>JADMIO011694181.1_pt1 | contig 24880 bp, 15 predicted proteins | sample 8958161 | NCBI WGS metagenome assembly JADMIO01 (sample SAMN16585339, study PRJNA669376) | soil metagenome | isolation source: Crop rotation soil | place: USA: Cullars Rotation, Alabama | collected 2011
CGCGACAACTTGTCCACGTGGAATTCTAAGCTTAGGATCCCAATGTGCTGGAAAGCCGTAAGCATGTTGATGATTGAGCCTACACACCAAGGAAAAAGAAGTGCGTACTTTCAAACGTCGGGACAGGCTTGGTCGGTCTGACGACGAGGGATTCGATTTGTAGGAAAGAGAGAAGCAATGAACAAAATGATCGTAACCCTATTGACTTGGCTTGTGTGGCTAAGCGCATTTTCCGTAGCGGGGCACGCGCAAGAACGCGGCGGAGGCGCAAGGCTGGTAGATATTCAAACGGGGGAAAAACGTCTCGCGCTTGTCATCGGCAACGGAGCGTATCAGCATACTGTCTCGCTCCCCAATCCCACCAACGACGCCACAGACATTGCAACCGCCCTCAAAGATTTAAGCTTCGAGGTGCTTCTAGGCACTAATCAGTCTTTGCCTCAAATGAGAAGACTGATACGCGAGTTCGGCGCGAAGCTCAGACAAAATGGCGGCGTAGGTTTGTTCTATTATGCCGGGCACGGCGTCCAGGTCGGCGGCAGAAATTTTTTGATACCGGTCGATGCGGACATCGCCTCCGAGGTAGAAACGGAAGACGTTGCGCTCGATGTCAATTCAGTCTTACGACAGATGGATGCGGCCGGCAACGGCTTTAACATCGTGATTTTGGATGCCTGCCGCACGAACCCGTTCGCACGGTCCTGGAATCGCGACACTGGTGTGGGGGGGCTGGCTCAAATCAACGCGCCGACGGGAACCTTGATCGAATACTCGACCTGCCCCGGTTGTGTGGCGAGCGACGGCCAGGGAAGAAACGGATTGTATACGGCGGTACTGTTGACCCACCTGAAGCGCACGGACGTGGATTTAATGCGGATGTTCCAAAACGTGAGGGCCGACGTCAAGCATAAATCGAACGGGACGCAGGTCCCCTGGGAGTCGAACTCCACGACCGGAGACTTCTATTTCATCGCGTCGGGAAAAAACAGACCTGTCGTCAGCGGCGGCTCGGCGAACCCCTCGATAAACCCCGGCGCGCCTGCGAACGAAACTCCTAATAACTTGGACGCGATCCAGTACTACACGATCAGCCTCGCCTATCTCGGTAAGGGTGATTTCGACCGCGCCTTGACAGAGATCAATAAGGCGATTCAGCTATCGCCCGAATTCGCGGCTGCGTACGTCATTCGCGCCGGAGCCTACCACTTTAAGAACCAGCACGACCAGGCCATCGCCGACTGTAATAAAGCGATCGGGCTGAACCTGAATCACGAGGGCTCTTATATCGTGCGCGGCTCTTCCTACAACGTGACGGGGAAATACGATTTGGCGCTCGCGGACTTCAACAAGGCGATTCAGATAAATCCTCAGTCGGGGCCGGCTTATTCCGGGCGCGGCACCTCTTACGCCAACAAGAAAATGTATGACAAAGCCCTGCCGGAATTCACGCGCAGCATCAGCATCGGGCCGCCCGACGCGCAGACGTACTACAACCGCGGCACCGTCCACTCCCACCTACAGGAGTACGACCGCGCGTTGGAGGATTTTAATAAGGCGATTGAGTTGAACCCGATGCTCGGGGTCGCGTACCTCAACCGCGCTATCGTCTACGAGAAGAAGGGTGACGCTGTGCGCGCGGCGGCCGATAAGAAGAAGTACCTGGAACTGATGGGCATTCCGTGAGCCCGACGAACGTTCACGCAAGCCGGAGCGGCAAAATGTACACGCATCCCACCACGAAACTCAGTTCCGCCGTCGCGGTCGTGGCAATCTTAATGGCCGCCGGGTGTGTGCCGGCGCAACAAGTGCGCGGCGTCGGCGTGCGCGTCAGAACTGCAACCGGGCAGACGACCGAGACCAGGCTGTATGAAGGCAGCTACGCGCTGTTGATCGGCAACAGCGAATATTCGGCTGGCTGGGAGAGGCTGAGCGGCGTGAAGGGCGACGTCGTCGCCGTCAGGGACGTCCTGCAAAGGCACGGCTTCAAGGTCGAGGTCGAGGAGAACCTGACGAGTGAACATCTGTTGCGGCGCGTCAGGAAGTTCATCAACGACTACGGCCTCGACCGGGACAACCGCCTCATCATCTATTACGCCGGCCACGGCTACACGCTCGGGTCGGCCGGCGACAAGCGCGAGCTGGGCTACGTCATCCCCTCCGACACGCCCCTGCCCACCCGGGACGAGCGCGGGTTCCGCCAGAAGGCCGTCAGCATGTACACGATTCAGAACTTCGCCAAAGAGATACAGGCGAAGCACGCGCTGTTCGTCTTCGACAGTTGTTTCTCCGGCCGCCTCTTCGCCCTGCGCGACACGCTGAAGATTACGCCGTTCATCGTGGAGAAGGTGAACTACCCCGTCAGGCAGTTCATCACGGCCGGCGACGAGACGCAGACCGTCCCCGACGAGAGCATCTTCCGCAAAGCCTTCGTCCGCGGGCTCGAAGGCGAAGCGAACCGGAACAAGGACGAGTACATCACCGGCACGGAGTTGGCCGAGTACCTGAAGGAGTCCGTCACCAACTACACCAACCGCCGCCTGACTCCGCAGTACGGCACCATCAACGACATCGAACTGGACAGAGGCGACATCGTCTTCGCCGTGCCGGGCGGCCCCGCCGCCTACGCCGCGAGCCAGCCGAGTGCCCCGCCCCGCGTCGATGCGGCGACGGTTGAGAAGGAGTACTGGGCGGAGATTAAGAGCAGCACCGACGTTGAAGACTTCAGGCTCTACAAGCAGAACTACCCGAACGGCATTTACAGGACGCTCGCCGACCTCAAGATCAGGCAACTGACGCGCGCCGCCGCCCGCCCGGCCGGCACGCCGAACCCTACCGTTAATAACACGGCGAACCCTCTGGTTGTTATTGATGACATCGAGTTGGAAAGCTTTCAGGCCGATAACGGTAAGTCCGGTTATAAAAATAAGAAGGGCGGCGCGGTCATCATTGCGCCAATATACGATAAGGCATACCCGTTCTATGGCGACTTAGCCAATGTCGTGCTGAACGAGAAGCAAGGGTATGTTAACAAACGCGGCGAAGTGATAATTCCGCTCATATATGACTACGTTCCGTTGGCATTCTCGGAAGGCTTGGCGACCGTGAAGCTCGACGGTAAATACGGTGTTATTGATAAGACCGGCCGTGTGATTATTTCGTTCAAGTATGAGGACGCCGGCTCATTCTTCGAAGGTTTGGCGCGGGTGGAACTTGGCGGCAAGTGGGGTTACATCGACAGGGCAGGCCAGGTGGTGATTCCGTTCAAATACGAGGAGACATGGCCGTTTGACGGCGGTAAGGCAAAGGTGATGCTCGACGGCAAAGTCGGGATCATCGATAAGACAGAGAAGATACTATTTCCATTTAAGTATGAAGACATTGGGGAATTCAGAGAAAATCTGATGAAAGTGAAACTTAACGGCAAATGGGGCTTTATCGACGATCAGCACAATCTGGTCATCCCGTACAAATACGATGATGTGTTTTCGTTTTATGACGGGTTGGCGGACGTGGTCTTGGACGGCAAGCAGGGGTATATAGACAAGGCCGGCAACGTAGTGATCCCAATAAAATATGACAACGTTTCAGCATATTTTGAAGAGGGCTTGTCGTGGGTAAAGCTCGACAAGAAATACGGGTTCATCGACAAGACGGACAAGCTGGTCATCCCGATCAAATATGATGAGGCCAATGGGTTCAGCGGGGGCAAGGCGAAGGTTAAGCTGGGCGAGAGGGAGTTTTATATCGACAGGGAGGGGAACGAGGTCGCCGCGCCTTAATCGAATCGGTTGACGCCCGCGCAGCGGCGTGACGAACAGTAGGCCCGCGCGGCCGAGGAGGCTCAAAGCCCCTCGGCCGCGCGGGCCTTTTTTGTCCCGGTAAAATTTTGTAGGTGACTCTGGCACAGATTCGTCCGAACGTCGCGTTTGATTTCAGAGGGTCGGGTTGACCCGGAACGAATGCTACGGAGGGCTGTCAGAGTCATGTTGAAATCAAAGGTGCGTGCGGCGGCGCGGGCGCTGCCGGTCATTCTCTGCCTTGTCGTCCCGCTCCTGCCGCCGGGCGCGACGGCCTTGGCAGGAGCGCGGAACGGGCGCCGGTTCGCGTTGCTCGTCGGCGTGAACCGGTATCCGTACCTCCCACGGGAGAAGCAGCTCCAGTGGGCCGTGACCGACGCCGGCAACGTCCGGCGGATGCTGGTCGAGGAGTTCGGCTTCCCGGAGCGGGGCGTCGCGACGCTTTACAACGAGGCCGCGACCCGCGAGCGCATTCTCGCGGCGTTGCACGAGGCGGCGGCGCGCGCCGGGCGCGGCGATGTCTTCGTTCTTTTTTACTCGGGCCACGGGACGCTCTTCCCCGACTCGAAGTCGGAGGTGCTCGACGAGACGCAGGTCATCGAGCAGGTCATCGACGGCGAGACGCAGCAACTGAAGCGATTGCTCAAGCCGCAGAAGTTCGACTCCGCCATCTGCCCAACGGACGTGGGCGGCCCTTCGACGAGCGGCAAGGGCTGGGAGAATCTCATCCTCGACGACGAGCTGTTCGACATCTTCGCGGAGTTCACAGGGCGCGGCTGCGAGGTCGTCCTGTTGGCCGATAGTTGCAACAGCGGCTCGCTCGGGCGCGACATGTTGGGCCCGGAGCGAGACGCGAAATACGAGCGGCCGAAAGGTTTCGACGCGCTTACGGTGTTCGGGGGCGACTGGGAGAAGGTGCCCGCCCCTCGCATCCAGCGTGCGCGCGCGCGCACAGCCGCCGACCTCGATGGGCGCTTTATCGCCATCACGGCGGCGAAAGACCAGCAGCTTGCGTGGGAGTCGAACGGAGGCGGCGGTTACTTCACGCAGGCCTTGGTCGCGGCCGCGGCCGGCCAGAACAACGTCGCGACCTTCGAGTGTCTGTTCCGCGCGCTCAAGTACAAAGTCCGGGAGCGCAAGAGCATTCAGGAGCCGCAGATGGACACGCGTTTCTTCGGGGGCGAGCCGACCGACTCGCTCTTCCTCAATTACGCCGAGCCGGAGCGGCTGAAGGTGCTCGTGAAAATCACCGACGCGTTCGGACGTAACGTGCCCGACGCGAGCTTCGCCATCCTAAGGGAAGGCGTCTCGCCGCGCACGCGCTTTGGCGAGGGGGACACGCTGCTGCTCGGGCGTTCGGACTTCGGCGGCCTCTACGACAGCGGCTGCCCGCAGGTCGCGAGGGGGACTTATTGGGTCGTGGCCGCGAAGCGTGGGTACAGCCCTTTCGAGCAGAGGGTGGCGATTGAGGAGAATGCGCCCGGCGTGGCGGTGCTGCGCATCAAGCTGGCGGGCCTGTAGCGCGGCCGACAAAAGGAAGGAGGAGGAAAGGTCATGAGAAGAATTGCGGTTTTAGTTTTAGTCGTACTGGCGCTGGCCGGCACCGGCCTGCCCGGAGCGCGGGGCTCGCAGTCCCGCACGGCCCGAGACCTCTACACCAGCTACGACGGCGGGCAGCAGGGTCTTCCCGGCGTAAAAGTCTCCGTCAGGCTGCGGCGCGACGGCCAGGAGCGCCCGGCCTCGATTGGCGAGCAGTTCTACAGCGGCGACCGCATCAAGCTCGCGCTGGAAACCAACTTCAACGGCTACGTAGCGGTCGTCAACATCGGTCCCACGGGCAACAAGAAGCTGCTCTACCCGGAGGAGGAAGACGCTGTCTTCCCCGCGGGCGGCGCGACCTTGCCGCCGGCCGACGACAAGTGGATCGTCTTCGACGACAACCCGGGCGAGGAGAAGGTGGTGCTCATCTTCTCGGCCGCCCCGCTGCGTTTCGGCGCGCAACGCCCCGAGACGCAGGCCGCACCTCCGCCCGCCCCTTTGCCGTCGCCCGGGCTCGGCTCGACGGGCGGGATGACGAATGGGCAGGACGCACAGAGCGTGCTCTCAGAACTTAACACGCGCGCCATTAACCGCGGCCGGGACAAATCCGTCTCGCGCGATCTGTCCACGGAGACAATCGGGGCCGAGACTTACACGGTCGCCTCGCCGACCGCGATAACCGACCCGGTCGGCATCGAGTTCACCTTGCGTCACGGTAAGCGTTGAAGATGAGGGCGGGCGCCGGCGCAGGCGTCCGCTGCTTGTTGCGGAAAGGAGTATCACAATGCGAAGGCTAATGGGTCTCTTGTTCATTCTGTCGCTGTTGGCGTGCGCGCGCGAAGCCGCGGCGCGCTCCGACATTGAGCACAAGCGCGACAACGCCAGTCTCTCGGCCGTGCGCATCATGGCGGGCGAGTTCGACGGAGCGGGCGTCTTCCAGAGCAGGGTCGCCGCCACAGGCGTACTCGTCACGGGCGAAGGTCATGTCCTGACGGCCCGGCACGCAGTCTTCGCGGGTGAAGGTCCGGCCGACCTCTACCCTGAAGTCTGGGCCACCCTGCCCGACCCGCGGCGCGAGTACTCGCTCCCGAACCGGGCCGTCCGGCTGCGCTTCGTGGCCGCCGACCCGAGGTCCGACCTCGCACTCTTTCAGATACAAACGTCGGCGTTGCGCAAGGGGCAGTCGCAACGCTACCCGTACCTGCGCCTCGCCGCCGGCCCCGGGCTCGCCTACGGCGACACGCTCCGGGTCTTCACCTATACGGGCGGTGAAGACCCGCAGGCTTCCGGCGTGCCTGTGAGCGTCGTCGAACTGGACGAGGGTTCGGACTGGGTGAAGGTAGACGGCGAGCTGCTTGAAGACCCGGCGGGCGCGGCTGCCGTCAACGAGCGTAGGGAACTGGTCGGCATCCAGATCAGGGTCGCGCCGCAGGCCGTCGCGCTCTTCGACGAGAACAACATGCCGGCCGGGCGGATTCAGCTCGAAAGGATCGGGATGCTGCGCCCGGCGGTTGTCATCGCGCGCTTCCTCGGGCAAGCGCTCCGCGAGACGTTCCCGCAGTCCGGGAAGATGACCTTGAGGGTCGAGGCGCTCGTGCTCGACGAACGCACGCGGCGGCCCATCGCGGGCGCAACCATCGGGCTGCTGGAGAGGGGGGCCGCCTCGCCCGAGTTCTCCGTTTCGCCCGACGAGCTACTGAGTTACGGCCGCAGCGACGCGTCGGGCGAATGCGTCCTGTCGCGCGGCGTCCCGCCGGGCCGCTACATCGTCAAGGTTGTGCATCCTGTTTACGAGACGGATATCGAGGAGGTGAGCGTCACGCAGAAGACGGGGCGGCTCGTCATCAAGATGCGACCCGCAATCAAGTAAGGCCGAGCGCGGCCTTACGAGAAATGAGACTAACACGTGAAGGGTGCGGTCGACGCCGCACCCTTCGCGGAGAAGCAGCGCGAGCGCAGCGTAAGGCGTACGAGGTAGTCGCAGTTCGGCGTTGTCGCCTTCAAGGTAGAGCACGAAAGCCGTCTCCCTAGTCTTCTCGTCGTAGCAGAGGGACATTGGTGCATGTCAAGCCCTATACCTTCGTCAGCGCAGATTTAGGCAATCCCCGAACGGAAAAACCTTGCGTCCGACGGCGTCGTCCTGTCACAATGCGCCGCCTGCGGCTTGGAAGGACATTGGAGGCGCAGCCCGATGTTTAAATCAACCTCATTTACTCTTTCACACGACCGTACCAACACGACCTCTTCTCCTCACCGCACAGATACAAATGGGGCGAGGCGACCCGGGCGCGTTCCGGGCTCTAAAAATCCAACACTTCACGCAGGTGTGTCTATGAGAAAAGTCGCGATCAGAGTTCTCGCCACGGTGCTCATGCTGGCCGGCTGCTGCGCGGCCGCCGCCGCTAAAGACAGGGCGCTGCTCATCGGCATCGACAGGTACCGGAGCCGGTACGTGGCCAACACCGAAGGCTGTGAGAACGACACAATACTTCTCACACAGTTCCTAAAGATGAAGCTCAAATTCAAGGACGGCGACATTCGCATCCTCAAGGACGAGGATGCTACAGCCGACAACATCCGAAACTCGGTGCGGGACTGGCTGGTCAAAGGGACGCTGCCGGGGGATCGCGTCTTCTTCGCCTACGCCGGGCACGGCACGCGCGTCCCCGACGAGCAGGACGGCGACGAGGTGCTGGATCACATGGACGAGGCGCTGGCCGTCTACGACGTTGAGCCGAAGCTGCCCGTCGTTTACGGCAGCCCCGCCGTCGCCGTGAGTGGCTACATCACCGACGACGAGGTGAGCCGCTGGGTAGCCGACCTGCATGGCCGGCAGGTCGTGATGCTCTTCGACTCGTGCCACTCCGGCACGATCTCACGCGGTCCCGGCGGTGAAGGTGCTCCGAGCCGCTTCCTGCGCTTCAAGGCCGAAGCGGGCGGGCGTGGGACTCGTGACGTGTATTCGCCCGACTACAACACGAACCCGCGGAGCCGCGACATGGGCGTGGCTACCGAGGGCTTCCTAAAGAAGGCGGTCAGCGGCGTGGTGGTCATCTCAGCGGCGCGGGCCGACCAGGAGGCGTTCCCCATCAATGCGGCCAAGTACGGGCGGGCGCAGGGCGCGCTGACCTACCTGTTCGTCGAGAAGCAGTGGGATCAGCTTATCCCCGTCGGCACCTTGCAAAGCGTGCTCGACGAAGGCATACAGGAGCTAAAACGCACGGCCGGCCTCAGTCACGGGCAGAACGGGGAGTACCAGAGCCCGCAGGTCGAAATCTACTCGCGGCAGTCGGCGGTGCTGCCGATCTTCGGCGGCCTGAGCGTCGGGTCGTGGACGGCAGCCCCCGAACTCGCGCTGCACAACCAGTTGTCGCGGGACGAGGTCAAACTCTGGACGGCCGACGGCCGCAAGTCCTACAGCATCACGAAGGGGAGCGGCCACAACAAAGTGGGCGAGATGATTCCGATCGTCGTCAGCACCACCCGGCCGGGCTATCTCTATATCTGGGTTTTCAGTCGTGACGAAGAGCACGGCGACGTGGCGAGGTGCCTCTTCCCCTCGAAACATGAGGTGAATAACGCGGTCGCGGTGGGCAAAATCAGCTTCCCGCGCTGCGAGGAAGGGAAGGCCGAATGCACCGACGACAAGCGGTACGAATTTTACGCGACCGAGCCGGAGGGGAGAGACGTGTGGGTGGCCCTGGTCACCGACCAAAAGCTCGCGCTGCGGGGCTACGACCACGCCTACTCGTGGGGCGAGGCGTTCGAGGCCATCGGCCTTGAGAAGGTGCGCGCGGCGCTGTCTAAATACGTCAAGGAGGCGACCACGCGTGGCGGCGGCGTCCGCCCGACGCAGCCGACGGTCATGGAGTGGCAGGCCGGCTCGCTCGTGCTGCAAGCGCACAGGTAGATGAACCGTCAATCCCTCATCACGTTGCCGTTACTGGGTCTGGGTCTGACCCTGTTGGCCTTCGGCGGCCGGGCCGCCGCACCCGCCGCGGCGCTGTCCGTGTCAGAGATGTTGGGCTGCGAGCGCCGCCTGCTCGACCTTGGTTATTGGATCGTCTCGCCCGACGGCCGGGTGGATGAGAGCACCGTGGCCGCCATCACGGCCTTCCGCCGCGTCCAGGGCTACTTCAACACCGGCCGCCCTAACGCCGACGACTTGCCTGCTCTTGAGAACGCGAAGCCGCTGTCCGCCGAGCCCGGCGGCGCGCGCTTTGAAGTTAATCTCGGGTTACAGATCGGCTTTTTCGTGGACGAGGCCGGGAGGGTGAGCCACATCCTGCCCGTCTCGACTGGCAGCGGCAAGAAGTTCACCGAGGGCGGCTGGACTCGTCGGGCAAGAACTCCGCGCGGGGAGTTCACAGTCTACAGAAAGTTGGACGGCTGGCGCGAGAGCCCTCTGGGGCGGATGTTTTACCCGAGCTACATCGTCGGCGGCGTGGCCGTGCACGGGAGTACTTACGTCGCCGACTATCCTCGCACGCACGGCTGCGTCGCCGTGCCGATGTTCGCGGCCGAGAAGCTGAGCGATTTAATGCCCATCGGCACCTTCGTCCGCATCCGCGACTGACCGCCCGGGCCACGCCCAACAAACTGACCGGAGGAAGTGCCCCTCATGCCTAAGCCGTCTCCCGCTTGCGCCTTCAAGAGAAGCGGCGCCGCGCTCTGCCTTCTGCTTTGCTCCCTGGCCGCCTCGGCTTTTTCTCAGCAACCATCACCGGCCTTACAGAACGGACACAGCCCGCGCACAATCGCGCTGAGCCCGGATGGGCGCGTGGCCGTCACGGCCGACGACGACGGGATGCTGAAGTGGTGGGAACGACGAACAGGGCTCTTAATCCGCACGGTCGAGACGGGGCACGGACCCGTCTCTTCGGTAGGGTTCTCGGCGGACGGGGGCCGGCTTGTGACGGCCGGCGGCGACGGCTTCATCAAGGTGTGGGACGCGAGAAGCGGGGGCCAGCTCTACGAGTCCCGTCAGATTTCAGGCGGGCCCGTCGCGTACGCCGCCTTCAGCCCGCGCGGCGACGTGATAGCCTCCTGCCCCCAGCTTAACTACGATCCGCAGCAACGCCCTTATACGCACATTCACATTTCGGACGCGCGCGACGGCCGGCCGATCAAGCTCCTACGCGGGCATACCGGTGACGTCAAACATCTGGCCTTCGGGTCCGACGGGGACACGCTGGCCAGCGTGAGTGACGATAAAACGATCAGAGTTTGGTCGATCTCCGCGGGAAAGCAGGTGACAGCCATCAACTTGAACGCCGCCGCCGACTTCGTCTCCGTAAGTCCCGACGGCGAAGCGGTAGCCGTGGTCACGACCTCGTGGTCACCCGCTCACTCCGAACTTACCTTTTTCGACTCCAAGTCGGGCGGCCGGTTGCGCGGCTTCAGCCAGGACTTGTCTTGGGACGCGTGGGACATTTCGGCGGACTGGCGGTATTTCATCACGGTCGAGGGCCCGAAGTTCAGCTTTTGGAACATGAACACGGGTAAGGCGGTGTGGACGGGGGATGATGAGAGCGCTATGTCCGACGCGAGCCTCAGCGCCGACGGCTCGACGCTGGCGCTGCTCGGGGCCTCTGCGCCACTCTTCTGGTCTACCGACACACGGCAGCAACTGCCCCATCAGGAAATCCAGCTGCTCGATGCCACCACCGGGCTGGCCGTGCGCGGCGACAGAGAACTGGCCGCGTGGGCCGGCGCGAATGCGATCTACGTCTGGGACAACGCGAACGGCACGCTGCTTCACGTGCTCGACGGGCACACCGAAACAGTCAACGAGGTCGCCTTCAGTCCCGACGGACGCACCCTCGCGTCCTGTAGTAACAACGAGGTCATCCTCTGGTCTGCCGACGCCGGGACGCAGCTGGCCACCTTGACCGTCCCGAAGGCGCCCGAGGTCACGCCCGCGCGTCGTCAGCCGGGACGCAACACGGCCACCGCCGTCCCGAAGGTCAGCGCGAGACATGCTGCGTGGGCCAGCTGGAACGGGAGTCAGAGTGTGGCTTTCAGTCCGAACGGGAAGCTGCTGGCGACAGGGGAGCTGAGAGTCACCCGGAGCAGAAATAACACGTACTTTGAATCGCTGGCAATAAGGATTTGGGACGTCGCGACGCGGCGCCTGCTGAAGTCCTACAAGCTGCCCACACTGCCCGATACGAAACTGCCGACGCCCGACGGCGACAAAGACCCGCCTTACTGGATTCGCTCGCTCGCCTTTCACCCTGACGGAAGGACGGTGGCCTCGGACGACGGCGCAAACCGCGTCCTGCTGCTCGACCTCGACACCGGGAGATACCGCAGACTCGAAGGCCACCGGCGGGAGGTGAACTCCGTCGCCTTCAGCGCCGACGGGAAGCGTCTGGTCTCGGCGAGCTTCGACGGGACGGTCAAGGTCTGGAACGTCGCGGCCGGGCGATTTACATTGACGCTACAGGGGCACGAGGGGCGCGTGACGGCCGCGCGGTTCACGCACGACGGGCGGTTCATCGTGTCCGGCGGTCTCGACCGCAAGGTGAGGCTCTGGGATGCCGCGAGCGGTGAGGGGCTTGCCGTCCTCGACAATCACGAAGAGCCTGTCACGTCCGTCGGTGTCAGTCCGAACGGCCAGATTGCCTTCTCGACCGGCCTGGACGGCCGGGTCAGCCTCTGGTCTCTGTCGAGCAAATCTCTGGCGGCCACCTTGATCGCGGACAAAGAGCGCGATTGGGTCAGCTTCTCGCCGGATGGGTTCTATAAAGGAAACAAGCCCGAGAAGTATCTAGCCTGGCGGCTCGGGAACGAGATGCACCCGCTGAGCGCGTACAGGGAACAATTCTCCAGGCCGGACATCCTCCTCGCCAGGTTAAGCGGGGCACCGCCACTCCCCGGCGGCGTGCGACCTACGCCGACGCCCGCGGCGGCCGCGCGTCCGACTCCGAACCCGGTCACATCCACGCTCCCAACGCCGGCGCCCGCGAAGACGCCCGCGCCTACCACGGACGCCAGGGGCGGCGCGGTCCGCCCCGTCCGCATGAAGGCACTGAGCGGAGAAACGTACGACGTGCAGGTCTACGGCGGTAGCTACGCGCTCGTCATCGGCAACAGCGACTACGCGAGATGGACGAGGCTGCCGGGCGTCTACCAGGACTTGAGCGAGGTGGAGCGTGCCCTCACGCGGCAGGACTTCAAGGTAGTCAGCTTCGACGAAAGCGGCAAGCCAGTCTTCGGGCGCACTGTGATGAACCTCTCGCGCGCGGAGTTCAACCGTCAGATAGAACTCTTCATCGACGAGTACGGGCAGGATGAAAAGAACCGCCTGCTGATTTATTACGCCGGCCACGGCTACACCGCGCTGCTGCCCGACGGGCGCAAGATGGGTTACCTCGTGATGCGCGACGCACCGCCGATGCCGCCGGCCGAGGTCGCGCTCGAGCGTGGGCTCACCTATCAACAGCTCGCATCGTTCCGCCGCGCGTCAATCAACATGGACGAGGTGGAAACCTACGCCAAGAACATCACATCACGCCACGCACTCTTCGTCTTCGATAGTTGCTTCGCGGGCACGGTGCTCTTCCGCGACACTGAGGTCTCCGTCCCGGCTTACATCGGCGAAGACATAGTCCAGCCCGTGCGGGAATTCTTAACTGCGGGTGACGAGCGGCAGCGCGTGGCCGACGACAGCGAGTTCCGTAAAGCCTTTGTGCGCGGGATCGAGGGGGCCGCGGACACATCGGCTGGCGGCCGCCCTAGAGACGGTTACGTCCTGGCGACCGAGCTGTACCTCTATGTCCGCGACGAGGTAAAGGCATATACCCGCGGCAGGCAGACGCCGGTCTTCGGGAAAATCATCAAACAGGAGTTGGCGCGCGGTGACTTCATCTTCGTGTACGCCGGCCCTGACCGTTGAGCCGCCGCCGCGCGGTCCGCCGGCAGACAAAACGTCGCGTTAGTTCAAAGGAGGTAGGCGGCGCGCCCAAGGCTGCCGTCCGTTGAGTATGAAAAAGCGGCTTGGCCCCTTCCTGTTGACTCTCCTGCTCGCGACGGGTGCGGCGGCGCAGACGCAGCGCGGCGTCGGCGTGCGCCTAGTGAACGAGCACGGCGAAGTGGAGTCCGTCAAGCTTTACGAGGGCAGCTACGCCCTCGTCGTCGGGGCGAGCAACTACAAATTCTGGCCCCGGCTCGGAGGCGTTCGCGAAGACGTGCCGGCTGTGCGCGCCGTTCTTGAGCGGCACAGCTTTAAGGTCGAGGAGCTGATCGACCCGACGGGGGATGTGCTCCTCTCGCGCATCAACAAGTTCATCAACGACTACGGGCTCTACCCCGACAACCGGCTGCTCATCTATTTCTCCGGACACGGCTACACCGAGGTCTCCGGCGACGGGCGCAAGTTCGGATACATCGTGCCTGTAGACGCGCCGAACCCGGAGAAGGACATCATCGGCTTCCAACAGAAGTCCCTCACGATGGACGAGGTCGAGACGGCCGCGCGGAGGATTCGCAGCAAGCACGCGCTATTCGTCTTCGACAGTTGCTTCTCGGGGACGCTGGTGAACAAGGGCGGGCTCCGAGTGCCTAAAGTGATCGACTACTACGCGACGCGCCCCGTGCGGCAGTTCATCACGGCCGGGGCCGACAACCAGCCAGTCCCCGACGAGAGCGTCTTCCGTCAGGTCTTCGTCCGCGGGCTTGAGGGAAACGCCGACCGGAATAACGACGGCTACGTCACGGGGACGGAACTCGCTACCTACGTGCAGGAGCAGGTGCTCTACTACCGCGGCGAGGCGCAGACGCCGCAGTACGGCAAAATCCGCGACCCGCGTCTAGACAGCGGCGACTTCATCTTCATCCTTCCCAATTCCGCGCCTGAGCACGTGGCCGGCAGCAAGGCTGAAGAGTTAGCCTCGCAAGCGATGGGGAAAATGATGTGGGGTGATTTCGGTGAAGCGGTGAGGGTCGCGAATCAGTCGTTGAGCTTGGATAACACCGTGGCCCTCGCGTACGCCGTCCGGGGGCGCTCTTTATACCTTCTGGGGAGTGCGGCGACGGGGGAACAAGATTTAGACAAGGCGACGCAGCTTGATAGGCGGAGCGGCGTCTCGCGCGCTTTGTTAAGCTCGCTCTACTCAAATGAGGGTCAGAATAAGCCGTCGTTGGCATTCGCCGAAGAGGCTATACGTCTTCTGACAGGGGCGGACGACGAAACTGAATTTTACGCGAGAGGGTTAGCTTACCTGCTGGTGGGCAACAATGCGGCGGCCATTGCCGACTGCGATAAGGCGGTCTCGTTGAACCGGCAAAACGTCGGCGCGTACGTTAACCGCGGACTCGCCTACAAAGCTGTGGGCGATTACGTCCACGCCCTCTCGGATTTCGACAACGCCATCCGGCTCAACCCGCGAAACGCGATCCCCTACGTCGGCCGCGGGCTTACTTACTACGCCAAGGGCGATTACGGTCAAGCTATCACCGAGTACACTAAGGCCGTCGATCTGAGTCCTCACCATGCCAGCATATACATCAACCGTGGGCTTGCCTACCAGAATAAAGGCGAATACGACCTGTCCCTCGCCGACTACGACACGGCCGTCCGGCTGAACCCGCAGCACCCGATTGCGCACAGCAACCGCGCAACGGTCTACTTTCTTAGGCGCGACTACGACCGCGCTGTCGCCAGTTATGATAAGGCCATCCGACTAAAGCCCGACGACGCAGACTTCCACTATAACCGCGGTCTAGCCTACGAAGCGAAGGGCAGCAACGACCTTGCTGTCGCCGATTATTCCGAGGCGATACGTCTGAACCCCGACTATCTTAACGCCTATAGGAACAGGGCGCGTTTGTACGAAAAGGCCGGTGATACGGCGAAAGCGCAGGATGACCGGGACAAGATCGCCGAGTTGGAGAAGCGTGGGATAAAGCCTTGAGCGAACCGACCATGCGGGGACGAGAAGCTTGAAGAGAGGTCACGAGTGCACGACGAGGAGACGCTCGGTTGATGTCTCATCGAGGAAGTAATCCAGATAAACCGGAAGCCCGAGTAGTACTTATCCCGGCATGCAGCACGCCCTCAAACAAGAACAGAAGCAAGGCAATGAGTAAGTCGTGGAGACTTGGGCGATGACAATAATTGTCGGCCAACGTCGCGTTTGAGTTTGGGCACGCCGTAAATGTTTTCGCGCCACAATAAGGGAGCGGTAGATGGACAGGAAGGAAAGAATCAAGGAATTACTGGCTCACGCGTGGGGGCTCGGGACCGTCGAGTGCGACGAGATGTTGAGGCGCGAGTGTGGTGGGGACGATGCCCTCAGGCACGAGGTCAAGGCGTTGTTCTCAGCCGGTAAGAACTCACCCCATCTCGTCAGCCCGGTGTTGCTTCGTGCCGGGGGCAGTGATGAGACGCTCGGCAAGGTTCTGGGCGGGCGCTACCGCATCATCAGCTCTCTGGGGAAGGGGGCCATGGGGCAGGTCTACCTAGCCGAAGACACTGAAATTCCTACGCTGAAGTTCGCCGTCAAGATAGTCGATCAGGGGTTCGAGAAAGAGGTCGAGGCGCTGGCCCGCGTTAGGAGCGACCGCGTGGTGAAGATCGTCACCACGAATAAGACGGACGACGGTCGCCCGTTCATGGTGATGGAGTACCTGACCGGGCAGACCCTCGCCAACCTGCTGGATGAACGCGGCAGTCTCCCGAAGGCGGAGGTCGCTCAGTTAATTCGTGAGATATGCGAGGCGGCGACTGAGCTTCACGAGACCAAGTCTTATCTCGACGGCCATGGCATCATCCACCGCGACCTAAAGCCCTCCAACATCATGGTAGAGCGCCGCAGGGATAGGTGGAAGGTAAAACTCTTCGACCTCGGAGTCGCGCGCTTGGACAATCCCCTCATGGGGAGGGCGACCACCACGCACGTGGCGAAGGGGACGCCGCTCTACATGGCCCCCGAGCAGTTCCACGGGAAGGGGATGGCCGATTTCGGATGTAAGCCGCAGGCGCCGACAAGAATCATCACGCCCGCGACCGACATCTACTCACTAGGCGTCATCGCCTACGAAATGCTCGTCGGTCTCAACCCGTTCCGCGGTGCCGCCAACATGGCGGGCGTGTCGGCGATGCAGAGGGAAGGCGGCCACGTAAAGGCTCTGAGCCAAAAGAGTGACATCCCCGCGGCCGCGCGGGGCGCAATCCTGAAGGCGATGGCCTTCTGCCCGGAAGCACGCTATCAGAAGGCAGAGGAGTTCGGCGAGCGGCTGGCCGCCGCACTGACGGCCTCGCCGCGCAATGCAAAGTACGCGACGCTGGCCGCGCTTATGCTGTTAGCCCTCATCGGACTCGGCGCGCTCATGTGGTACAGACCGGGTGCCGAGGCGCGCGCCGACAGCAACAGCGCGGCCGCCAACGTCAACTCAAACTCCAAAGGCAATGCCAACTCCGGCACCAACTCCAACCGCGCGGCGGAGAAGCCCGATTCGACGAACGGCGGCGCGGAGACCAGTCGTTCCGGCGTGACTGAGGCGCAGGGCCGCGAGGTCAACTACTGGCTGGTGACTCAGCAGAAGATAAATGACCGGCTAACGGGCGAGCCAAGAGTCGTCACCGCCGACGCGAGTCTGAAAGACGGCTGGAATTTCAAGGTCTACTTCGTCGGCAAGGAGCGCGGCCATCTGTACGTCATCAACGATGGGCCGGCGGAGAACGGAGGAACCTTATTGCAGATTCTGTTCCCAGTACCTAATGACCCTTTGAGGGGGCAAAACGGAAACAATGGCACCTCCGAAATCACACCCGGCAGAGTTGTGGAGGCCTTCGACGGAGATGTTGATAGGGTCACAGGCACGGAGCACTTATGGGTCGTCTGGTCGGCCGAGAGAATCCCTGAATTGGAGAGGCTGTCCCGCTACGCCGTCAAGAAGTACGGAGGCAGGATCAGCGACCCGGGAGACGCAGCGGCCACACGATCTTTCCTGTCGGGTCTCGAACAAGCCGATGTTAATTACGACGAGCGGGGTCACGTCGTCCTTCGCGGCGCAGGGAATATTCTGGCGAGGGAGGTTTTGTTGAATCATGGGTGACGATTTCGTCGCGTCTGTTAGTGTGGGCGCGATTGCCCGCGAAGGGGGAAACGAAGATGAGAAAGAGAAGCACACCGTTCATACAGGCGTTCGCGATTCTGTGCGGACTTTTCTTTAGCCTCACGCAGGCCGGGGCAGCGCAAACGGCGCAGGAGCAGGATGAGGAGCAGTGGCAGGTGCCGAAGTCCCGCAGTTTCACCGACAACAGATGGAAGGATAAGCGCACGAAGGAGCCGCAGCACCGGCCCAACAGGCGCAGGAAGTACGAGAGGGTCGGCGTCGCAAGCAACTCGTCTACGCCCATCCGGTACGGCAAGCCGGGGCACGGCATCGGTGTGGCGTCGAACAGACGCCGGCCCGCCCCTGCCAGGCCGCCGGTCTGGCAGGACGTGTTGCTGGACACGTCGGAGCAGGTCGGCGTAACGGTCTGGCGTCTCAGGAAGTGCGGCCCGGGTGGCGGGCAACGTTGCTTCCTGGAGTTGAGCAATGGGCAGGGTGGCGGCGCCATGTACGAGGCCCTCCGCGTGAGCACCACCTCTGGCTTCCGTGAGGGCGACGGCATACAGCTCGCCGTCGAGTCGCGCGCGAAGGGCTACGTCTACGTGCTGCATCAGGAGGTCTACTCCGGCGGACGGACGGGCGAGCCGAAGCTACTCTTTCCGCAGCGCGAGGGCGTGAACGCCGTCGCGCCGGGGCGCCCCCTCCTAGTGCCGGCGCAGGGCGAGGACGGCGCGGTCAAAGTCTTTAAGATGCGGAACGAACTGGGCCGGCCCCTGCTGGCCGAGAGGCTGCGAGTCATCATCGTCCCGAGGCCGCTCGAAGGTCTCTTCATACAGGACAGGCCGCGGCAGATCAGCGACGCGGACGTGAGTGGGTGGGAGTCGCTCTGGTCGGGCCGCTTGGAACTGTTTGACCTCGCGGGCGGCGACAACGAGAGGATGTCACCCAACGAGTGGTATGCCATGCGCGGCGGCGGACGTGCGCGGGATTTGACCACCGAAGACCTCGCCCCACAGAAGCTCTATGTGGTCGAGCGGAAGCGGAATGACGGAGTGCTATTTACGCTTGAGCTGCCCTACGGCAAATAGCACGCTCCGTTGAAGGACGAGACGCGGCGGGGCAGGCGAGATTTGTCGAGAGCTTGTTCGGAGTAGCTGCATAGCGGTGAGCTCCTTCGCGGACTCCCCTGCCTCTGATCAATCTTTGCAACGGAACCCCCGTAGTACTCCGTGAGGTCGCTGTATCCTATGGTCAAAACGCAGTTTCCCGGAGGGTCGCGGAATCGGCGTCCCGAGGACGTCACCTTCGCCGAGGACACGCCGGTCTACGTGCTGAGCTATGGCCGGAGTTATTGATATACTCCCTTGTCCACGATCTCGCCCGTCTTTCTGTTGATGCGGTATTCGATTACCCCCCCGGAGGACAATGGGGGTCTGTTTTTTCGGTCAAAGATAACCTTCCACTCGCCGTCCTGCGCGAAGGCGTTGACGTTGTACTGCTCCGCCTTTAAGGCGTATGTCTTGGCGGCGTCATCCTTCGCGATGCTAACGGCGGCTTCTCTGCCGAGCCCGCCTACGTCGGGAGGGGGGGGCGCCTCCTTAGCATCCCCCGTCTCGACCTGCACGCTGACGCGAGTCTTGGTGCAAGAGGCCGCGAGTAAGACGAGCGCCAGCGCCGCGTGAAACAATCTTTTCATGCGTCCCTCCTAACGGTTATCGGGACACTGTTCCCGTGTATCGGTAATCGGGCCGGGGTATCCGTTAAGGGTATCTTCCGCGCGATCAGGGTTACTGCCCAACCGGTTCGGCCCGTAGGCTGTCGGCCCCAACTCCGTCACGGCTATTCCCGGCACGCCTTTTCTGAACTGTATGTCTATTTCGTGACTCACTCCCGGCCTCCCGCCCTGACTCATCAACGTGGGATGGACATGCATGTCTCCGGCCAGTACGTAATTCGGGATGACGGGCGCGTTATTAAAATTAGTCATCTCGAAGCTGGTCTGCCTGGTCGGGATGTCCCTGGTAATGACCCTGCCGGTGACCGGGTTATAGTATATCCAAGCGCCGGCCTCGCGACGCATTGCGGGATCGGGGTGGCCAAAATTGGAGCGGCGCACGGCCGCCTCCATGGCCCGCTTTACGGCCGGATTCCTCTTCAGCGCCTCGCCGGTGGGGGGGCAACGCAGGCGAGGTCTTTGTGGTGGATTCGCGTTGGTGGCGGCGTTGGAATTGGGGCCCGTCACCTGATCGACCCTGACATTACTCGCAGAGTTGGGACTCTGCACATACGTCGAGACGGTCGTGCTCAGAATGCCGTAGTACTGCGTGAGGTCGCTGTAGCCGCTGTAGACGGTGACCGTTTCACTGATCGCCTTCTTGATGATTATGCTCAGGTGACCGCCGCCGCGTCCGCCGGCCGCGAGCGCCATGGTCGGGCCGCCGCCGCCGGGCAGTTGCGGCAGCGGCGAGTCCGCGTAGGTCGCGATGGTGATGACCTTGGGAACCTCCACCCCGAAGACCCTCGTCGAGACGAAGTGCATCACCTTGTCGCATGACGCGGGCATGTTGTCCATGAGGCAGACGACGTTGGTGCTCCCGCCGTTGAACCCGAAGCTCGTGCCGAGGCCGCTCTCCGACGACGACGAGTAGAAGGGGCTGAAGCCCGTAGGCGGGATGGGCGGGTTCTGGTACGAGACGTAGTTGCCCAGCGGGTCGTAGACGGCCTTCTTGTCGGCCGTAAAGTTCGTGACCTCACTCAGCCCCGCCGGGTCTGTGTGCAGCCACGACACGGAGTTCTGCCCGCCCGCGAACTGGGGCACCTGCTGCACCGCCCTCAGCAATCCGTCCACTTCGAAGACGGTCTTCGACTTGGCGCCGGAGGCGTCGAGCCGGGTCACCACCTCGCCCTTCAGCGCCGTCGAGCGGATGACGAACGAGGACGTCCCCTGCGCCTCTTCGTACCCGGACAGCCCGTCACCGTCGTAGGCCGTCAGGTACGTCTTGGTGGTGGTCGAGCCGTTCGCCGTGTCGGTGGCGACCAGCTTCGTCATCCGCCCCGCCGCGTCGTACGTCCAGTCGCGCGCTCCGGTCGCGGAGCCGCTGATGACGCTGTGCGTGAGCTGGCCGGAGGCGTCGTAATTCCAGCCCTGCCGCCGATTGTTCACGTAGCCGCCGCCGGAGGAGGAGGCGGTCTCGTAGTAGTACTGGCCGGAGCGCCCCGTCTGGTTGTCGAATTCGTCGTAGGCGTAAGACTGCGAGAACGGCAGGTAGTAGTCCTGCCCTGACGCGTTTACGCCGTTGGCCCCCTTGACGCGCCCCACATGGTCGTAGATGAAGCGGCGGCTGAAGCGGCGGTCGGCCGGCGGCTCGCCGAAGAAGTTGACGCTCCGGTCGTCGAGGTCGGTCATCTGCCGCAGTTGGCCGTCGGCGTTGTAATCGTAGCGCTCCCGCATCGAGGTCGCGACGCTCGTCGCCGAGGCCGGTATGTTCAGCGCGTACTCGTAGGGCCGCATCCGTTCATCGTAAGTTGTCGTGGCGGCCCCCGCGTTGCCGGAGGCGCCGTATGAGACGCTCTTCGTCGCCCCCCACGCACGGTACTTGATGCCGGAGGCGTACGTCGTGACGTTGGCGAAGTTCGAGCCGGTGACGCCCGACAACTGCCCCGCCCGGTCGTAGCCGTAGGTGACGCTGTCGCCCGCCGGGTCGGTCAACTTCCTGAGCGCCCCCGCCGGCGTGTACTCGTAAGAGAGTTCGTACGGCGGGCGCGACGGGAGTCCCGTCAAAGAGCGCCTCTCCGAGGTGAGTCGGCTCAGGTCGTCGTAAGTGTAGGAGACCGAACCGAGGCCGTCCGTCATGGAGGTGCGGTTGCCCGCGGCGTCGTAGGCGAAGGTCACGGGCTGCGCGCCATCCCACGACTGGGTCGAGCCCGGGGCCACGCCGTAGGTGAGCCCCGTCACCAGGTGGCGGTTGTTGTTATACGAATAGGTGGTCGTGGCCCCGCGCGCGTCCCTCACGGACGCGACCGTGTCGTCCGGGTTGTACTCGTAGACGCTCGCCGTGGGTTGGCCGTTGGCGTCGATCTCCTCCGGGAGGTGGCTGGTGGCGAGCCGCCCGTGCCCGTCGTACGTCATCGTCGTCGTCTGGTACCCGGAGCCCTCCGCCGCCGGCTCCTGCAACGGCGCCGCCCCGGCGTACTGTCGCACCCTGACGGGCTGGTCGAGCGCGTCGTACTTCGTGGTGGTCGCGGCGTAGACCGACCCGTCCCAGTTGAGCGATTCCGTCTTCCACATTCGCCCGAGCTGGTCGTGATACACCCTTCGCGTCCGCCGCCCCAGGCCGGAGGGGACGGGCGCCGGCACGGATTCCCCCTGCTCCGTCACTATCTCGCCGCCGGCGCAACCGCACCCGCCGTAATCGAAGAGCCTGTCGGACCCATCCGCGTTGATGACCTTCTTGATGCGGCTCTTCCAGTCATACTCGTACGAAGTACCCTTCCACGTTCCGCCGTTCGCGTCTTCGCCCGCCGTCGTCCACGTGCCGCCGACGATACTCATCTCGGTGGGGTTCGACTGAAACACCGCCCGGCCCATCGCGTCATAATAAGTGAGCTGCGCGACGTAATCTCCGGCCGACGCCGCCGGGTCACCGAGGAAGTCGTGCGCCGAGCCGCGCGCACGCCCGAGCCCGTCGAGTGCCGTCACGCTGTAGAGCCTGTTCGACGGATTCTGCAAGGAGTCGTCGCTGACGGTAGCGTAGGATTGCAGGAGCTTCATGCTCGCGTCGTAGACGGTTTCGACGTGCGCGCCGTTCACCGAGTTGGACGATTTCAGGAGCCGTCCCGCCTCGTCGTAGAGCCGCGTCACCACAGGCCCGCTGGTCGTATTCTGCGTCGCGTTCGGCATAGGCGTCTGGGACTTCGTGACCTGTCCCATGTCGTAGTTGTACAAGGACGTCGCGGTGAAGCCGTCCGGGTCGGCGACGGTGGTCGGGTAGGCGAACGTCTGGAGCCTCTGCTGCGGGTCTGCGTGGGTGCGGTTCACGTTCTGGAAGAAGGAGTCCGCGTAGCCGACGGAACTCTTATGCCCTAACGCGTCCTTGGAGTAAGCGGCCGTGCCGGTCACGTTGAAGCCGGCGCGGCTCTCCACGTAGTCGCCGACCGCCCCGGTCTGCTGGTCTACCGCGTAGCGCCGCACGCGGTTCGCGTTCCCGCGCCACCTGAGCCCCGCGCCGTATTCGTTCCCGTAGTGCTGCGCGGCCTGCGAAGGGAGTGCCGCGAGGAAGGTGTCCTGGAGGTTGTTCGGCTCGTCGTACAGGAAGCCGACCTGCGCGCGCAGGCTCGCCGCGGATTCCGTACCCTCGTAGAGGTACTGGAAGCGCGTCAGCCCGAGGATGCGGCGCGAGACGTACTCGCCGAGGTTCGGTATCTTGTAATCGGTGACGGTCGTCCGCAGCACTGTCGAGCAGCCGGCAGTACACACCTCGACCTTCTTCGGCAGCCTGAGGTTGAGCGTCCCCGCGTAGCCGCTCGCCCCCTGAAAGTCGGCCGGGTTGGTGTACTCGACGCGGGTCGTGCGCCCGTTGCCTTGCGGGTCGGAGACGGTGGTCTGCGTCACGCGCGGGTTGGTCGGGTAGGGCGCGGCGGCCGCGCCGTCGTGCTCCCATGTCAGCGCCGTCGTCCTCACGACCTGCCCGCCTGCCCTCACCTCCGAAGAGGTCGTAAGACCCTTCTTCCACGAATCAGCCGACGTCGCGTAGTAACTGACTTCCTTAGTATTGTCGGGCAGTGTGACCTCACACGAGGCCATGTCCGGCGCCCAAGTGTCGTAGGCGGTGACGACCTCGGCGCTCTGGTTCATCACGCCGTACTCGACCCACACCGACTGCTTCTCGAAGCGCGGACAGTCGGCCTGCGGCGTGGCCGCGCGCTGGTCGGAGCCCGGCAGGTCTATCCGCGTCGAGGAGAGCGGGTGCGAGTCGTTGGGCTGCCCGTTCGCACCCACGCTGTCGGCGGCGTAGTGCGTCGCCTTCCAGACCTGCCCCCACTGGTTATAGCTGAACTTATAGTAGGAGCCGTCCGAAAGCCCGACCTGACTGACGGCGGGGATGACCGTCCCCGGCTGCTCGCCCATCACGGCCAAGTCTGAGAAGGCGGGCTGGAGCGTCAGGTTCGTGTAGCCGAACGTGGCCCAGACGTGCGTCTCATCCACGCCCGAAGGGTTCTGCCCGGTCTCGCGCTTCCACGGCTGTGTGACCGAGACAAGGTTCTGGAAGTTGTCGTAGTTGAAGGTGACGGCGCGCCCGAGCGTGTCGGTCACACGCTCGATGCGCCCGTCGCCGTAGTAGGCGACCGAGAGGTAGTTGCCGTTGCGATCCTTCACCGCGTAACAGCGGAACGACCCGTTGAGCAGCATGAAGGCGAGCTGCGTCCCGTCGGTCGAGAGCAATGTGGCAGGCATCCCGCCGCTCTCGACGAGCTGGAGGTACGAGGAGTCGGCCGACTCGTAGACGGTCGAAGTCCCGACCTGCCTCAGCTCGACGCGGCCGCCCGAAGGCGTGACGAGCAGGTACGAGTACCTCGTCGGCTGCCCCGCCTGCTGGAGCTGCGGGTTGACGAACTTCGGCTCGACGGTGGGGAAGCCCAGCCGGAAGCCAGGGCTGGGGAACCCCTGGTCGGCGTCGAAGGTCACGCCGGTCGCGTCCTTCGTCCACACCAGCGAGTTGTACGAGAGCGTGAGCCCGAGGTCGAGTCCCGCGCGGCCGGGCAGCGAGACGAGCGGGATACTAAAGTTGAAGTTGCGCGAGTAGGCGTCAACGCCCCCGCCGCCCGTCCGGTTGACGGGGTCGAGCCGCGCCGTCGAGAAGTTGTAACCCGCCCCGCCGTTGGCGGGCGCCGCGGCCGACGTGCCACACAGGCTCCAGACTTTCTCGGTGAACTCCCCGCTCTGGTCGAAGGCGCGGCGCACGTCCGCCCGCTTGGTCTGGCGGCACTGCTGGTTGGCGCCGCATGACGTGATCTCGCTAGTCCAGAAGCTGAGCCCCCCCGCGTCGGGCGCGCGCTGGAGATAAGCCCAGTAGAGGTCGGAGACGTACTCACCGTCCGTGCGGTTGCGGGCGGCGTACTCCGTCGAGGTGAAGACCTGCGCGCCTAAGCTCTGTGCTTCAACGACAAGCTGTGCGTCGCCCTGCGCGTTCTGGAGCCGAGCCGTCCAGTCGTTCAGCTCACTCGCGGCGGGGCGGCGCGCCAGCGCCGCCTGAAAGAAGTCGTTGGCGAACTGGTCTGAGCCTTTCCAGCAGCCGTAGAGCCGCGACTGCGGGATGATCTCCTTGGCCTGACTCGCCGACGACCACTTGAGCCACGCCATCGCCCCGCCCCCGCGCTCGTAGTACTCCAGACTGACGGAGTACTGGCGACCGGCTTCGAGCGCGAGCTTTCCAGCACAGTGGGATCCGAAGCTTGGAATTCACGTGACTTGAAGTCGCGGC
>JADMIO012736473.1_pt1 | contig 24869 bp, 21 predicted proteins | sample 8958161 | NCBI WGS metagenome assembly JADMIO01 (sample SAMN16585339, study PRJNA669376) | soil metagenome | isolation source: Crop rotation soil | place: USA: Cullars Rotation, Alabama | collected 2011
CTTTCCCCGTTCGACCGCCCGGCGCTTCCGGCGCTGGTGTTCCCGCTCGTTGCCGAGCCAGCGCTTCCGGACGTGGCGCCGCCCTGAGCCGAATGCCCCGCGGCCGCACCGCCGACGCCCGCGCCCGTGCCACCTCGTCCGCTCGCGCCGCCCTTCCCCGCGCTTCCGCCCGCGGTCTCGCCGCCGGCACCGGCGTCGTCGTCGTCCCCGCTACTGCCCGCTTTCCCGCAGGCAACCAGCGCCGCCACCAAGAGCACCGCGAGCGCGTCAGCCGAACGAAGGCGCATACACCGCGCATTTTACCCCATTTGCCGCCTTCCCGGCGGTCGCGGACGGAACGACGCGCCCGGTGCGAGCGCCGCCCGACATGTCCGCCGGACGTCCGCGCGATCGAGAAATCGTCTCACCGGACGCCGAAAGCCGCCAGGACCGCGCCGGCGACTGGCCTCGCCCTTGCACTAGGGCGCGCATGGTCTTCGAAACGAATTCATTCGACGCGCTCTCCCCGGCGCGCGAAACCCGAGTACGTGCGCTCGTCGAGCGGCATTATGGCTTCGTCTGGCGCAGCCTGCGGCGCCTCGGTGTGAGGGAAGCGGACGCCGACGATGCGACGCAGGAGGTGTTCGTCGTGGCCGTTCGCCGTCTCGACGACGTGCTCGAGGATCGCGAGCGCGCGTTCCTGTTCGGCACCGCCGTGCGCGTGTGCTCGACGCGACGACGTCTCGCGCGGCGCCATCCGGAGGATCCGTCGGGTGCCGGCGACGAGCACGCCGTGATGGCGCCGAACCCGGAGGAGCTCGCCGAGCTGCGCGAAGCGAAGCTCGAGCTCGACAAGGTGCTCGACGGCCTGGGCTCGGAGCTCAGCTCCGTGTTCGTGCTCGCCGAGCTCGAGGAGCGCTCGGTGCGGGAGATCGCGACGCTCTACGGCATCCCGGCGGGAACCGTCAGCTCTCGCTTGCGCACCGCACGCGCGAAGGTGCAGAAGGCGCTCGAGCGCCGGCGGGCCCGCGCTGGTTTCGCCACCGGGAACAGGCCCGGCCCGGTCGCGCTCGCTCCGTTTCGCCCGCGTTTCTCCGTTTCAGGGAGCGTTTGCTAGACTCGCGCGTTCGATGCGGACGCGACCCGGCTCGGCTCAGCCACTCGGTGCAACTTGGGACGGGCAGGGCGTGAACTTTGCGCTCTTCTCCGAGCACGCGACCGCCGTCGACCTCTGCCTGTTCGAATCGGAGACGGCGAAGACGGAATCGATCCGCATCCCGATCAAGGAGCGCACCAATCGCGTCTGGCACGTCTACTTGCCCGACGCCCTACCCGGTCAGCTCTACGGGTATCGCGTGCACGGTCCGTTCGCCCCGGAGAACGGCCATCGCTTCAACCCGCACAAGCTCCTGATCGATCCGTACGCGAAGGCGATCGCGGGCGAAATCCGTTCGGAGGACGAGACCTTCGGCTACCCGATCAACACCCCACACGACACGGTGCAGAGCAAGGAGGACAGCGCGCCCTTCGTGCCGAAATCGGTGGTCGTCGAGTCGTCGTTCAGCTGGGGCGACGATCGACGACCCAACGTGCCGTGGAGCCGCACGATCATCTACGAGTGCCACATCGGCGGACTCACGCGCTTGCACCCCGAAGTCCCCGGGCATTTGCGCGGCACCTACCTCGGCGTCTGCTCCGACCCGATCATCGACCATTTGCGCTCGCTCAGCGTGACGACGCTCGAGCTCATGCCCGTGCACCATATGGCGTCCGAGCGGCGCCTGCTCGACGGCGGCCTGATCAACTACTGGGGCTACAACACGATCGGCTTCTTCGCGCCCGACCCGCGCTTTGCGACGGGTTGGTCGGGCCAGCAGGTGACCGAGTTCAAGACGATGGTGAAGACCCTGCACCGCGCGGGGATCGAGGTGATCCTCGACGTCGTCTACAACCACACGGGTGAAGGCAACCAGTTCGGGCCGACGCTCAGCTTTCGCGGCATCGACAATCGCTCCTACTACCGCCTGACGCACCACGATCCGCGCGCGTACACGGATTACACCGGCTGCGGGAACAGCCTGAACACGCTGCATATGCGCACGTTGCAGCTCGTGCTCGACTCCTTGCGTTACTGGGTGGAAGAGATGCACGTCGACGGGTTCCGCTTCGATCTCGCGACGACGCTCGCGCGCGACCCCTACGATTTCGAGGCGCACTCGCGCTTCTTCGCGATGGTCGCGCAGGACCCCGTGCTGTCACGCGTGAAGCTCATCGCGGAGCCGTGGGACGTGGGCCCCGACGGCTACCGGCTCGGCGGCTTTCCGCCCGGCTGGGCGGAGTGGAACGCGCGCTACCGCGACTGCGTGCGCCGCTTCTGGCGCGGCGACGAGGGTCAGGTGCCCGAGCTTGCCTCGCGCTTGTCGGGCTCGAGCGACATCTTCCACGGCCACGGCGATCGCGGCCCGTTCGCGAGCATCAACTTCGTCACGTGCCACGACGGCTTCACGCTCGAAGATCTCGTCTCCTACAACCAGAAGCACAACGAAGCGAACGGCGAAGAAAACCGCGACGGCAACAACGACAACGCCAGCAACAACTGGGGCGTCGAGGGCGACACGACGTCGGCACCGGTCTTGCGCATGCGCGAACGGATGCGCAAGAACTTCCTCGCGACGCTCGCCTTCTCTCAGGGCGTGCCCATGCTCTCGCACGGCGACGAGATCATGCGCACGCAACAGGGCAACAACAACGCGTATTGCCAAGACAACGAGCTCGCGTGGATCGACTGGGACATCGGCCCCGCCGAGGAGGAGCTGCTCGCGTTCACGCGCGAGGTCCTCGCCATCACGCGCAAGAACCCCGTCTTCCGCCGGCGGCGCTTCTTCAGCGGCGGTCCGATCGGGGAGGGCGGACCGAAGGACGTGTCGTGGGTTCGCCCGACCGGCGGCGAGATGACGATGGAGGATTGGGGCGATCCGAAGACCCAGTGCCTCGGGATGCTGATCCACGGTGAGGCATCCGACGACGTGGACGAGCGCGGACGCCCCAATCGGGGTCAGACCCTGTTGCTCCTCCTCAATGCCAGCAATCGAGCGCACCAGTACGCGCTGCCCAAGCTCGCCGAGCGTGGCCATTGGCACGAGGCCGTCAATACCGCCCAGTCGGCCGGACGCGCGCCGCGGCGTGTTCCCCGCACCGGGGTGAACGTCGCGGCGCATTCGCTCGTGCTCCTGTGGTACGAAGTCAGTTGATGGATCCGGACGATCTCGTCCAAGCCTCCGACCTCGCTGCCTTTTCTCGCGGAGAGCGACACGCCCCGCACGCCATCTTGGGCGCTCACCCCAAGGAAATTGGCGGACAGCAGGGTGTCGTCGTCCGCGCGTACCACCCGGACGCGGCGGGCTGCGGCCTGGTTCGCGACGGCGTCGCGACCGAGCCGATGCTGCCGCTCGGCGACGGCGTGTTCGCGGTGTTCCTGCCCGGCGCTTCCACGCCGCTCTCGTACCGGCTCCGCTTCCACTTCGACGGCGCCGGCACCTGGGAGCGCGACGACCCGTACCGCTTCCTCCCGACGCTCGGCGATCTCGATCTGCACCTGATCGGGGAGGGAACGCACCGGCGCCTCTACCAGATCTTGGGCTCGCATCCGCGCACCATCGACGGCACGCCGGGCACCTCGTTCGCCGTGTGGGCGCCGAACGCGCGCGCCGTGAGCTTGGTCGGCGACTTCAACCGCTGGGACGGTCGTCTCTTCCCGATGCGCTCGCTCGGCGCGAGCGGCGTGTGGGAGCTGTTCGTTCCGGGCGTCGGTCCCGGCGCGCTCTACAAGTACGAGATCCGCACGCGCGAGGGTGACCTGCGCACGAAGGCCGATCCGTACGGGCAGGAGATGGAGCTGCCGCCCGCGACGGCCACGCGCGTCACGGCCTCGCGCTACGCGTGGAACGACGGCGCCTACATGCAGGCGCGCCGCGGCAAAGATTGGGTGCGTGAGCCGGTATCGATCTACGAGCTTCACCTCGGTTCGTGGGCGCGCGTTCCGGAGGATGCATTCCGGTCGCTCTCGTATCGCGAGCTCGCGCCGCGCCTCGTGAACCACGTGAAGAAGCTCGGCTTCACGCACATCGAGCTGATGCCGGTGGCCGAGCACGCGTACTACCCGTCGTGGGGCTACCAGGTGACGGGCTACTTCGCGCCCACCTCGCGCTACGGCACGCCGGACGACTTCCGCCACTTCGTCGATTACTGTCATCAGAACGGCATCGGCGTGATCGTCGACTGGGTTCCGGCACACTTTCCTAAAGACGATTTCTCGCTGCGCCGCTTCGACGGCACGCCGCTCTACGAGCACGAGGATCCGCGCCGCGGCGAGCACCCGGATTGGGGCACGCTGATCTTCAATTACGGCCGCACGGAAGTGAAAAACTTCCTGATTGCCAACGCCGTCTACTGGCTCGACGAATTCCACGTCGATGCACTGCGTGTCGATGCCGTCGCCTCGATGCTGTACCTCGATTACAGCCGAAAAGAAGGCGAATGGATGCCGAACCCGTACGGCGGGCGCGAGAACGTCGATGCCATCGACTTTTTGCGCCAGGTCAACTCGGTGATTCGCGAGGAGGTGCCCGGCGCCTTCACGATCGCCGAGGAATCGACGGCGTGGGGCGGCGTCACGCGGCCGCCGTCCGAGGGCGGGCTCGGTTTCACCTTCAAGTGGAACATGGGCTGGATGCACGACACGCTGAACTTCTTCACGAAGGAGCCGGTGCACAGAAAGCACCACGTCGACACGCTCACGTTCTCGATGCTCTACGAGTACACGGAGCGCTTCATCAACTCGATCTCTCACGACGAGGTCGTGCACGGCAAAGGCGCCGTCGTCGAGAAGATGCCGGGTGACTTCTGGCAGAAGCTCGCGAACCTGCGCCTGCTCTTCGCCTACCAGTACACGCGCCCTGGCAAGCAGCTCGTGTTCATGGGCACCGAGTTCGCCCAGCACAACGAGTGGAACCACGACGCCAGCATCGACTGGCACATCGCCGATCACCCGCAGCGCGAGGCGCTCCAGCAGTACCTTGCCGAGCTTGCCCGCTACTATCACCAGACGCCGGCGCTCTGGCGCTCCGACGCGGATCCCCACGGCTTCGAGTGGATCGACTGCTCGGACAAGGACAACACCGTGCTTTCTTACCTGCGGAAAGACGGCGACAAGTTCGTGATCGTGGTCTTGAACTTCACGCCCGTGCCGCGCAGCGGCTACCGCATCGGCGTGCCGCGGAGCGGCCGTTACGTCGAGCGCCTCTCGAGCGACGACCAGCGCTTCGGCGGCAGCGAGTACCGAACGCTCGCCGTCGTGCAGGCCGATCCGGTTCCGACGCACAACCGCGAGTGGTCCGTCGCGCTCAACGTGCCGCCGCTCGGCGCGCTGATCCTCGAGCCTATGGGCTGACGGATCGAACGGGCGCGCGCTGATCGGCGTAGGCGCTAATTAGCGCGGCGCGGCCGTGACGGTCACGCGATCGCCCGAGTAGTCGAGCTCGAGCGCGAGGCCGACCTCGTGGGCGATGCGCGCGAGGCCGAGCATGGGGCGCGAGACGCCGCCCGTCATCGAGCGCTTGAGCTCGGAGACGAATGTCTCTTCCGGATTGTTTTGGATCTTCTCGAGCTGCTGCCGCAGCATGGCGACGCGCGCCGGAATCGTGTTGTTCGAAGCGCGAACGCTGACCTTGCCGATGCGCTCGACGATTTCGAGCACGACGTCGCTGCCGAGCGTCGCGTAGTTCGTAGCGTTCGAAAGGAGCTCGTAGGCAGCGAGGCACACGCGCTGGGCCGCCGCCGGCGCCACGCGCTCGGCGAGGTAGGCGTTCAGGAAGGTGTGTGTGGCCTCGAGCGGGCTCGAGCCGGGCGTGAACATCAGACGCACGAGCACTTCCTCTTTCGCGCTGCGCCACTCCTGCGTGGGCGTGCGACTCGACGAAGGTTGCACGCAGCTGGCCCGACGGCAGTTATTGCTCGGGGTCACACCTGCCGGGTCCCGAGGCGAGACAACGCTAACTGACTGTGTTTATCGGTTTTTATTTGGTGAACTGGACGCAGCGTCATCTGGTGTTTATTTTCTTTCGTATGATAAAAAACTCGCCGAGGGAAACCGGCTGGGCGGGGACGCTCGGGTTGCTGCTCCTCACGGCGCTCGGGGGCGCGGGGTGTCAGCTCGCTCGCGCCGCGCCTGAAGAGGAGATCTACCAGGGCACGGCCGAGCTCGAAGAGCGTCGACTGTCCTTCGAGGTGGCCGGGCGCATCACCTCGCTCAGGGCGCGCGAAGGCGACGCCGTGCAGCGTGGCGTGCTGCTCGCCACGGTCGACGACGCGCTCGACGAGCAAGCGCGCGCGGCACGTGATCTCGAAGCGCGGGCGGCGCACGCGCAGGCGACGGTGGTCGACAAGGGGGTGCGACCGGAAGAGATCGCAGTGACGCGCGCCAAGATCCGCGCGGCCAAGGCCGCCGAAGACTTGGTGAAGAAGCAGCTGGCCCGCGAGACGGATCTCGCCGCCCACGACGTGACGCCGCAATCGCGCGTCGACGAGCTACAAGCGCAGTACCAGCGCAGCATCGCCGATCGCGAGGCGCTCGAGAGCTTGCTCAGCGAGCAGCAGCGTGGTGCTCGGCCCGAGGAGCGAGCGGCGGCGCGCGCGAAGGCCGACGCCGCGCAGGCGAGCGTCGCGCTCGACGATTTGCGCATCGAACGGCGGGAATTGCGGGCGCCGACGGACGGCATCGTGCTCGACCGGCACGTCGAGTCCGGCGAGGTCGTGCAGGCGGGAGCGCCCGTGCTGACGATCGCGGATCCGAAGCGGCTCTATGCCGTCGTCTTCGTACCGCAGGCGAAGCTGCCGGGTATCGACGTCGGGGATCGCGCGAGCCTGCGCGCGGACGGCGTCGACGGCGCGCTCCAGGGGCACGTCGAGCACATCGCGCGGCGCACGGAGTTCACGCCGCGCTACCTGTTCAGCGAGACGGAGCGCGCGAACTTCGTCGTGCGCGTGAAGGTGCGTGTCGACGACCCTGGCGCACGGCTGCATGCGGGCGTCCCGGTGCGCGTGAGCATCGAACGCAACACGCCGCCGGACCAGCGCGCGCGGGTCGATCCTCCGCCGGACGCCGTGCCGTCCGCCAGCCCCGCCCGTGCTCCCGCGAAGCCGGGGCAGCCATGAGCGAGCCTGCCCCGAACGAGCCCGCCGGGAACGAGCCCGTCGTCGTTGCGCGCGGGTTGGCGCGGCATTTCGGCTCGCTCGTCGCCGTGCGCGACGTTTCGCTCGAGGTCGCGCGTGGCGAGATCTTCGGTGTCCTCGGTCCGAACGGCGCCGGCAAGTCGACGACCATCCGCATGCTGTGCGGCATCCTCGATCCGTCGAGCGGGGAGGGACGCGTGGTCGGCTTCGATATCCGGCGCGATGCCGAGCGCGTGAAGGAGCGCATCGGCTACATGACCCAGCGCTTCAGCCTGTACGAAGATCTGACCGTGGAGGAGAACCTGAAGTTTTACGCCGGCATCTACGGCGTGCCGTTCAGCCGCCGCACGCAGCGCGTGCGCGACGTGCTCGAGCGCACCGGGCTCTCGGGGCGGCGCGGGCAGCTTGCCGGTACGTTGTCGGGCGGGTGGAAGCAGCGCGTCGCACTGGCAAGCGCGACCATCCACGAGCCGCCGCTCTTGTTCTTGGACGAACCGACGGCCGGCGTCGACCCGGTGAGCCGGCGCGAATTCTGGGAGCAGATCCACCGCTTGGCGCACGAGGGCACGACGGTGCTGCTCACGACGCACTACATGGATGAAGCCGAGCGTTGCCACCGCTTGGCCTTCATTTTCCGCGGAACGGTGCTCGACGTCGGCACGCCGGAGGAGATCGTGGCGCGCCGGAGGCTGCGCGGCGCCGAGCTCGAGAGCGACCACGGCCAGGAAGCCGCGGATCGGTTGCGCGCGGACGCTTCGGTCGACGAGGTCGCGCACTACGGCAACGTGCTCAGGCTCGTGACGCGCGACGACACGGATCCGAACCTCGTGATCGAGCGCGTGCTCACGGGGGAGCTGCGGCCGAAAAGCGTGCGGCCGGCGCGCGTCGGTGTGGAGGACGCGTTCGTCTCGATGGTTCGCTCCGAAGCCGACGACGGCGCTCCGAAAGCGGCATCATGAGCCTGCGCCCGTTCGTCGTCGCTTGGAAGGAGCTGCTCCAGCTGCGGCGCGATCGCATGACGCTCGCGATGATGGTGGCGCTGCCGCTACTTCAGCTCCTCCTCTTCGGTTACGCCATCAACAACGACGTGCGCCACATGCCGACGCTCGTCTACGACCAAGACCACAGCGCAGAGTCGCGGGATTTCGCGGCGAGCATGGCCGCGACGGGCTTTTACGACATCCAAGGGCACGTCGGCGGCTATCCCGAAATCGAGCGCGCGCTGCGGCGTGGCGAGGCGCGCGTCGCCCTCGTCGTGCCACCGCACTACGGCGAAAAGCTCGCGTCCGGGAAGCCCGCCAAGCTCCAGCTCATCGTCGACGGCTCGGATCCGCAGACCGTCGCGAGCGCGACCAATACGGCGACGGGCATGGCGCTCGCGCGCTCGAGCGAGCTCATGGTGCAAAAGCTCGCCATGAGCGGGACCGGCCTCATGGCGGCGCCCATCGAGCTCGAACCCTCCACCTGGTACAACCCGGAGGTGCGCACGGCCGTGTACGTCGTGCCGGGTTTGATCGGCGTGATCCTCACCATGACGATGGTGATGCTGACGGCGATGGCCGTCGCGCGCGAGCGGGAGCGCGGCACTCTCGAGCAGCTCATCGTCTCGCCCGTGAAGCCGGTCGAGCTCGTGGTCGGCAAAATCGCGCCCTACGTCATCATGGGTTACGTGCAGATGACGATCATTCTGCTCGCGGGCCGCTTCATCTTCCGCGTGCCGTTTCTCGGGTCGTTACCGCTGCTCTACCTGCTCGCCTTCGTTTTCATCGCGGCGAATCTCGCGGTCGGTCTGTTCTTCTCGACAGTCGCGCGCACGCAGCAACAAGCCATGCAGATGTCGTTCTTCTTCCTCTTGCCCAACATCCTCTTGAGCGGGTTCATGTTCCCGTTCGAGGGCATTCCCAAGCCGGCGCAGGTCCTCGCGCAGGCGCTGCCGCTCACTCATTTCATGCGCATCGTGCGGGCCATCGCGCTCAAGGGCGGCGGGTTCGAGGACGTGTACGGCGAGCTCGTCTGGCTCAGCGCCATCCTCGGCGTGCTCATCGTCGTGAGCTCGCTGCGCTTTCGAAAGAAGCTGCTCTGATGGCTCGCCCTCGTACCGACATTGCGCCACGCATTCGAGTCGCTGCGCGCCGGCACTTCCTGAAGAACGGCGTGGACGGCGCCACGTTGCGCGCCATCGCGCGCGAAGCCGGCACCAGCATCGGCATGATTTACTACTACTTCCCGACGAAGGACGACCTCTTCTTCGCCGTCGTGGAGGAGCAGTACGCGAAGGTGCTCGCCGACATGGAGCTAGCGCTGACCCCGGAATTCTCGGTCAACGAGCGGCTTCACCGCCTGTTCGAGCGCATCGCCGAGGTTCGCGACGAGGAAGCCGAGGTGCTGCGCCTCGTCGCGCACGAAGGCTTGCTCGGCACCGCGCGCTTCGAGCGTCTCGTCGAGCGTTTCCTCGCGGGGCACGTCCCGCTCGTCTTGCGCACGCTGATGGACGGGGTGCAGGGCGGCGTTCTCGATCGCAAGCGGCACCCGATCGTGCTCCTGCTCGCGACGGCCGGGCTCGTGGGGCCACCGCAGTTCATCCGGCGCGCGCTCGGCGACCGGGTGCCGGTGCCCGGCGCACCGAGCGGCAAGGCGCTCGCGCACGAGCTCGTGGACGTGCTGCTGCACGGCATTGCCCCGCCGGGGTGAGAGGGGATTGAACGGGAAGACGGAGACCGGAAAGGATTTGGGGGTTTGGCTTCCCGCCTTCCTCCTTCCTGTTATCCTCTCCCGTGCGTGCTGCCGTTGCCCGGTTCCGCCGTGTTCGTGCCTGACGGCGTGCCCGCCGGAGACGCGCTCGCGCGCACGACGCACCTTGCCGTGGGCGCTCACGCCGACGATCTCGAGATCATGGCGATTCACGGGATTTTGGCGTGCTTTCAGCAGCCGGAGCGCTGGTTCACGGGCGTGATCGCGACCGACGGTGTGGGGAGCCCGGGACGTGGCGGAGCGGTCGCGCCCGAGGAGCTGCGCGCCATCCGCCGCCGCGAGCAGGAGCGCGCGGCCGTGCTCGGCGAGTACGGCGCCGTCTTGTTCTTGGATCACACGAGCGGCTTCGTGAAGGATCCGTCCGAGCGCGCCGTAGTCGACGAGCTCACCGCGATTCTGCGCGTGACGCGCCCGAGCGTCGTCTACACGCACGCGCTCAGCGATCTGCACGACACACACGTCGCCGTGACGCTCCGCTTGCTGGAGGCCTGCCGGCGGCTCGCGCCGGAGGAGCGCCCCGAGCGGATCCTCGGCTGCGAGGTCTGGCGCGATCTCGATTGGCTCACGAGCGCCGACAAGGTGGAGCTCCCCGTCGATGCGCGGCCGGAGCTCCAGGCGGCCCTGCTCGCGGCGTTCGAATCGCAAGTGAAGGAAAAGCGCTACGACCGCGCCGCGCTCGGCCGGCGTGCCGCCAACGCCGCGTTCACGGACATCCGGCGCGCGGACCGGCATGAGGGCGTCGTCTGGGCGATGGATCTCACCCCCCTGCTCGCCGAAGTTGCCCGACCGGCGGAGCTCGTGCAGAGCTTTCTGCGGCGGCTCGAGGCGGACGTGCTCGGGCGCATCAAAAGGCTTTCTGGCTGATTCTCAGGCCGAGGGGACCTCGGCCACAATCTCGAAACATGGACGAATCCATGGTCCGGCACTGTAGGTCGTCGTGAAGCTCGACGACTACGAGCTAGAACCCAAAAGCTACGACGAGATGTTCACGGCGGGCGGACAGGTCCGGCCCGAGTACCGCGCGCTCGCCCAACGCTTGCTCGAGATGACCCCTCCGGAGGTCGAGCAGCGCCAGCGTCAGGCCGACCTGTTGCTGAGGAATCAGGGCGTCACGTTCACCGTGTACTCGGACAACGCGGGCATCGAGAAGGTGTTTCCGTTCGATCCCATCCCCCGACTCATCACGGCGGACGAGTGGGAGCAGGTCGAGCGCGGCCTCGTCCAGCGCGTGCAGGCGCTGAACCTGTTCTTACGCGACGTGTACGGCGAGCAGAAGATCCTGAACGACGGCATCGTCGACGCGGGGCTCGTCTACGGCGCGAGCGGCTTCCGGCGTGAGATGATCGGGATGCTGCCGCCGCAGGGCGTGTACACGCACATCGTCGGCACGGATCTGATCCGAGACGAGAACGGCCGCTTCCTCGTGCTCGAGGACAACGTGCGGAGCCCGAGCGGCGCCTCGTACGTGCTCGAGTGCCGCGAGGTGCTGAAGCGGGTTTTCCGCGTCCTTTTCGACCAATACGGCGTGCGTCCGCTCGACGACTACGCCGACTGGCTCCGCGACGCGTTCCTGCACGTCGCGCCCCGTGCCTCCGACGAGCCGACGATCGCGCTCCTCAGCCCGGGTATGTACAACTCGGCGTACTTCGAGCACAGCCTGCTCGCGCGACGCATGGGCGCGACGCTCGTCGAGGGGCGGGACCTCGTCATCAAGGACGGCGCCGTGTGCATGCGCACGACGAACGGCTTGAAGCGCGTCGACGTCATCTACCGTCGCATCGACGACGATTACCTCGATCCGGTCGTGTTCCGGCCCGATTCCATCCTCGGCTGCGCGGGTCTGTTCTCGGCGTATCGCAGCGGGGCCGTCGCGCTCGCCAACGCTCCCGGAACCGGCGTCGCCGACGACAAGGCGATTTACCCGTTCGTGCCGGACATGATTCGCTACTACCTCGACGAGGATCCCATCCTCGAGAACGTGAGGACGTACATCGCGACCCGGCCCGACGATCGCAAGTACATCCTCGAAAATATCGGTAGTCTGTGCGTGAAGCAGACGGACGCCTCCGGCGGCTACGGCATGCTGATCGGCACGCAGAGCACGGCGGAGCAGCGCGACGAGTTCCGAAAACGCATCGAGGCCCGGCCGCGCTCGTACATCGCGCAGCCGGTCATCCAGCTCGGCCGCCATCCGACGATCATCGACGGCAAGCTCGAGGGACGTTGCGTCGATCTTCGCCCCTATGTGCTCGTTGGGGACAAGGTGCGCGTGATCCCCGGCGGGCTCACGCGCGTCGCGCTCCGGCGCGGCTCCCTGGTCGTGAACTCGAGCCAGGGCGGCGGGTACAAGGACACGTGGGTGCTTGCGGGCACGGGCGATCGCCCGAGCGTCGCCCCCAAACCCAAGCCAGTCGAGAACGGCGTGTGAACGGCATGCTGAGTCGCGTTGCAGACGCACTGTTTTGGATGGGTCGCTACCTCGAGCGCGCCGAGCACGTCGCGCGCGTGCTCGAGGTGACGCGCGCCGTCCTGATCGACATCCACGAGGTCGACCCCGAAACGGCCAAAAGCCAGCTGCAAGGCGCGTTGGCGGCCCTGTCGCTGCCCGACGCGCCGATCGAGAAGCTCTTGTTCGACCAGAGCGAGCCGACGTCGCTCGTGTGCAATATCTCGCGCGCGCGTGAAAACGCGAGGCAGGTTCGCGAGGTCATCAGCACGGAGATGTGGGAGCACCTGAACCAGGTCTACTGGTCGATCCACGAGGTGCACGCCAAAGGCGTTCACGAGAGCCAGCTCAGCCAGGCGCTGAACACCGTCGTGAGCGCGAGCTTCCAGTGGGATGGCGTGGTCGACGGCACCCTGGCCCGCGACATCGGCTGGCTCTTCCTGAAGACCGGCAAATTCGTCGAGCGCCTCGACGGGACGAGCCGGCTCATCAACGTGCGCGCCGAAGGTCCGCCGAAGGGCTGCGCCTCGAGTAGCGAGAACGTGCATTGGATCGCGCTGCTGCGGAGCCTGTGCTCCGCGGAGGCGTACAAGAAGATCCACCCGCAGCGCGTCGAGCGGAAGATGGTCTTGGATTTCTTGATCTTCGACAGCAACTTCCCGCGCTCGGTGCGCTACGCCGCGGAGGAGGCCGCGGATTTCGCCAAGCGTTGCGCGGAGATCCACGGCCAGCGCGGCAAGGCCGTCGAGCGCGCGTTCGGCAAGCTCTCGTCCGTGCTCGAGTACGCCGATCTGGAGAAGGTCGAAGGCAGCGGGACTTCGGAATTCTTGCAGGAGCTCTTGGTCGACTTGGGGGAGGCGACCGGCCTCTTGCAGCGGTCTTATTTCTTGCAGTGACGCTCTCTACGGACAGGCGGAGGAACCCATGCTTCTCGGAATTCAGCATCGAACGGAGCTCACCTACGGCGATCGCGTCAGCGAATCGGTCATGGAGCTTCGGGTCATGCCCCGCAGCGACAAGAACCAGACGCTGCGCGCCTTCCAGCTGAAGGTAGGGCCCGAGGCGCCCGTCTTCTCGCATCGCGATTGGATGGACAACCAAGCGCACCACTTCACCATCGTGTCGTTCCACGATCGCGTGCTGATCGTCGCGGGGGCGACGGTCGAGACGCACCCGAAGCTCGTCGAGCTCGCGCGCGCAGCCGATCCGCTGCCGCTCGAGGACCTGAACCCGAGGTTTCAGGACTTTTTGGGGTTCTTGGGCCCGGTGCAGCGCGATCCGCGGCTCGTGCAGTTTGCCGAGCAGGTGGGGCTCTTTCAGTGCACGCGCGCGGCCGAAGCGGTCATGCTCGTGACCTCGCGGCTCCAGGAGCGGCTCGAGTACAAGAAGGGCGTCACGGCGAGCAACACGACGGTCTCCGACGCGCTCGATGTCGGTCAGGGCGTGTGCCAGGACTTCTCGCACCTCGGTCTCGCGCTGCTGCGGATGGTGGGCATCCCGGCGCGCTACGTCTCCGGCTACCTCTACCGTGACGCGCCGCGCGAGCTCGAGACCCACGCCTGGTGCGAGGCCTTCGTGCCTTCCGTCGGCTGGATTGGGCTCGATCCGACGCACGGTGAGCTCGCGGGCGAGAGCCACGTCGCGGTGGCCGTAGGCCGCAGCTACGCGGACGTGCCGCCGAACCGCGGCGTCTACCGCGGCGAGGCAGAGGAGCGCATCGCCGTCAAAGTCATGATTGACCGCCTCGACGAGGATCGCGCCTCCCTGCCACAAATGGCGCCCGGCGCCTTCGACGTACCGAGCTACCGTGACGGCCCGATCCGCGCCGAGCGCCGCATGAACCTGCGCCAGCTCGAGCAGCAGCAACAGCAGCAGCAGCAGCAACAGCAGTAGCCAAGCGCTGACTCGCGCCTCATGGTTCGGGCGCGGCGCTCGAGTCCATCAAGGCCTTCGTAGGCGCGCGCGTGTGGACGCCGAACGACACCTGGCTTGCGTTCCTTGGCGCCGTTCGCGATACGATGCGACCCCGAACAGGAGAAGAGCCATGATCACCGGGGCGCACGCCATCATTTACAGCAAGAATTCAGACGCCGACCGAGCGTTTCTCAAAGACGTGCTCGGTCTCGGTCACGTCGACGTGGGCGGCGGCTGGCTGATCTTCGGTCTTCCGCCGAGCGAGGTCGCCGTGCACCCCGGCGAGAAGGACAGCGTGCACGAGCTTTACTTGATGTGCGACGACATCGAGCTCTTCTGCGCGACGCTCGAAGCGAAGCGCATCAAGTCGAGCCCCGTGAAGGACCAGGGTTGGGGCTTGCTCACGACCGTCACGCTCCCGGGCGGCGGCGAGCTCGGCGTGTACGAGCCGCGCCACGCGCGCCCCGTCGATCCAGCGAAGAGCGCCGCGAAGCCGAAGAAGTCAGCGCCCGCGAAGAAGTCAGCGCCCGCGAAGAAGTCAGCGCCCGCGAAGAAGGCGGCGCCCGCGAAGAAGGCGGCGCCCGCGAAAAAGGCGGCGCCCGCGAAGAAGGCAGCTCCCGCAAAGAAGGCAGCGCCCACAAAGAAGGCGGCGCCTGCCAAGGCGAAGGCCAAAAAGACGGCGAAAAAGCCAGCTTCCGCGCGCTCGTGATCGCCGAGCCGAGCGCAGTCAGCGTCCGCCCATGCGTTCCCGCCGACGAGGCGGGCATCGCTACATGCCTCATGCGCACGTTGGAGCCAGCGCTCGTCGAGCTCGGCTGTCCGAAGCTCAACCTGCAGGTGCGCGCCACGAACGCCGCCGTGATCGGGTTTTACCAATCGCTCGGCTTCGCCCTCGAAGAACGAGCGAGCCTCGGCAAGCGCCTCTGATCCCAAACGTGAACGTCAACGCGCGCGTGCCCGAACCGTGGCCATGCGTGTTGGTCAAACGTGGGCGTGAACGTGTTCGTTCACGTTTCGGAGGCGTCAGCCCACGACCTCCGGCCCGTACTTCTTGAGCCGCTCGCCCATCACGCGCACCGCGTCGCGGCTCTCGTCGATCAGCACGAACCCGCGCCCGTGCTTCGCTGCGGCTTCGCCCGTCGTGCCGCTGCCCGCGAAGTAGTCGAGCACGGTGGCTCCCGCTCGCGTGTGAACGCGCACGATGCGCTCGAGAATCGCGATCGGCTTTTGCGTCGCGTAGCCCGTTTTCTCGCGGCCGTTCGTGGGGACGATGGTTTGCCACCAGACGTCGGTCGGGGTCTTGCCGCGCGCGGCTTTTTCGGCGCCGACGAGGCTCGGCGCCATGTAGGGAATGCGATCGATGGCGTCGTAGTCGAAGACGTATTTTTTCGGGTTCTTCGCGTACCAGAGGATGCTGTCGTGCTTTTTGGGCCAGCTCGTCTTCGGGCGGCCGCCGAAGTCGTACGCCCAGACGATTTCGTTCATGAACGAGCCGCGGCCGAGCAGGGCGTCGAGCGCGACCTTCACGTAATGGACCTCGCGTGAATCGAGATGAACGAACAAGCTGCCGTCGGGCGTGAGGCAGGCGAGGCTCGCTTCGATGCGCGGCAAGAGGAACCCCGCGTAGTCGTCGAAGCGGTCGGCGTAGGAGCTCTCACCGACGTTTTCGACGCGGTAGGCGCGCCCGCCGAAGCCGCGGCGCCGGGCGCTCGGATCGGCGTGGACCTTCACGCGCTTGCGGCGCTGCGTGCGCCCGCTGTTGAACGGCGGATCGATGTAGATGAGCTCGGCGAACGCCCGTGGAAGCGTGGGCAGCACCCGGGCGTTGTCGCCCAGGATGATCTTCTTCGTGAGCATCGAGCGCTGCCTGACCGCGCGTTCGGCTAGACGCGCTCCACGTCGACGGAGACGCTCACGGTGTGCTCGCCGCCGCCGAGGATCACGCCTTTGAGCGGGCTCGCGTCGCTGAAGTCGCGGCCCCAGGCGAGCGTGACGTGCTCGTCGGAGGGAATGCAGCCGTTCGTCGGGTCGAAGTCGACGTAGCCGAAATCCGGGCAGTAAACGCCGATCCACGCGTGCGACGCGTCGGCGCCCGTGAGGCCGGCCTCGCCCTCGTCGCGGCGGTTGTAGATGTAGCCGGAGACGTAGCGCGCCGCGAGGCCGAGCGAGCGCAGCATGCCGAGCTCGACGTGCGCGAAATCCTGGCAGACGCCGCGTTTGGCGCGCAGCACCTCGCGCACGGGCGTCGCGACCGTCGTCGAGCCGGGCTCGTACTGAAATTCCGCGTGAATGCGGCGCGTGAGATCGAGCACGCCTTCGAGCAGCGGGCGCCCGCGCGTGAACGAGACTTGAGCGTACGCCGCGAGATCCGGATCGATGCGCACGTGGGGCGACTCGAACACGAACTCGTACGCGCCGAGCGTTTCGGGCGAGCGGTCGTCGCGCAGGCGATCACGCGCGGTCTCCCACGGGCTCGAGAGCGCGGGCGCCGGGGACTGGAACGGCGAGATGTCTATTTCGCTCACCGCCGTCACGTCGAGGTGGGTGTGCGCTTCCTGGAGCGAGAACCAGTGCACGCCGTTGCCGAAGTAATCGACACCGCGATCGTGCGTCGCGACGGCGGGCTCGACGAGAAGCTGGCTTCGGAGCAGGCGCTGGTGGCTCGTCGTGCGCGGCGTGAGCCGAGCCTCGTTGTGGCAGATGGAAACCGCCTGCGAGTATTTGTAGCTCGTGAGATGGGTGACTCGATAAACCATCCGGCGCGTCCCCGAGCCTAGTACGACCGCCACGGCACGAGCGAGTCGCGTCGACGCCATTCGAGTGGAATACTGAGGAGAGCGGCGGCGTTTGGCCGCCGCACGCATGCTGCGACCGTTCCCGGCACGACCCCTGGCGCTGCTGACGCTCGTCGGGCTCGGGGCGTTTCTGGTGCTCATGACGCTCGCCGCCGTCGCGTATCCCGGCGGCACGTATTGCGAGCCGAACGCCGACGGCTACCGCTTCTGGGGCAACTACTTCTGCGACCTCACGGCGAGCGTCACGGGGCGCGGGGAGGACAACGCGAAGAGCGCGGCGCTCGCCGAAGCGGCGTTCGTGTGTTTCGCGCTCGCGGCGGCGCCGTTCTTCGTGCTGCTCGGACGTATGAGCGGACGGGCGCGCGTCGTGGGCGGGCTCGGAGTGGTGTCGGCGATAGGGACGGCGGTGCTCGCGTGGTTGCCGTCGCGGGCGGGTGCGACGCTGCATGCTGTGGCGGTCTTCTCTGCGACCATTCCGGGGCTCGCGGCAGCGGCGCTCGGTGCGTACGGGTTATGCAACCGCACCCTGCCGGCACGCTTGCGAATCCCTTCCACCCTCGGGATGGCTACTTTTTGCGCAGGCTTTGCCGACGCGGCGGGCTTTGGCTACGCGGTAGCGACGCATGCGGGCTGCGTCGTGTGGCTGCCGGCATTGCAAAAAGTAGTCGCGGTGTTGCTGGTCGGGTGGATGGCTTCGACGGCTCTCGCCGCGGCTCGAGAGCCCGCAGAGCGCTAGAAGCCGAAGCCGAGCGTCGGGCCGAGCGTGATGGGCGCGTGGGAGTCGAACACCTCGCAACGGGCCACGATGCCGACTTCGGTCACGGCCCATTGGAAGCGGAGCGCGAGCTCGACGCTCTCCGAGACGACGTTCGCACCGCTCGAGATGGCGTCGTAGTGCGTCGGATTCCACTCGTCGCAGGACTCGGTCTCCGGGCAGGGCGCGGCCCTGTAGCTCGTTTTCTCGTAGTGCCCCGGTCCGATGCCGAACGACGCGCTCAGCGCGATGCGCGTGGTGGCGCGTGGAATTGGGTTGGTCCTCGTGACTCGTTGGTACGAGGGAAATGACCAGCGCAGCGACGCGCGGGCCCGCGCCGCACGGTGCGTGACCTTCGAGCCTGGCCCGACGAAGCCGGGCGCCTGCATGCCGCCGAGGACTCCTTCGACGCCGAAGCCGAGGAACTGGAGCGGCCAGAGGTCGAGCTGGGCGTAGTACGCCCCTCCGAAGCCGTCGTTTCCCTCCATACCGAGGCCGAAGCCGAGACGCGCCGCGCCGAAGCTCCGTTGCGGCGCCTCGGGGACGCTCGGGGGTGCGACATAGGCACCGTGGTCCGGTGGATGGGATGGGGGCAGCGCGTCCATGCGCCCGTCTCGAGTGCACGCGGCGTGCCGTGCGGGTTTCGTGAGAAATCCGTGCCTCGGCGCGTCGTTCCGGCGCGCGCAGAGCATCACCCCGCATCGGTGTGTGCGCGGGGGTCACAGCCGTGAAGCCGCGCCTACACGGATTTTTCTTCGAGCGAGCCGAGCGAGACCGAGGGCTCGGCGTGCGCGAGGTAGCTCAACGTGAGCTGGTCGGCGAAGAGCGGGAGATCCGTCTCGAGCGCGGCGAGGAGCTCGTCGAGCTTCTCGCGCTTGCCCTTGGCGTTGACGCGGCCGAGCGTCGCGAAGTCGGTGAGGCGCACGCTCGTGAGACAGCGCAGGGCCGTCTTCGCGGCGGGGGAAAGGCCCGCGTTGTTCTCGGCGCGCGGCAGGTGCGACAGGTGCTCGTGGATCGCGGCGAGCTGGAACGCCACCGAGCGCGGGTTCGTCTCGTCCGTGAGCACGAGGTCGACCACCGGCTCGAACGCGAGCAGGCCGCGGTAGCGCGACCGATACGTGATGGTGCTGTCGGCCACCTCGAGCGTGCCTTCGAAGCTCGCCGGGGCGTCGGCCGCGACGAGCGTGCTGCGGAGCAGGCGCGTCACGTGGAACGCGCGCTCGATGCGGCGTCCGACATCGGCGAAGCGCCAGCCGGGGCCGTGCGTGGTGTTTTCCATCACGAGGCCGCTGTACGCCGAGAAGCCGAGGACGAGGCGGTTCAAGGATTCGAGGCCGTCTTGGAGCTCGAGCCGTTGGCGGAGCTCGAACTCGAGCACCTGATCGTGAAGCTGCGTGAGGATGCGCCAGGTGTCGGCGGAGAGGCGGTCGCGCGCCATCGAGCCGGCGCGATAGGTCGCTTCGATCGTGGCGCGCAGCGTGCGGTTGTCCGGCGCAATCAAGAGCTCGAACAGGCGGCGCTCGAGGCGGCCGGGGCCCGTCGCGCCGGTCAGCGTGCCGGCTTCGATCTCGGTCGAGACCTCGAGCGCGAGCAAGAGCACGTTGAGCTCGGGGCTGCGGCCGCCGGAGGCGTCGTCGGTGAGGCGCATGATGACGCTGCGGAGCAGGCGTGCCGTGCCTTCCGCGCGCTCTGCGTAGCGGCCGAGCCAAAACAGGTTGTCGGCGACGCGGCTCGGGAGATCCGCCCCCGTGCGGACGATCTCGATGCGGCCGCCCGCGGGGCGCAGGAGCGAGAGCGAGCTCGGCAGGCCGCTCGCGAGGACCCAGGCGTCCTTGCTGCCGCCGCCCCGCTGCATCGAGACGACGAGCGAGTTCCTGGAGCTCGAGACGCGCGTGAGGCCGCCCGGCAGCGCGACGTAGCCGTCGCCCGCGCGTGCGACGAACGCGCGGAGCGACGCGTGACGCGGCTGCACCGAATCGCCCGCCCAGACGGGCGCCGTCGACAGCGCGACCTGCTCTTGCCCGACGAACGCCCGGGGCTGCGCCTGGATGCGCCGCGCGAGCGAGGCGCGTTCCTCGACCGAGAGCGCGCCGCCGAAGACCGGCTCGGGCATGTTGGGCCCGAACGTCGCCGGCTTGATCACGAGCTCCGGCAGGTGATCGATGACGTAGCGGAGCGCAGGCTCCTCGCCGCACCACCAGGTGGCGACGGACGGGAGCTCGAGCGTTTCGTCGAGCAGACGCCGGCAGAGGTTCGGCAAGAAGGCGAGCAGTGCCGGCGACTCCACGAGGCCGCTGCCGAGCGCGTTGGCGATCGTGACGTTGCCGCGGCGGGCCGCGCGCACGAGGCCCGCGATGCCGAGCGACGAATCGCTGCGCAGGCTCAGCGGATCGCAGAAGCCGTCGTCCATGCGGCGCAGGATCACGTCGACGCGCTCGAGGCCGCCGAGCGTCTTCAAGTAGACGTTCTGGTCGCGCACCGTGAGATCGGCGCCTTCGACCAGCGAATAGCCGAGGTAGCGCGCGAGGTAGGCGTGCTCGAAGTACGTCTCGTTGTACGCGCCCGGCGTGAGCAGCACGACGCGCGGCTGGTCGCGCCCGCGCGGCGCGAGGCTCGCGAGCGATTCGCGCAGCGCGCTGAAGAACGGCGCGAGGCGCTCGACGCGACAGTCGCGAAACAGCTGCGGCAAAAGGCGCGAGACGACGATGCGATTCTCGAGCGCGTAGCCGGCGCCGGAGGGCGCCTGCGTGCGGTCGCTCATCACCCAGAAGCCGCCGTCGGGGGCGCGCGCGAGATCCGTCGCGTAGAGGTGAAGGTAGATGCCGCCGGGCGGCTCCGCGCCGTGCAAGGGGCGGAGGAACGCGGGACAGCCGAACACGAGCTCCGGCGGGAGCAGGCGCTCCTTCAAGCTTTCCTGCTTGCCGTAGAGGTCGGCGAGCAGGGCGTTCAGGAGGCGTGCGCGTTGATCGAGGCCGCGCGCGAGCTTCGCCCACTCCTCGGCGCTGATCACGAGCGGGATCGGGTCGAGGACCCAGGGGCGGTCCATGCCGCGCGGATCGCCGTACACGTTGTACGTGACGCCGTTCTCGCGAATCAGCCGGCGGCCCTGCTCCCAACGCTTGGAGATTTCGCTCGCGCCGAGGGCCTCGAGGCCGCGCCAGAGCTCGACCTGGTGCGCGCGCGGCCTGCCGTCCGTATCGAAGGACTCGTCGTAGGCGGTCGGGCGCGGGGCGTAGCGAAAGTTTTCTGGCGGCTGCGAAGGGCGCGACGGAGCCGATGGCGGCGGCGGCCCTGCCGGAGCTGGCGGCGGCGGGGCTGCTGATTGCGACTGCGACTGGCTCATGTCACCGCGCGCGTTGCAGTCGCCCGCGGCCGCGCCACGGATCGCTCAGCGAGGTGAACGCCATCAGGTTGCCCTGGAACGCGCCCGTCGCGCGGTACTCGACGTTCGTCGGGTCGACGATGGTGAGCGAGAAGCCGTCGGCCGCCGCCTGCGTCACGCGATAGTTCCGGTCGACGCTCACGCCCACGCCTTCGACGTGCATGGTGCCGGCGTGGAACGAAACCTGGAGTTGATTCATCTGCGACGCGAGCCAGGTCGCGAGCATCGGCTCGAGCGGGGCGGCGGGCTGGAACTCGGTCAGGACCCAGCGGCCTTCGAGGCGCGCCGCCGCGTCGGCGACGGCGACCTGCGCCGTGTCCGAGGGCGGAACCGACGAGGAGGACGACGCGCACGCTGTGCCGAGGGCCGCGAGCACGAGCGCTCCGGGAAGGAGTCCGCTACGCATGGCGGAACGATATCATGCGCCGCTGCGGCGCAAATCGAGGGTCAGCGGGTAGTCCGGGTTCGCGAGCGAAAGCAGCCGCTTGGGATCGACGCTGCCGTGCGCGTGCCCGAACGGCGCGAACAGGGCGCCCCGGCGTGACTCCGCTTCCATCGCGTTCACCGGGAAGGTGTCGTAGGCGCGCCCGCCCGGGTGGCTCACGAACAGGGTGCAGCCGCCGAGCGCGCGCTCCGTCCAGGAATCGACGAGCGAGAACACGAGCGGCGCGTGCACGGGGATCGTCGGATGCAGCGCCGAAGGCAGGCGCCAGCCGCGGAAGCGTACGCCGGCCACGGATTCGCCCTGCGTGCCCGTCGGGTGCAGTGGGACGAGCGCGCCGTTGCACGCGACCAGGTGGCGCCCCGGGACCGCGCCGCGCACGCGCACCTGCACGCGCTCGAGCGACGAATCGACGGCGCGCACGGTGCCGCCGCCGTCGGTCTCCTCCGGCAGCACGTGCCACGGCTCGAGCGCGCGCCGGAGCTCGAGCTCGACGCTCTGCTCGGCGATGCTGCCGACGAACGGGAAGCGGAACTCGAAGTGCGAGTCGAACCAGTGGCGCTCGAAGGCGTAACCGCGGTCACGGAGCTCGGTGAGCACGTCGCCGAAATCCTGATTCACGAAGTGCGGCAGCATGAAGCGGTCGTGAAGCTGCGTGCCCCAGCGCGGGAGCTTCGCGCGGTACGGCTTCTGCCAGAAGCTCGAGAGCAGCGCGCGCACCATCAGCTGCTCGACGATGCTCATGCGCGCGTGCGGCGGCATCTCGAGCGCGCGGAGCTCGAGCAAGCCGAGGCGCCCGGTCGGGCTGTCCGGCGAATAGAGCTTGTCGATGCAGAATTCGGTGCGGTGCGTGTTGCCCGTGACGTCGGCGAGGAGCTGCCGGAACACGCGATCGGTGAGCCACGGCGCGACGGGGCGCGCTCCGAGCTCGCGCACGACTGACATCGCGATCTCGAGCTCGTGAGTCGCTTCGTGGCGCGCTTCGTCGACGCGCGGCGCCTGGCTCGTGGGGCCGATGAAGAGCCCGGAGAAGAGATACGACAGCGCCGGATGGTCGTGCCAGAATCCGATCAGGCTCGCGAGCAAGTCGGGGCGGCGCAAGAACGGGCTGTCCTCCGGCGTGCTCGAGCCGAGCGTCACGTGGTTGCCGCCGCCCGTGCCGGTGTGACGGCCGTCGAGCATGAACTTCTCGGTGCCGAGCCGCGATTCGCGCGCTTCCTCGTAGAGCGCCGTCGTCACCGAGCTCAATTGGGCGAAGCTCGAGGAGGGGTGAATGTTCACCTCGATCACGCCCGGATCGGGCGTCACGGAGAAGCGCTCGAGCCGCGGATCATGCGGTGGCGTGTAGCCCTCGATGCGCACGCGGAGGTCGCAGTCGGCGGCCGAGTCTTCGACGGCGGCGACGAGCTCGAGGTAATCCTCGAGATACGCGACGGGCGGCAAAAACACGTGGAGGATCCCGTCGCGCGGCTCCGCGCAGAGCGCCGTGCGCACGGTCTTCGCGTCCGATTCGAGCTTGTCCGGGCGCTTGCTCGTCGCTTGGCGCGGACCTTCGGCCGGCAGCTGCCGCACGCGTCGCTCGGTCCGCCGCGGCAGCGCCGCGCGGTCCGCGAACGGATCCGGCGGGATCACGTACGGGTAGTCGAGCGGCGCGACCCACGGCAGCGAATCGACCGGCAGGCGGTAGCCCATCGGCGAATCGCCCGGCGTGAGGAACAGATGCTCGCGCCGCAAAAACCACGGCCCGGACTCCCAGCGCCCGCCGCCCGTCGGACGAATCGGCAAGGTGTGGCCGATGACGTCCTTCAAGCCTCGCTCGAACACGCGGGCGATTCGAGCGCGCTCGAGCTCGTCCTCCACGCGATTGTCGAGCGCGTCGACGTTCACGGGCAGGCGCCGCTCGCGCAGCATGTAGTAGTAGATGTCCTCGTAGCCGGGCTGGGCGTGCTTGCCGTCGACGTTCAGGCGCGCCGCGAGCTTCTCCAGGAAGCGCCCGGCATCTTCGCCCGTGACGCCGTCGGATTGGCCGTCTTCGGCGTAGCGCTTGGGATCGACCCAGACGGGCTCGCCGTCTTTGCGCCAATAACAGCCGAGCGCCCAGCGCGGGAGCTGCTCGCCCGGGTACCACTTGCCCTGGCCGTAGTGGAGCAGCGGACTCTTGGCGAAGCGCCGCGCCAAACGCCGAAACAACACGCCTGCGAGGCGGCGCTTGTCGGGTCCGAGCGCGCCGAAGTTCCACTCGTGGCCGTCCATGTCGTCGATCGACACGAAGGTGGGCTCGCCGCCCATCGTGAGCCGCACGTCGTTGGCCGTGAGGTCGCGATCGACGGCGGCGCCGAGCGCCTCGACGCGCCGCCAGTCTTCGTCCGAATAGGGCAGCGTCACGCGCGGCGTTTCGTGGATGCGCGTCACGCGCATCTCGTGGATGAGCTCGCTCTCGCACTCGTCGAGCGCGCCGCTCAGGGGTGCGGCGCTCGCGGGCTCGGGCGTGCAGGCGACGGGAATGTGGCCTTCGCCCGTCAAGAGCCCGCTCGTCGCGTCCAGGCCGACCCAGCCGGCGCCCGGCAGGTACACCTCCGCCCACGCGTGCAGATCGGTGAAGTCGTGGTCGGTGCCCGAGGGGCCGTCGAGGGACTTCTGATCGGGCTTGAGCTGGATCAGGTACCCGGAGGCGAAGCGCGCCGCGAGGCCGACTCGACGCAGCGTCTGAACGAGCAACCACGCCGAGTCGCGGCACGAGCCGCTCCGGAGCTCGAGCGTCTGGTCCGGGGTTTGAACGCCAGGCTCGAGCCGGATGACGTACTTCGTGCGCTCGTGGACGCGGCGATTCAGATCGACCAAGAAGTCGATGGTGCGCCCCTTGAGCTCGAGCGATTTCGCGAGCGCATCGACGAGCGGCCCCTTCTCCGTGATGCGCAGGTACGGGGCGAGCTCTTCGGCGAGCAGCGGGTCGTAGCGGAAGGGCACCTTCTCCGCGTCCTGCTCGAGGAAGAAGTCGAACGGATTGATGACGCGGAGCTCCGCCGTGAGCTCGACCTCGATACTGAGGTGATCCGTCTTCTCCGGGAACACGAGCCGCGCGAGCCAGTTGCCGTGCGGGTCTTGCTGCCAGTTGAGGAAATGCTCTTTCCAGCACATTGGGATCCTAAGCTTAGAATTCCACGTGGACAAGTTGT
>JADMIO012731168.1_pt1 | contig 24867 bp, 24 predicted proteins | sample 8958161 | NCBI WGS metagenome assembly JADMIO01 (sample SAMN16585339, study PRJNA669376) | soil metagenome | isolation source: Crop rotation soil | place: USA: Cullars Rotation, Alabama | collected 2011
CTTTCCCATCGTCGCCCCGCGCTCAACGCACTCATGGCCGATGCTCGACGCCGGAAGGTGGATACGGTCGTTGTGTGGCGGCTGGACCGCTTCGGCCGCAACCTGCGGCACCTGATCACAGCCATCGAGGAACTGAACGCGGCGGGCGCGTCCTTCGTCAGCATGGGCGAGAACATCGACCCGGCCAGCCCCACGGGTCGGCTGCTGCTCGGCATCATGGGCAGCTTCGCGGAGTTTGAGCGGGAGCGCATTCGGGAGCGCATCCACGCCGGTCTAGCGCGCGTCCGTCGTCAGGGTCAGAAGCTCGGTCGGGAGCGCCAGCGCATCCCCGCCAGCGACCTTCAGCGGGTCGCAGGGCTGTCGGTCAGGGAAGCGGCGAGGGTTCTCGGGGTGCCCGCGTCACGCGTCCACAGCGAGCGGCTACGGGTGTTTGGAAATGGTGGCGAACCCCGCGGTCAGATCGCTGAGGAAAACATCGCGTTGATGCCGCCCGCGTAGCTGTTCGAGAATCAGCGGTCAGATCAACGGCGCACCCGTCAAGACGGTGATCCGATGTGGGTGACGCCGCGTAGCATAGAGCCAGTGACGTTCTTGCAACGCGCCGTCGTGTCGATTCCAGTTCTGGCACTGTTTCTAGGCAGCAGCGTTGCGCCACTGGTTGGGATGGTTGGCGGTGTTCCCGTCGCGGACTCGCTGTTACACCCGCTTGTGCGTGGTTTGTATGCGGTAGGCGGCTTGACGTTTGTCGAGATCGGACCAACTCTGCTCGCGACGGGCACGAGTATATGGCTGATATCCCGATGCTATCGACGCGCACATGAACGCGTCCCAACGTCTGCGTGGGTGTTCGTCGCCTCGTTGGCGGCATTGTCAGCGTTTGCCGCGCGAGTTCTGGTGCATCTGGCTTTCGGCGCGCCTTAGCCGGGCACTTCTGCCGCCCCAACCCGCCCGCAGCCCCGACGCGCCCGAGGTCGTCTCGCGGCGTCGTTCATTCGTTTCGACCATCGGCACTGCACTTAGGGGATTGGCGGCACAATCGGACGCACGAAACTCATGCCGCGCGCCGAACTGACGCCCCTTACACTGACCGCGAAATGGTCAACGTTGCCATCAGGTGGCGGCCACGGGATCGTCCATACGACATCGCCATCAGCCCGCGCGGAAGCGACGAGGACATCGATTACGGTCCCGCTGACCTTCAGGTCGAATCGTCGGTCCACGCCCGATGGCTGAAACGTGGGCTGCGTCGTCGGTTCCCGATAGAGCACGTGGCCGATGAACTCCAAGACGTGCTGCGCGTTCACGTTCTTCCAGTCAATCGGCGGCGACTGCTGGTTCAACGGGTCGCGAGGATCGCTCCACTCCCGCATGGACCGAACGACGATGACGCCGTTGTCCTGGCGCCAGATGTAATCAGGTGTGAGCAGGTTCAGCGCCTCACGTCCCGTCAGACTTGTGAGCGTGACTACCGCCGGAACGTGCTGCGTCGCGTCCCTTGATGCCTCGCACACAATCGGGACGCCTGTCGCTTCGGCCAATCGAACCGCGAAGTCTCCTGTCGCAATGGCTCCCGTGATTGTCGCGCCGTAAACGTTCGTTCCAATCACACGGTCCAGCTCGCCAGTTTGCCCCGCCCCGGCGAGCACCATCGGAAAGGCAGCGGCGACGATGAAGAGGGTGGCACCGCGCATTCGGCTGATTATGCTTCGACGATCCGGCACCGCCCCGACGCGCCCGGCATTCCAGATCCTCGACCAGCCTGACTTCGACTGGCACGTCGAACGACTCTACGGTCGGTGTCCGCAGTTACATCTCCGAGCCCGATCGGGGCGACGCAACTGGAAGAAGCATCCGGACGCCCGCGACGCGGTGTACCGCAATCGTCGGCGCATTCGCGGCGCACGCGGCCTGCGTCTGCTGCGGCTCCGCGGCGAGCGTTGGGAACGTCCGTTCGCGCTTCTCTACGAAACCGGTGGCATGTGTTCGCGTGCATCTCCGGGGACACACGAACATCCGTAAGCGGTTGCTGATCCATGCGAGCGGCTTCAATCTCGCCTTCTCATGCATCACTTGATTCGGCGTTGGCGCGCCGCGCGCACTCCAAGTGCGGCTCCGCGTGGTTCTCGCTCGGCTTCCGACGCTAATTCGGTCGCTCTGTGCGTCGATAACGCTTCATCGGTCGCGGGTACGACTCTTTTCACGACTCAACGTCTCTTCGATGGCGAGATCTGCCATCGCGCACGTCGGTGCGAGAGAAACGGCTTTCACCACGGGCTGCTAGGCGGTGTCTGTCGGCGATTGCGGTAGTCACCGAGACCGCGGACGAAAGTCGCCGTTCACATGTATTCTGTGGCGAGGGTTCCGTAAATCCACACGAAAAGACGTCCCCCGACCAGCACCCATCTTGCACCACTGGGAAGGCGCCCTCCGCGAACATGGCGCGAGCCCGCACATTCCCTTGCGACTAATAGCTGCGACCGTCGTCGCGATCAGTGCCGCGTGCATCTGTGTCGTATCGGGCGTTGGTGAAGAAGCTGTACACGCCACGAGCCGGTCGCCCGGCCCCGCACTCCGTCGCAGCAGCGTTACCGTCAGCCAGCACGGAGAGTCGGACGCTCCCAGGAACCGTGGATCGATCACCCCTTCCGAGCGAAATCACATCATAGAAAGGCTCGGCTCTGCGCCCGTTGGATTCGTGGCCAACGCAGGGCAGGCTGATCACTCGATTCGTTTCCTGGGCGCGGCCCCGCGCGCGGGCTTCTACGCAACTGACGGCGGCATGACTGTCGCGCTCGGCACCGACACGGCGAGCGAAGTCTTGACGCTTCGCTTCGTGGGCCGAGCGAATCCGCATCCGCACATCACGACGTCGGAACCGCTGACCGGAACTGTCAACGTGCTACGTGGCCCGGAGTCGCAGATAGGACTCGAGCGGTTCGCGGTCTTAACCTACGAGGCAGTCTGGCCCGGCATCGACGTCCGCTTCCGCGTGCAGCGCGGCATCTTGAAGTACGAGTTCCTCGTCAGTCGCGGTGCCGACGTTGGACAGATTCACCTTGCGTGGGAGGGAGCCAAATCGCTGACGCTCGCGCGCGATGGGACCCTGCGACTGATGACCGATCGTGCGCCGCTGACGGATGCGGCGCCCACCAGCTTCCAGGGCAGTCAGCAGGTGCCGACGCGCTACGTGCTCGAGCGCGGCGATCGGTTCACGTTCAAGGTTGGAACCTACGATCGCGACCGCCCGCTGGTGATCGACCCCGGTCTCGCATATTGGACGTTCCTGGGCGGCGGATTCGGCGATACGGGCTATGGCGTCGCCGTGGATGCCGCCGGCGCCGTATACGTGACCGGGTCCACCGCGTCGCCCGATTTCCCGAGCGCCGATCAGCCGAAGGTTGCTCCCGGCTACGACCACACCCACAACGGGCATTCCGATGTGTTCGTCGTCAAACTCGATCCGCGCGGAGAGACGCTCGTCTACTGGACCTTCTTAGGTGGCGCCGGCTCCGAGGACGCCTCTGGCATCGCTGTCGACGCCACCGGCGCGGCCTACGTGATAGGCCAAACCTCCTCGCCTGATTTCCCGAGCGCGGACCAGACTCGGGTCGCCCCAGGCTATGACCAGACCTACAACGGGCAAGGCGATGGCTTCGTCGTCAAGCTCGATCCGCGTGGCGAGAGGCTCCTCTACTGGACATTCTTAGGGGGGACCGGCAACGACGCCGCCTTGGGCACGCTGGCCGTAGATGCCACAGGCGCGGCCTACGTCAGCGGGCTCACAGACTCGCCTGACTTCCCGAGCGCCGATCGGACCACGGTTGCTGCCGGCTACGATCACACCTACAACGGTCAGAGCGACGGGTTCGTCGTCAAGCTCGATCCCACGGGCGACACTCTCGCGTACTGGACTTTCTTGGGCGGGACGAACCTCGAGATTGCGCAAGGCGTCGCCGTCGATGCCGCGGGCGCAGCGTATGTCACGGGCTACACGGGGTCGCCCGATTTCCCAAACGCCGATCAGGTGGCTCCAGGCTACGATCACACGCACACGGCGGGTGGACGCCACCCGTTCGTTCTCAAGCTCGATCCGCTTGGGGAGACGCTGGCATATTGGACCGTGCTATTCGCGGGCTGCGGCGACACTTATGGGCGTGGCATCGCGGTTGATGCCGCCGGTGCCGCCTACGTAACCGGCGAAACGTACGCCGGCCCCGGCTGTGTGCCGAGCGTCGACCACCCCACAACCGCCCCAGGCTACGACCAGACCTACAACGGGCGTTTCGAGGCCTTCGTCGTCAAGCTCGATCCGCTTGGGACGAGCATCGGGTACTGGACGTTCCTCGGTGGAACCGGGGACGACCAAGCCGACGGCATCGCCGTCGACGCTGCCGGGGCCGCCTACGTCACCGGGTTTACCCGCTCGCCTGACTTTCCGAGCGCCGATCAGCCGAAGGTCGCCGCCGGGTACGATCAGACCTATAACGGGAACGGTGACACCACGAACGGCGACACGACGAACGGCGATGCATTCGTGGTCAAGCTCGATCCACTCGGCGAGACACTCTCGTACTGGAGCTTTTTGGGAGGGTGCTGCGCCAATAACGCCTACGGGTACGGCATCGCCGTCGATGCCACTGGCGCGGCAGCCTACGTCACCGGCGAAACCGAGTCACCCACCTTCCCGAACGCCGACCAACCGACGTTGGCGGCCGGCTATGACCGGACCTATAACGCGTCGCACGATGCATTCGTCATCAAGCTCGACACGACGCGTAGCCAACCAAACCGGGCACCCGTCGTCACGAACCCGGGCCCGCAAAGTGGATTTCAGGGAGTGTCGCTCACGCGCGTGATGTCGGCTGCGGATGCCGACGGCGATCCGTTGGTGTGGAGCGCCGTGAACCTGCCCCCCGGCGTCAGCATCGACGCGACGAGTGGACTCCTCTCTGGCGTCCCAACGGCGATTGGCGTATTCACGCCCGTAATCACGGCGTCCGACCTCAGCGCCTCCGGCGAGACGTCGTTCGCCTGGACGATCGTGTCGCCGCTGCCCGGTGATGCGGTTCCACTCACCCCGTCGGGACCAGTCGCCACGTCGACGCCGGGATTCTCGTGGTCAGCCGCTCCGCTCGCGAGCTATTACCTCGTGCGCATCACCGACGGGTACGGCGGTGCGTCGACTGACGTGTGGTACACGCCCGCGCAAGCGAATTGCGTCAGCGCTGCCGGTGCGTGTGCCGTTACCGCGCCCCGCGCCCTGATGCCGGGCCTGGTCAGCTGGCAGGTGCTGACGTGGAATCCATACGGCTATGGCCATTGGTCGCCAGTCGTCAGCGCGGTCGTGGGAGTCGATGATCCGTCGGTCCCGACGCCCGCTCAGTCCGGACCCGTGGGTCCGATCGCGACGCGGACGCCGACCTACGCATGGGACGCGGTGCAAGGCGCGACATGGTACGAGCTGTCGGTCACCGACGCGAGCGGCGTCGTTCGTGAGTCTTGGTATGCGCCGGCAGACGTGTGCCCGGCTGCGTCGTGTGGCGTCACGCCGAACGTCCGGCTCCCAATCGGACCGGCCACATGGATGGTGCGGGCGTGGCGAGCCACGGGCGCCGGCGTATGGAGCGCCTCTCGAGGCTTCGAACCCGCCGATGCAGCCCCCGGCAAGGCGACGCTCGTCTCGCCCGCGACGGCCGCCGTGTCGACTGCGCCGACCTACGCATGGAATGCGGTCCTCGGGACGAGCTACTACCTGCTGCGCGTCATCGACAGGGACAACACTGCTGTCGATCGATGGTACCGTCCGGCCGACGCCTCGTGCGCCACCGGAACGGGAACGTGCAGCGTGTCGCCCGGCGCAAGCGTCAAGCCGGGCCCCGCCGCGTTCCTGGTGCTGACGTGGAATGGTTCCGGCTATGGCCCTTGGAGTGATCAGCGTGACTTCAGCGTCGAGATCGCCGATCCATTGGCAGTCACCCCGACACCACTGAGCCCCGCATCCTCGATCTCCGCTTCGAACGCGACGTATCGCTGGAGCGCAGTGAGCGGCGCGCTCTTCTACCGTCTGTCCGTGCGCAACAACGGATGGCCATCGGCATATTGGTGGTTCACGCCGGCCGACGCTGTCTGTAGCGCCGGTCCTGAATGCGCGGTGACGCCGCCTGTCGGGTTGCAGAACGGCATTGCCGAATGGCAGATCCAGGCTTGGACGGCGAACGGCCACGGTGAGTGGAGCGCTCCGATTTCGCTGACGGTCAGCATTCCGGCCCCGCCGGCGCCTAGATTGATTGCTCCCAAAGGGTCGACAAGTGCGTCGCCGTCTTTCACTTGGACGGCCTCTGCCGGTGCGACGCTGTATTACGTTCGGGTGTACGACTCCGCTGGTCTTCGCGTGGATCGATGGCTCACGCCGGCGCAGGCGAGTTGCTCTACTGGGACCAGCACCTGCACGTTGAACGTCGCGTCTACGCTAGCGGGCGGTGCCGGCAACTGGCAGGTGCTGGCGTGGAATCCCAGCGGATATAGCCCCTGGTCATCCGCGTTCGCGTTCGTTATACCTTGAGCGACAGGCCTCGCGATTGGTCCGCGACTTGGTGAGGGTTACGGCGCTCAACAGGACCGACGACTCTTAGCTCGAACCAGCGTCGCAGCATCTCACCGCGTCGTTGTAGCGACGAGTCCACCGACGCGCGTTCGTCGCGTTGGCCCAGCTCCGCGCTGTCGGGTTACCTGCAGCGGCCGTCGGGTCGCCGGGCTTTTGCACACTGTGCAATGGTCTCAGGTCTAGGCGCGATCCGCCTGAAGGTACTCAATTGCGCGCTGCAACCTGCCGACGTCGTTGAAGTTCCCCAAACCGCGACTACACGCGTCGCACAAGAGGCCGCGAACGCGGCTCGTCTCACCGCATTGATCGACCTTCATCTTGGCCAGCGGAGCAGCGCGCTGGCAAATTGCGCAGGCACCGCCTTGCTCGTCGTAGATCTTGGGGATTCGCCGCGGCGGCAAGCCGTACCGACGCGCCCAGCTCCCCATCTGCCGGCAATGCGAACCGCAATAGACCTGGTTCGCGCTGCCGACAGCTGGGAGCTCGATCGCGGACGAGCAGACTACACAGCTCCGGGTGAGCGGACGACGCTGCGGCGGAACATAGTCAGGTTCAGGCGGGCCTTCAAAGGCTTCAAGTCCGGTGCTCATAGACACATAATACAATGTGCATATGTGTGAACCGCGCGGGATATTTTCCGCAGGTTTCTGTTTACGCAGCCCTGAAACTATGCCAATGTAGGCGTTAGCGAGTTGTCGAGCTGCCATTTTAACAACTTAGCTATTTGTTAAGTACTAGCTGTAATAGAAACGTAAGAGTACCTCGCAGCGATTTTTTGACGACGTAAAGTATGGGAGACCGGAAGATTTTCAACCTCGCAGAACAAAAACTCTAGTACTTGCCCGCCCCGCCCCACGGCTCTGTCTGCCCCATATTCCGAACCCACAATATCTGGCACCCAAGATCTCCGAAACATCTAGCAAAGGACGTCTCTGTTGCTCGAGCACAGATTTGCCACGGCCGATCGATTCACACGTTTTTATGTGTATTTCACTACAAGCCGTCGGCAAGGCGGTTTAGAGGCTTTTAGGACAACGCATGCGCGCCGGCAATGGCGGGGCAAGGGTGGCAACGAGAAATCGTCACCACGGTCAACCTCGCAAGGATTTGGGGGTACTGGAAGGCGGGCGCCGCTGGTGCTTGGATGATCGCTGCCGCGTTACCGCTAGCCCGCGGACGAGAACAACCTGGTGTCGCTCCACGCCAGCGCGGAATTCCAGCGAGCAGAGCCTTGAGAGGACCGCGCGTCGCAGTGGCGCGCGAACGACTTAGAGGCGATCGGTTCCGGCGGGACAGCCAACCGTGGTCAGAGTGACACAGTGGCCGTGTGGCTCCGGCAATACGTTTGGCCGGCGTCCGAAGCGATTTCGAAGAAAACGGCTGTTCCACGACGAGGCATACCAATTGCTCTTGGCGTGTTGATCACCTTATCCCCGAGGTGCGTTGGATGCGGTCGATGTTCATCGGCGGCGCAGTCGCTGCCAATCTCTTGTTCGTGGCCGCGTGCGGGTCTCAATCCACGAACGCGCTCTCTATCTCGCCCACACCCACTGACTACCTGGTCATTGTGCGATTGGTGAGCACCGACACGCACGCATCGGTGCCTGGTCTGCACGTCACCGTCAACGACGGCCCCCGTGCAGGCTACTCCGTGTCTACAACTTCCGATCAAGCGGCCTTGCAGCTGCCGCTTGGTCCGGTGTCCCTGCACGTTGTCGCGACCGGGCATCAACCAGTCGACCAAGCGGTCACCATCACCGGCGCCGCCGTCGTCGAAGTGAAGAGCGACCCAATCCCTAACCCGGTTCCAACAGCTGAGCCCACTCCGACGCCGGTGCCGCCGGAATCGCCTTCGCCGGCTGCAACCTTTACTCTGAGTGGAAGAGTGACGGACGCCAGGACCGGGCAGGCTATTTCTGGTGTTGAAGTCGAGAGTGTTCGAGGGGTCAACGTTGGGCGCGGTGCCAAGACCGATAGTAACGGCAGCTATCGGATTGACTCGCTTGTGCAAGGCTCGATGACGGTGCAAGCAACCGCTGAAGGATTGATCCCTCAGACACGCGAAGTGGTACTCGCCGGCAATCAATCCCTGGACTTCACGCTACTGCTCGCCGCTCCGCCTCCACCACCCGTGTATACATTCAGCGGCTGGGTGCGCGACGGCCGGCACACACCTATCCCCGGCGCCGTCGTGCAGCCGCTGGACACCGCATCGCCAAGGAACGTTACCACCGGGCCGGACGGAACCTGGAGCTTCACCGCAGCTGTGGCCGAATTGCGGCTTCTCGCCACGCCCCCGTCGGGGTACGAAGCCGCGTATCCAAGCTACGCCGTGCCCGTGAAGGTGCCACGAGACGGCAACACCACCCCGCGCACCGAGATCATGACGAGGAAAATCGCCAGCGTCGTTGCGGAAATCGGCTATCCAGGCAACATGACGATCGCTCTCGGCCAGCGCTTATCCGCCTATCCCGAAGTTCACTTCGACGACGCTGTGAGACCTAATCCCATGCTGGGACAAAGCGATGGCACGGCGATCGTGTCTAGTAACCCCGCGGTGGTGCGCTGGAACCACAGGATGGGGACGGCGATTCCCGATGGAGGATTCGACGGCGGATATTCGGAGCTACAGGCGCTGTCTATCGGCTCCGCGACGATCACAATGACCTACTACGGCGTCGCTGCGCCGCCGGTGACGATTCAAGTTGTTCCGTGAACGTACCCGCTTACCGTATCAAGACAGTCTCGCCTGCAACCTGGCAGTGGTTGAGTAGCGCGTCGGCGGCGGCCACGTAGTGCAGTTGGGAGTGCTGACGCCACGAATGCAATGGGTTGTTCTTCGATTTATTCGCACCGAGCCTTCCGATCCGGCCCAACCAAACGATTTGGAGAACGGTGCTCGCGCTCACGAACCGCTGCGCGCGTCCGGCAGGTGGGTTTTAGGCTCCGATGAACGCGGTGCAGAGGAACCGACCGCAAGCGTCCCAGCAGCGGATGGCAGCCGCGAATTTGGCGCTGCCGGGGCCCTCAGTGCGTACCTTCGTACCCCTCCCATACAAACACCTTAGAGTCTCCCATATTCTTTCCCATATTCGCCTCGAAAAACGCGAAAATACCAAAGAAAACGCCAAACACCATGCCGTCTGCATGTGTGAACCATTTTCACGATAGCACCCATATAAATTTCCGCGTGTTTGCGTTTTTCGCGAAGCGCCGGCAGGAGACGCAGGCGGTCCTTCAGGCATCCGTCCGGTGGGTCGGGGCATCGCTGAGCGCAGGCATGGCGTGCACCGGCGCGCAGCCCTGTCATGTTTCTGGCGACGGCAATCAACAACCGGTCACGCTCGACGGCCGGGTGCGCGCAGACCCGCTAGATCGCATTCATCTGCCACGTAGACCGATTGCACCATGTGCAATCAGGCATCGCGCAGCGCACACGTCTTCGCCCGTAACGTAGGCGCGATCGAAGGGCTCGCTGCCAACCAACTCGATCCAGTCACGCGTAGAAGCGATGGCTAGCAGCCGCGGCAGTCCGTGAGCAACGCTGTCGAAGGGGCCGGTTAAAGGTGGCGTATCCGGGTTTCTAGCGCCAGAACGCCCACCATGGATGTAGATGCCCTCCAAGCGCGCGCGCGATCATTATCAGGATGTAGTGATCGCCTTGATTCAGAGCCCTGAAGGCTTCGCGGTAAGTGTCAGCCGCGGCGCTATCAGCGTCGACGTCGCGCCTCCACGCCCTCTCGAGCAAACCTGCCACCTTCGTCTCATAGTCGTGGTCCGAAATCTCGGCTTGCAGCGCCTCTAGCCTGCCCGCACCGACCGTCCTGCCGCGCGACCGGCCAAGGATGTCGGCATTCCGAGACGCGGCAAAGCTGCTGGAACGACCGACGAGCTGGTTTAGCGACGGGGGCCGGCGAAGATGCGCCGCCCCGTTTGTTTGATATCGGCACAGCGGGCTGGCCACAGGGCCTGCGCGGGAAGCTGTCCGGCGGCTTCAAATTATGGTTCGTCTTCACGAGCCTTTGGACGGCGTCTTCTTCTCGACGCCGTAATTGGAACCTGCGCCCCTGCCGTACACGCGCTCCGCGACCGGGCTCTCGCTTGATCAGCAAGACCGGGGACTGCCCGCCCATGGCCAATGGCAGGCGGGCGCAGGTAGACGCGGCTTTCATTGCACACTGTGCAAAATGTCGCTTCACTCTCGTAACGGTCGGCCCGGCGCAACTCGGCGCGATTTCGAACTGGTCAAGTGGTGACGGCGATTTATCGAGATCACCGGATCATTGCGGCTTTTGGCGCTCAGTCGCTTCGTCAGCACTCGGGCTTTCCGCATCGAGCCCTTAGCGCGCCTAATGTCGCCGATCGTCGAGCCCTCAGATCACCGAGCAGCTGCAAGTGACTGGCCTGCCAGGCTCAACGAGACGCTCCTTCCGTCGCGAGCTGCGAGTGTCCGGCGACGACTGCGTCCGCAAGTTTTGATACAGAGGAAATACGACCCCCGACTGCGAGTTCACGGACCTTCTGTCGTGCAGCGCCGTCAGATTCCGCAACGACGAGCAGATCTCGCCTGACGGTGACGACATAGCAGCTCGGCTCCCGCACGTCATTCTTTCGGACGAGGTCCGCCGCCATCGCACAAATCGCGTCGCGTTCGGTGGTCGACAGGTCCCGCCAGACGGATGCGAGACGCACATCAGTATCGGCCAGCGGCGATGAGCCAAGGCGCTTCAAGGTGCGCCGCTTTTTCTCGCGGATGGCCAACGCCCACATCTTGCGTGCATCAAGACCTAACACTCGACACAGCGCTTTGTTGAGTCTCGACGACAACACTGGCTGCCCGGCGATGACTTTGCGGCACTGCTCATAGCTATATCCCGTCGCCTTCTCGAGGTCGCGCAGCGACAAGGGACGCTTCGATGGATTGTTCGTGGTTTTCATCGCGAGACGGCAGATCTCCGCGTACGAGCTGCCGGAGGAAACATTGGTTGGCACTTCGGACCTCCTCCGGGAGGCCGACGTCCTTAGATCCGGTAGGATCGCTCATAGACGTCAGCTACTCACCCTAGTTGACGTTCAGGGAACTGCGGCGCGCTCCAACGCGCCCAGTTCCCGCTCTCGAATCGAGTCTAGTACTTTCGCGACAAAAAGTACAGCTCCGCTCGCCGTCGTGCGACGCGCGGCCAGGAGCACTACCACTTAACATGTATTTAATGAATCGATCGGCGCGCTGGCACGAACTTCTCGGTACGCGTAACGAGGCGAGATTCCTGTCACCGCCACGCTACGATGACCTTGAGCATCAGCCATCATTCTCAGATCGCAGTCGCCTTCCCAGTGTCCTAAGATGTCCTACAATACGTACCTCTCACCCCATTCGGAGGCTTTTTGGCGAAACGACGCGGACGACAGGCATCAATAGACGGGATGGTGGCAAGGCTCGCGCAACTTAATAGGGAACGCGAGGACCTCGAGCGGCGACTGACTTCTGCAATCGGCGCTTTGGGACTACCCTTAGTGGGTTCCCTGGTGCCTGGACGCCGCGGTAAGCGCGCCGACGAGTCCCTGCGGTATCACGCCACTGCTCCTGCCCCCAGAGGAGCTCGTAAACGCCGTGGCATGTCAGCCGCGCAGCGCAAGGCTGTGGGCGAGCGGATGCGCAAGTATTGGGCAGAACGGCGGAAACAGAGCGCAAAGAAGTAACGCGGCGACGACTCGCCAAAGAGGCTTAATGATGCTGTCGATTTCATGGTCGATGGCTTCTTGTTGCCTCCGGCCGGCAGCATCATGGCACGATGCGTTTGATCCACGCGGCAAGCAACGCGCGCGCGAAGGCACCGCGCGCCTCCGGTGCAACCACTTCTAATTGCACTAGGCGCTCGGCACTCGGGCGTACAAGGACGCCGTCCACCGCGTACCGGACGCCCAAGTAATCGAACTGAGTCCTGTACGAAGACGCCGATTGAGCGCCTCGCAGGTCACCGCAGGACGCCGCGGCCGCCACCGGATCGAGTTGCCGTTCGGCCCAGACGGCCGCGCGGAGAAACACGGTGTAGTCGTCGGCGCTGGTAGCACTACCAGCTGTCGATGCAGGTGGGAGAGCGGAACATTTCGTCGGCCCATCGGCCATGATCGTCCATCCGAGCGGAATCGGCACGGCCGGTTGCCCCTGCGCGTCAGTGGACGACGACCACCGGAGGCGGTCGATCGATGCGATATCAGGCGCTGGGAAACGCTGTCCCTCAATGCTGGCGAGTGAATTCAGAAGGATGCTTTCGCTAAAAGCAAGCCTCTCGGCAGCGCCGGTGTAGCGTGCCACGAGTTTCTCGCCACCGAGGTCCGCAATTCCGTACAACATCCAGACGTCGTCGCCACCGGCGGCGAACTCGCCGAATGCCATTCCTGTCCGCACGGGAACGCGGCCATTCGGCGTTCGGGTTTCGTGCGATGCCCACGAACCGCGCTCGAAGATCGGGGTCCCGATCAGCTCCTCTTCGACTCGTTGAGACGTCCAGGGCGAGAGCACGCGGTCAACACGAAACGAGATAGCGGTCTCCTGAGATTCGGTTTCGACACGAGACGCGAACGGCGCGGTATCAACGAACCCCTCAGGCAAGGCAATGCGGAGGCGTTTCGACTCAAGTGCCTGGATTGGGCCGGGGCGCACACGGCGCACGGGCAGCACCGCATCAAGACCTCGTTCCTCAAGAAACGTCTTCGCGACGTTGATCGGAATGGCGAAACCAAGTCCTTCGACCGGGTTGTCCTTGTCGACGATTTTGCTCTGAACGACTCCGATGGCGAAACCGTGACGATCGACGACGGGCCCGCCACTATTCCCGGGATTGATGGCGTTGCTGATCTGCAGAAAACGCCTCTGACTCTCGCGGTCCGCAGCGCTGACACAGGTCCCCCGCGTAGCGCCAGTCCCGCAACCCATCCGGAGAGCGGATACGGTGCCGGAGGTTTGCGTAATTCCTGGGACAACGTCGCCGCTTGGATTGTCCCTCCCGATCTCCAGCTTGGCGCCGAGGGGAAAGCCCAGTGCCTCTTCCATCTGTCCGGCAACTACGGCATCGGAGTCACCTAGTCCCAAGTACCTGAGGTTCGACGCGCTCACTGACAGAACCGCCAAGTCCAGCACTTCGTCCCGAGCGACAATCGCGGCGTCAAGACACTTGGATTGATCGAGGCCCGGCTGCGCGACGAGGTCATCCCACACAGCAGACTCCCGCGGAAAACAGACATCAATGCGCGTCACCGATAACGTGCCGGTAATTTTTGCGCCTGATTGCGTCAGCGCAACTTCCTCGAGTGCTGGCGTGACGACATGAGCGTTGGTGAGGACGTGACCGTAATTCGAGATCACGAAGCCGCTGCCGCTCATGCGGTACAACTCGGTATCGACGCGCCGACGAAGCCCAGGACCGTCGACGACTTCCGCCTGAAGGGTGACAGAGACGCGGATGAATACCGTGGCGTCCGCTGCATTCCGCGCACGTTCGGCGAATGCGGGCGAAGCGACGATTGCAAGAAGGAATACCCAACTCGCCGCGAACTTCATGGCGTAACGTTAGTTCGATCCAGCTTATACACCTTCAAGCCGTCGGACCGCTACCGGAGTTCAAGCCCGTTCCGAATTGGCAGAACGCAAGGCAGCTAATTCCGACCGAGGCGCGTCCCGTTCCGCATCGGGTGCGCGGGCATCAATCAGCATCCGCCGCGAATCGTGTCTCTTTGGATGCAACCACCGCGACTGTTGTGATCAACGCCACCACGACGAGGTACGTCGAGATTGCGCTCCGTCCGTACGGAAGCAGGGCCGTTGCGATGAATGGCGCCAACCCACCGGCAACCACGGACGCGAGTTGGGCTCCGAGAGATGCGCCACTATATCGGACGCCCGCTCCGAACATTTCTGCGAGGAAGGCAGCCTGAGGCCCGTACATCGGTGCCTCGGCCAGTGTCATCATTGCCGTCAACGCAACCCACATTAGGGCCACGGAATGACTGTCGATCAGCCAGAAGAATGGAAAGGCGAGGATAGCCATTGCGAGGGCCCCGAACAGATAGACCGGCCGTCGGCCAACCCGATCCGAGATCGCACCACAAATGGGCATCGCAATGAGCGCTCCCAACGCCGCCACCAGGACGCCATCGAGCGCCTCTTGGCGCTGAAACCCCGCCACGCTGGTCGCATACACAAGCACGAAGACAGTGATGATGTAAAAGCCGCAGTTCTCAGCCATCCGCAAGCCGAGCGTCAGAAGAATCTCACGCGGGTACCGCCGCACCGCTTCGGCAACGGGTAAGGACACCTGCAGGCGAGCCTTCTGAATCCGTTCAAAGACCGGACTCTCTGCGATACGCACTCGCACTGCCAACCCAATTCCAACGAGAACGATGCTCATCAGGAATGGCACGCGCCATCCCCATGCGAGGAACTGTGCTTCCGGTAGTCTCGAGACAGCCGCAAAGGTGACCGTGGACAGCACCAGTCCTGCCGGGACGCCCATCTGGGGCCAGCTTGCATAGAAACCGCGTTGGCTTCGCGGAGCATGTTCAACCGCCATCAGGACCGCCCCACCCCATTCGCCGCCGACGCCAAATCCCTGCGCGATCCGTAACGCGACCAGCGCAACCGCGGACCATGGGCCCCATTGCGCGTATGTCGGCAACAATCCGACACAGACGGTCGCCGTGCCCATCACCATCAACGTGAGAACGAGCATCGTTTTGCGGCCAACACGGTCACCAAAATGCCCGATGACGATGCCTCCGACCGGCCGGGCGATAAACCCGGTCGCCAGCGTTGCGAAGGCGGCGAGAGTGCCGACTCGTGGATCGAATGTTGGAAAATAAAGCCGATTGAAGACGAGGGCCGCTGCCATCCCGTATAGGTTCCAGTCATACCATTCGACGGTGGTGCCGATGAGACTGGCGAGCGCGATGACTCGGATCGAGACTTTCCGATCCGCGGGTAATGGCGCGACGAACGGAGTGAGGACCGCGTTCATAGGTCGCCTCTGGGTTGCGCGCGATGCGCGTTCGGACCGAGGTATAGCGTGGGCGGCTGAGCCTATGCGCTCCCGCCCTGCGGGTCAAGTATCCTTCCTCCGTTGCGCTCGCCGTCGCGGCGAACCGACCGCTACTGGGTCCGCCTAGCCGCCGCAAATCATCGTCCGTTGACGTCGACGAGTTCGCCGTCATCAATCAATGTTGACGGCTTGGCGCCAGCGCGAGATACCCACCAAGGCATGCGGCAGTTGGTAAGGATCTACGGATTCGCGAGCGTAGCGCGTAGAATGCCGTCCGCTGGCTGAGGTTTCAATCCGCCTACGGGAACCATCAAGGGACTTTGCAGACCGAGAATTCGGGCGTTTCGTTCAAAACGTGATCGCAGATCCAGAACAAGATCCAGAATGACTCGTGCTGATCAGCCTGAGCGGCTTTCCGAGTGCCGGCAAGACGACGATAGCGCGTGCGCTTGCTCAACGGATTAACGCCGTGCATCTGTCGATCGACTCGATCGAGCGCGTGATCGGCGGCGGCTACGACGAAGCGTATCGGGTGGCGCAAGCCGTTGCTGGCGACAATCTGACTTTGGGTCACACTGTCATTACCGACTGCGTGAACCCAGGCCGGCAATCCCGCGACGATTGGCGCGACGTTGCGAACGCAGCCGGCGTGCCGATCCTAGAAGTGGAAGTGATTTGCTCCGACAAGACCGAGCATCTTCGACGGCTGCCGCGTGCCGCTGCGCGGCGTAAGGGAGAGCCGCTAACCCGGTCGGAGGAAGTGATCCGACACTACCAACCGTGGGATCGCGAACGACTGGTAATCGACACGGCTCGCCTGAGTGTTGACGATGCCGTGGCTGCAATTCGTCGAGGAATGGAATAGCGACTTGGAGCCGCGCACCCCCGGACGATCATTTCTCACACAGACTCACCGTGCACGAATCGTTGCTCCAGGTGCTGCTCCGATTCGATGTGGTCGAAGAACTCGATCGTATGAGAGTATTTCGACTCAGTTCCCTTGGGTACTCGACGCTTGGCGAGAGCCCCCAACACTAAGCCGCGTGTGCGTCCTAGTCCATCAGGCCGAATCTGTCGCAGGTAAAACCCCTTCGGCCAGTTTATGCACAGCAATTTGTCTGTAGATGATCTGCCGTCTCTCAACGGAACGTGATACTCAACAAGGACGTGCTTCATGTCCACTCCGGTTTGTTGTTCGAGGAGCGAGCGGATCAGCATCGTCGCGTGCGGTGTCGCGTGTATCCCAATCCAGTCAGCATCTTCGTAGCGTGATGCCGCGTCTACGACCGCAGGACCGAGCACCGTCTGTTGATCGCCGACGTAGAACTCCCCGATTCCCAGGGCGCCCCGAAAGGGAATGGTCTCGATGATCGTTTTCGTTTCGAATAGCCGCAGCACATGGGCAAACTGCTCGACTTCACGCAAGCTCACGCCGTGCGGCGTTTCATAGACGAACACGACGGTATCGTTGAGCGTGAACCTTCGAAGTCTCGTCACGTCGAGACCGGGCACCTTGGAGTCGATAATGTCGTCGGTAAACGTGAGAATCGAATCGCGCACGCGCACAAACTCTCGCGCTTCATCGAGCGAGAATAGCGAGACACCAAGAGCATCGAGGACCGCGACAAGCCCTTGTTGGGGCTTCAAGCGGTCAGCGACTGCTATGCGTTCGGCCGAAGGGTTTGCGTTAAGGTCCGAAGCGTCGGTTCCGTTCATTTCAGCGGATTGTAGCCCCGTCGCCTGGATTTGCTCGTCACCCGTCAGCCCAAGGCCAATTCAGGCCGTCGCGACGATCGCCGCGCGCCTTCCGCCGTCCGCCGCTTCTTGAACAACTCGTGCCGACCTTCGTCCTGTGAGTAGTCCGGGTTCTTGATCTTCAGCCACGACGTACGCAATGGGTGCGTGCCATACGTCCCATGTCGCCACTTGCCGACGATACCTTCGAGATCCGAGGCGACGGCCTTGGCGCGAAAGATCTATATTCGACGCTTCGGAGGGTCAGATGCGAATCGTTGCTATCGCCTTCGGCATCCTCTTCAGCGCCGTCGTCGTCACGCAATCACCGACTTTCCAACGTGGGCAGATCGCCCTATTGACACCCCAACTCCAAGCCAGGGCAGGCGGCCTTCGCGACGTGCGAGTGGTCGCGGTTGCCGGTGACCGCATCTACGTCGATGTTGGATCGATGCTGGTCAATGGTGTGCCGGTCACAGGGTTGAATTCCCGGTTCTCGAACGGCATGTCTCGCGAGCAGCGAGTTGTGGATTCAACCGTTCCTGACGGTCAGCTCGTTGTGGTCGGAGAATTGGGTGAACGACTATCGAACGGAAGGACTCACGAGGGCCGGTATTGGGCGATGACGAGCGTAGGGAACGTGATCGTTCCCCCGACTCCGTAAGTTCCGGTTCCGAGGCGGCGGTCTCGCTTCAGCTCGAAAGATCCAGTCGGCATCATCGAAGGGCGTGCGGATGCGCACGAGGGTCGCCTGAGATCGTCATGGGTGGCCTCGCTTTAGCGCATCCAGGATTACCGCGGCGTAAAGAGCAGAAACCGCACATTCAGGAACATGCACGGGTTCGCGTCCGCAAGTCGCGTAGACAAACGTCTTCGTTGAACTCGTCGCGTTCCTTGCATACTCTCGCGTTCTCGGAGAACCTTCGGAAAGGCAACGGCAATGGGGCGAGTGCGTCTGGTGATGGCGGCACCGGCGGCGTTGCCCGCCTCAGAAGCTCTTGACGTTCCGGCAGCCGGAGTTTACGGTCAGTACGGTCCCTTCACGTCGTTCGAACCGCAAGCGGCTTTCGGTCCGGTTCGGCTCGAGACATGTTAAGCGTCCCGCCCGAGCTGGCGCCGGCTACAATTCTTGGGCAAGGAAGCTCAGCACAGGATTCGATGAATGAGTTCAGACTCGACTGAAACGGTTTTCGAAATTCGTTACCGGCCTAATGCGAAGCTGCTCGACCATCGCGGCGAATGGGCAGAGGCGCTGGCTGGGCACATGTCATTATCGAAATGGAGCATCCTCAACAATCGTTTCGATGTGTTTGCGGATGACAAGACACAGCACTGTTTCGTGAGCTTCCGCAACGCAGGCATGGTCTGTCTCGATAGCCCGACGGCGAATTTCTTCAGTGACAAAGCACAGCGATTCTTTAGACAACTCGTCAAGTTCAAAGACTTCGGCGATCCGCTTCATGTGGAGCGCATCGGCGTTCGTCACAAGCTTGCCTCACCGTTCGAAGGCACCTTTGATGAACTAGTGAATCGCTTCCACACTCGATACGTCGGGCTGTCTCCAGCACTCATCGAATCTTTCGCGGATGCCCATCTCGTCGACATAGGCGCTCCCCTCAACTTCAGAGACGCGCTTGGTCATTTCAACACAATGGCCGGGCCGATGCTGGAAGCGCAGTGATCGTCGCTCGCTCGCCGGCCCGGCGATGCCCGGCGTTTCGATATTCGTGCCGCCACCACAACGGCTTAAGATGGCGTTGTGAAGAGGCTGCCGCCACGCGTTCTTAAGTTTTTCAAAGAACAGGGCGCCATCGGACCGACCATTGTTCGGACTTCTCGTCGCGGAGTGCAATGCCGAAGGCGACCTGAGCCGCGACGAAGGCACAGCTCGGCTACGAAGCCCCCGCCGTCGACCGCGGGTCCGCCGCAAATGGAATGTGTGGGGTTTGGAGGGCCGTTAACCGGTACGCGCGCGGCTCGCCTCGATGAAGGACCAACACCCGAGGACCTCGCGCTATCCGCGGATCGGATGTGGGGGGCAGGTCAGAAGGACTCCGGGTTCTAAGTGAATTGGACCACGTTCTGGAGTGACACGGCAGAGCGAGACCTTGTCGACAGATGCTCGTAGGTTCCGGATATCGATCTGCGTGTTCGTGGCGCCGCTCAGTTATCTACGGCCCGATGCGCCATCAGAATCCAAATATGCTACACAATGGCTTCGGCTCTACATAATGATCCGCATTGATTGTTGTTTGACATCCCGGGTGGCGGAGTAAATTTGCGACGCCGCGAGCACTTGCCGGATACCACAACGCCGTGCAATAGGGATCACCGGATCGGGTGGCTGTCGCTTCCAGTTGAGTCCATTGCCCTACACCGTCAGAACTGGTCGCTTCGTTTTCCAGACGCACCGCGGCCAAAGACTCAAAGAGCTGCTGTTCGAATCCCTGTTGCGTCCGTTCGAGCCCATGGATCAGTAAGCCGTTCGACCATTCTTGATACTGTAGCCACACATGATCTTCCATTGCCAAAGGACGCCCTAATCCGTAGCGGATCGATGATGGCATCTCACCGCAGTACCACCATGCAAACCCCAGCATGAGAAGTTCACGACCTTCCACGCCGGCGCAGACGTCGCGGCTGTCGTCGCGTATAAAGCTTGACGCAATTCGATGCCATTCGAGGCCATTTCCGCGTGTAATTATGGCGTAGAACACATCTCGATCGTAACGAGCAACCAACCATCCGTGCTCGAACAACTGAATTCCACTTCCGTGACTCTCGGACTGACAGTCGCCTTGCGGCGTACCACCCTTTACAATCGGAGCGATCAGATTCGCCCCTTGGCTGCGGCGCCACAACAACTGCTCGAGGCGCGGCAAGACAGTAAGGAGCCCACTCAGGAGTAATACCGTTGCAATAGCCGCAAACACTAAATACGGAGTGTAACGACTGGGCGGCTTGGGAATACCGGATGACGTGTTAACTGATTCGCCCGTCAAAAAGGGAATCCATGTTGATTCGTAGTTCCCTTGATAAAAGTAATCAGAATGTCGCCAGTCTGGGTTGAAGCGCTGGACTACAGAATCTGGCGGGTCGATGAAGCCGGTGACTCCGGACGCGCCAGCGTCCTCCATGAACCAACCGGCGGCCGCCGCCCAGATATCCCGGCGGCCGCAGTCGTTGAGAACAGCCCTGACGCGGCCAGCGCCTCGAACTACGCGCCAGGGATAATCCGCTCTTACGATGGAACCGCAGAGAATCAACTTGTCGACCCTGATGTTCGGATAGATCCGAAGTGCTTCCGTCACAATATAGGTTCCGAGACTATGTGCGACGACGGAGGGCGTTACTCCGTACGCGCGCTGCACCCGATTACTTTCATCTCGGAACCAGTCGACCATGCGCCTCCTGTGGGTTGGTAGCAGGAGACGGATCGCATTGAAGTAACCGTAATCAAGTGGCTCGTGAACAAATCCGGACTCGTTCAGAGTCGCCGTGAGCTCCTTCTGCCATTTGCCCCGAGTTCGTATCCCATGGAGGGAGATGACCACGTTCTTCATGTACAGGAGCGGATTCTACACGTACGCCGGATTGCTTAGCAGAAAAGCCGCCCCCGCCTCACACAAAGTTTGATTTTTAAAGGAGCGTCGCGATCTTTGGACACCCCGATTTCTTGAAACGTTCGCCGGGATTGCTCGTCGGGGTGTGTGCTCGGTTCCCGAGCGTCCGAGAAACCGCGGTGCCGGCTTGTGGCGTGGTGGACGACGGCGGACGCAACTTCCAGCACAGCGATGGCGGGCGACTGACGGCGGCTGGCGCGGCGTGCGGAAAGGACGCTCAGTCGGTTGTCCTAAATGCCGCGTCGGCGAGTCAATCTCGACGGTGACCGGCACGTAGCCTATGTCGCTAGCGAGAGGTATGTGCACGATGGTGACACACCGCATCGTACAAGTTACTCGTCGAGAAGGGCATCTCGCACAATGTCTGGGAAGCAGGGAAGGGGATAGTTGTCGTGCAGCGGTGGGCCGACGAACTGGCGCGACGAGTCCACCGGGCACCTTAGTCGGCACCAGAGGAGGTGGCGGTCTTTCCACACCATTGAGAGCATGCACCCGCCACCCATGAATTCATTAGTACCCAGCGAACGACGACTACGCGTTAAGTACCGCGCCTGCTGCCCGTGCAATCGGTGAGGCGAGCTGTACTTTTTGTCGCGAAAGTACTAGACTCAGGTCGAGAGCGGGAACTGGGCGCGTTGGCCCGCGCCACAGTCCCCTAACGTCAACTAGTGTGAGTAGCTGGCGTCTGCAGCGATCCTACCGGATCTGCAACGTCGGACTCCTGCGGAGGTCCGAGTGCGCACCAATATTTCCTCCGGCAGCTCGTACGCTGAGATCTGCCGCCTCGCGATGAAGACCACAAATAATCCATCGAAGGCTCCGCTGTCCGCTGCGCGACCTCGAGAGGGCTACCTTTCCAAGCCAACGCCGTGAACATCCCGGGACAACTAAGCCATGGCATCCCGACGGCGCAAATCAACCGGGATTAACAGAAGCCCCGCATCGATACCTTCGCCCTCGCCAGGCAGACCATGTTCTGCGATCGCCTCTGCTGATTCGCTACTCCATGGTCCTTCCGTTGAGTGCCTCTTTACGCACACGTTCAGCCGTCGAGATTGAAAGTTCGGGGGCTATGCAAACCGAGAAATGGCGGCCTGCGTCATCCACGGCTACGTCGCGGCACTAGCCCTGCGGCCTCGTTGTCATCGGCCATGCGTTCAGCGATGCGACGAATCTTGTCCACGTCGGCGGGCAGAAGACGCGGCCACAAGGCCTTGAGTCGTGGGTCGAGCGGTGGCGAATAATGCGACGGCAGCGTCGCCGCCTTGCGCTCGAGTTTCTCCGACTGGGCGATCCCCCACATCTTTTCTTCGTCGAGATCGAGGTAGCGGCAAATCGCCTCATTCAGTTCGTGCGAGACGACTGGAAGATTCTTGACGACCTTTCGGATGTGCTCGTAGGTGTAGCCCGTCGCTTTCTCCACCATGCGAATCGTGATGGGCTCGCCCGACCTGCCGCCCCTCAGCATCTTTTCGCGAACGATGTCGCCATACCGTCGCCGTGTTGCGGATTTCATCATCGCAGATACGACAAATTAGATGTGTATGTGTGCATACATGAAAGATATCACTGAAAAACGCAGCTTGTATATCAACATTTGAAATGTGTAAACTGCGGTGAGTGGCACGACATGGCTGAGGCCCGAGCTGATGAGTTGGCGAAATTCGAAGATGACTCTACCCGGAACAGGCGGGCACGTTCGCGGCCGAGGCTCGGAACGCGCGCGTCGGACGCGCACGCATTTGATTGACGAACCTGGAAAGCAGATCTCCCGATGATCGAAAAGAAACCAACGCGACGACGCACACTCCTCGACTTCGGCTGCCTCAACATGCTCGAATCGAGGATTCCGTGATGCGCCCCACGTCGCCGCTTCCGGACGCTCGTCTCCTGACGCTCCGCGATGCCGAACGCAAGAGCGGTATCCGCAAGGACTCGTTGCGAAAGCTGATCAAGGAACACGCTTTACCCGTCGTGGAGTTGCCGGGAATTCGTCGTGTAATGATCGACCGCGAGGACCTCGACGAGCTGATCGAGCGGTCGAAACACTCGCGCGTGGCCTAACGATCGACGGGCGGCGGGGGCTCGGCGTCCAGTCGCTTTCCCGCATCGTGCAGCGTCGCCGTGCTGACAATCGCGTAGCGTCGGTAAACGGACGGCGTCTTGTGACCCGCCATCGACATCGCCGTCGACTGCGCGATGCCCAAGCGTTCCATGCGATCGATCGCGGTGCGCCGGCAGTCATGACCGAGCAGCGTCGGGCGCACCTTCGCCGCGGTGCGGGCGTCCCTAAACGCATTCAACCACCCGCCGTAGCTGATCGCGGTGCCCGCGCGTTTCTTGCGCAAATGGCCCTTCGGCGTTCTCGCAAAGAAGGTGAACACGTAGTCCGTCTGCACGTCGCCGATCTGCTGCTTCTGGTCAAGGAGCAGCGCCCGCAACGGCGTCGTGATGGGAATGGTGCGTGCCGGTTCATCGGCCTTCGTCGGCTCCGTGAAACGGATCTCCTGCTCGCCTACGTGCTCCCACTTCAACGCCAACGCTTCCGTGACGCGCCAGCCGGTGAGATACAGGAACGTCCAGATCGGCCGGATGTGCGGTTGCAGGTGCTGCGCGATGGCGGCGTATTCTTCGGGCGTGACGAATCCTTTGCGCGGGGCCGATTCCTTCAACTTCGGGATGTGCGGACGCACGAACAACCGTCCGTCCTGAATCGCCAGGCGGAACATCTTCGACAGGCAATCCAGCTCGCGGTTGATCTCGGCGTTGCTCGCCTTGGCGGCTTGTCGTGCGGTGATGAACTCGCGGATTGCCGGCGTCGTGATCTCGCCAAGTTCGCGGCCCGTGAACACCGGCTTCAGATGTTTCGTGATGCGCCGCTGGAAGACGTTCAGCGAGCGCCGGCCGTGCATCTTGTATTCGGCGATGGCCGCGTCCGCCGCGTCGTCGAACGTGAACCCACGCGCCGGCAGTTCCTTTCGCTGTGCCGCGCCTTCGCGTCTGAGCAGGAGCCGTTGCGCATCGACCTTGTGATGGCTGCGGCTCGACTCATTGCGCCATCCGTCTGGCGTCTCGTAGGCGATATACCACGTCGGCGATTGGCGATCGGTGACGCGATGCCCGGCCGCTTCGCATGCGACGATCTCGGGCTTGCGCCGAAGCTGTTTCTTGCACGTCGCGCAGTGCTTGAACGTCCGCCGATAGATGGACCCCATGCCCGAAGAGGGTAGCCCAAGATCCAGAACAGATCCAGAATGGGTCCAGAAAGCGCTCAAAAACCTGTCAGTTTTCCTAACAATTTGACAGATTGCGACAGACGCCCATTCTGGATCAATTTGGCGTCGGCGGAGCCGAGAATTGCTGTTTTTCTTAGGAAAGAGTTGGAGGCGCCGCCCGGATTTGAACCGGGGATCGAGGTTTTGCAGACCTCTGCCTTACCACTTGGCGACGGCGCCGATTAGGTGTGAGCTGTCAGGATTCTATGCTCGGACCGCCTCCGCGTGGGTCTGGAGCGGAGGTTGGAGCGGGAAACGGGATTCGAACCCGCGACTTCGACCTTGGCAAGGTCGCACTCTACCACTGAGTTATTCCCGCCCGTCGGCGAAAGCTCAGCGTACCACAACGGGTCGCGGTTTTGCACCCCCGCCGGCCATGACTCGACTGCTCCCCTTGCTCGTCGTGGCACTCCTCTGCGCCGCCTCGCCGGCGCGCGCCGACGAAGTGCGCCTCAAAAACGGTGACCGCATCACCGGCACCACCACCTCCCTCGCCGGCGGCACCCTCGTCTTCAAAACCGCGGGCGGCGATCTCAAAATCCCCTGGTCCGACGTCGTCTCGCTCTCCGTCGACCAGCCGATCATCGTCGGGAAAG
>JADMIO010787619.1_pt1 | contig 24864 bp, 21 predicted proteins | sample 8958161 | NCBI WGS metagenome assembly JADMIO01 (sample SAMN16585339, study PRJNA669376) | soil metagenome | isolation source: Crop rotation soil | place: USA: Cullars Rotation, Alabama | collected 2011
CTTTCCCCACGCGCCTCACGCGGGTGTCGCGCTACGTCGCGGCCGCGGGCGGTCACCGCGTGGTGTCGCGCATGGTGCGCGACCTGCACGACTGGGGCGGCGGCACGCGCATCGGCGAGGCGCTGCGCGCGTTCAACACGACCTGGGCGCGCCGCGTGATGCGGCACGGCCCCGTGGTCCTCATCGTCTCGGACGGGTGGGACCGCGGCGACCCGGACCTGCTCGGCCGGGAGCTCGCGCGGCTGAGGCGCCGCTGCTCGCGGCTGATCTGGCTGAATCCGCTCCTCGGATCGGCGAGCTACGAGCCGCTCACACGCGGCATGCAGGCGGCGCTCGGCCACATCGACGACTTCATGCCCGCGCATAATCTGAAGAGCATCGAGGACCTCGCCCGGCAGCTACGTCATGGAGATACGCGGCACCTATAACTTCGCGGCGGCCCCGGCGGATGTCTGGAAGCTGCTGATGGATCCCGACGCCATCAAGTCGTGCCTGCCCGGATGCCGTGAGCTGCGTCCGATTGGCGACGGCCGCTACCACGCGGAGATGACCGTCGGCGTCGCTGCCGTCTCGGGCTCGTTCTCCTCGACCGTCACGCTCTCGGATCAGAAGCCGCCGGAGTCCTATCGCCTGACGGTCGATGCCACCGGCAAGCCCGGCTTCGCGCGCGGCTCCGCGGCAATTGCGCTGAAGGCGACGGCAGCGGGAACCGAGGTGGAGGTGGTCGCGACCGCTGAAGTCGGCGGCCTCATCGCCCGCGTCGGCCAGCGCCTGATCGACGGCGTGGCGCGCATGACGATGGATCGGTTCTTCGGCTGCCTGGCGAGTCGCACGGCGTCATAACCGGCGGGTCCGCAATGCGCGGCCTCACAGCCGCATCGCGGCACCCGCCCTACGTACTCGCATCGCGGACCCGCCGCGGCATCGAGGCGGGTGTAGAATCCGTCGCGCATCGTTCCGTCACCGCAACGCTTTACTTCGGAGGCTACCCATGGTCATCGCCAGGCGGGCTTTCGTTGTCGCGATCGGTTGCGCGCTTCTGCTGCTGCCCCGAGGGGCGGCGTCGCAGAGCGTGATCGCAGGTTCAGTCCGGGACGCCAGCGGGGCGGTGATGCCCGGCGTCACCGTCGAAGCAAGCAGTCCGGCGCTCATCGAAAGAGTTCGGGCCGCCACGACCGACGAAGCGGGTCAGTTCCGCATCGTGGACCTTCGGCCCGGCGTCTACGCCGTCACCTTCACGCTGGCCGGCTTCACGAGCGTCCGCCGCGAAGGGATCGAGTTGACGACGAACTTCACCGCCTCGCTCAACGTGGAGATGCGCGTCGGAAGCCTCGAAGAGAGCATCACCGTGACCGGCGAGACGCCCATCGTGGACGTGCAGAGCGCCACGCAGCAGCAGGTGCTCACGCGCCAGCTGCTCGATGCGATCCCGACGGGCCGGAGCATCTGGGGCGTGGGCGCGGTCGTCACCGGCGTGTCGCTGAGCGAGCCGGACGTGGGCGGCAGCCGCGGCATGCAGCAGGTCTACATGGCCGTGCACGGCTCCGACAGGCGCGACAACGTCGTGCAGATCGACGGGATGGTCGTCAACGGCATCGAAGGCGACGGCGCCATCCAGAACTACTTCAACAACGGCATGTTCGAGGAGATGGGCTATCAGACCAGCGGTCTGACGGCGGAGGTGCAGGCCTCCGGCGTGCGCCTGAACATGATCCCCAAGGACGGCAGCAACACGTTCAAGGGATCGGTCTTCTGGTCGCACACCCCCGGCGACTGGCAGAACGACAACTTCACGCCGGAGCTCGCCGCGAAAGGGCTGCGCGCGCCGAACCGCGTGGCGAGAATCTTCGATTTGAACCTCGGGCTGGGAGGGCCCATCCTGAAGGATCGCCTGTGGTTCTTCTCCTCGTTCCGCCGCTGGGGCGTCGACCAGACGATTACCGACTCCTTTTACAACCTGGATCCGACGCACCGGACCTACCAGCCGGATCTGTCGCATCAGGCCGTCGACGACAACGTGATCAAGAGCGGCGTGGTGCGGCTGACGCTGCGGATGTCGCAGAAGCACAAGTTCGCCGCCTATCTCGACCGCATCGTCAAGTTCCGTGGACACGAGTGCCCGGCGCTCTCGGCCGAGGAGGCGTGCGGCATCCGCACCCCGAAGCGGTACTTCACGGCACAGGCCAAGTACACGGCCACACTCACCAACCGGCTGCTGCTCGAGGCCGGGTGGTCGGAGAACGACGAGACGTATTCGACCGGCGAGGTCCAGCGCAGCGTGGGACCGACCGACGTGGCGCGGTACGACCGGACGACGGACACGCGGTGGAGCTCGTACAGCACGGGGACGACTCCACGGGCCGACTACTACTTCCGCATTCCGGATCGCCACACGTTTTCCGGCACCATGTCGTACGTCACCGGGTCGCACGCGCTCAAGACAGGGTTCCAGCTCGGCAAGGGGGGCAACACCCAGCAGCGCAAGGTCAATGGCGGCATCGACCTGGTCCAGGAATATCGCCTTGGCGCGCCCGTGTCGGTCGTGGTCTCCAATACGCCCGTGTGGACGGAGGAGCGGATCAAATACGACCTGGGATTGTTCGTGCAGGATTCCTGGACCTTCAGGCGCGTCACGCTGAACCCGGGACTGCGGATCGAGCTGTTCAACACCTACGTCCCGGCGCAGTCGGTCGCCGCGGGACGGTTCACCCCCGCGCGGCAGTTCGACAAGATAGAAAACCTGCCCAACTGGAAGGACTGGGCGCCGCGGCTCGGCGGCGTCTACGACCTGTCCGGCAACGGCAAGACCGCGCTCAAGGCGCACGCCGGCAAGTACATGCGCGCGTTTTCCACCGTAGGATTCGCCAACGTGTACAACCCGATGGCGATCCAGACCGATCGGCGCACGTGGAATGACGTCAACGGTGACGACATCGCGCAGGACAACGAGATCGGACCGGTCAATACGCCGTTCAACATCAGCGGCGTCAGCAGCAAGACGCCCGACCCGGGCATCAGGCGCCCGTACCAGTGGGAATACACCGTCGGGATCCAGCGTCAGGTCATGCGGAGCGTCTCGGTGTCGGCGAACTGGGTCCGCCGCGATTACCGGCGCCTGTTCTGGACCGACAACGTGCTCACGACGCAGGACGATTACACGCTGCTGCAGGTCCGCAACCCGCTCGATGCGTCGGAACTGATCCCCATCTACAACCTGAACCCGGCCAAGCGGGGGCTGGTGAAGGAAGTCGACAAGAATTCAGCCAGCAACCGCCGTTGGTATAACGGCTTCGACGCCGGCATCACCGCGCGCGCCGGCGGCGGCACCGTGTTCGGCGGCACCAGCATCGGCCGGCAGGTGTTCGTCAATTGCGAGGTGGAGGATCCGAACAGTCTTCGCTTCTGCGATCAGCGCGACCTGGACATTCCGTACCTCGCGCAGTTCAAGCTGGCCGGGTCGTACCCGTTGCCCTTCCAGGTTCAGATCAGCGGGAGCTGGCAGGGGTATCCCGGCATTCCGTCGGGCACCGCGCGCCAGGACGTGCTGTACAACAGCGCGCTCAACCGCGTCGAGGATCCATCGGTCAACGTCAATTACATCGTCGACCGGACGATCGTCCCGAGCCTCACACCGGCGAGCGTCACCGTGCCGCTCATCCGGCCGGGCTCGCAGTATCTCGAGCGCTGGAACCAGATCGACCTGCGGCTGGCGCGGAAGTTCGCCGTGCGCCGGACGCAGGCGCAGGTGCAGTTCGACGTCTTCAACCTGCTGAACGCGAATACGGTGCTCAGCGAGGTCGAAACCTTCGGGCCGTCGCTCCATCGGCCGACGGCGATCCTGCAGGGGCGGTTGTTCGCGGCGGGCGTGCAGCTGAATTTCTAGAAGGCAGCGGTGAGCGCGACGCCGCGGCCGGGGCCCCACCGGCGTGTTCACCACGCGCGATCCGCTCCAGCGGGCGTCCGTTTCGGCTGGGGCGCGGCGTGCGCGATCTTCGCGGTCGCGCTCGCCGCGCGTCTCGTTCACACCTGGCAGATCCGCGACGCGCCGTTCTTCACGGTCCTGATCGGCGATTCCCGGGCCTACGACGAGTGGGCCCGGCGGATCGCCGGAGGCGAGTGGGTCGGCCGCGACGTCTTCTACCAGGCGCCGCTGTACCCCTACCTGCTCGGGGCGTTCTACTCGATCGCAGGCCGCGACCTGTTCGCCGTCCGGATCGCGCAGGCCATCCTGGGCTCGCTGTCCTGTGTGCTGCTCGGTCTCGCGGGATGGCGTCTCTTCTCGAAAAAGGTTGGCATCATCGCCGGCCTCGGGCTGGCGCTCTACGCACCGGCGATCTTCGCCGATGCCCTCGTGCAGAAATCCGTGCTCGACACGTTGTTCGTGTGCGTCACGCTCTGGCTCCTCGCCGGATTGATCGCGGGCCCGCAGACGCGATGGTCCTGGTTCTGGATGGGCGTCGCGATGGGCGGCCTGAGCCTCACCAGGGAAAATGCGCTCGTCTTCGTCGGCGTGACGCTGGTCTGGGCGCTCGCGGGGCCCCGGGTTCCGGCGCCGAGCCGGCGGACTCGCGTCGCCACCGCCGCGATGTTGGTGCTCGGACTGGCCCTGGTCCTTCTTCCGGTTGCCGTCAGGAACAGCGTCGTGGGCGGAGGCTTCTACCTGACGACGTCGCAGTTCGGGCCGAACTTCTACATCGGGAACAACGCGCGCGCGGATGGCACCTACATGTCGCTGCGCTCCGGGAGAGGCTCACCGGAGTACGAGCGGGAGGACGCGACCGCGCTGGCGGAAGCGGCGACAGGCCGGCGTCTGTCGCCCGCCGGCGTGTCGAGCTATTGGACGGAGGAGGCGCTGTCCTTCGTCCGGTCCGATCCGTTCGCGTGGCTGAACCTGCTCGGCAGGAAGTTCGCGCTTCTCTGGAACCGGAGCGAGATGCTCGACACCGAGAGCCAGGAGAGCCACGCCGAATGGTCCACGCTGCTGCGGCTGGGAGGGCGCCTTGGTCACTTCGGCGTCCTCGTTCCGCTCGCGCTGCTCGGCCTGATGCTCACGTGGCCCCTGCGCGATCGGTTGTGGGTCATCTACGGGATCGCGGCGGCGTACGCCGCCAGCGTGGTGATGTTCTACGTCTTCGCGCGGTATCGCTATCCGCTCGTGCCGTTTCTGTTGCTGTTTGCGGCGGCGGGCCTGGTCGAACTCCCCCGGCGGCTTCGCGCCGATGCGCGCTCGCCGGCGCTCGTCGCAGCGGTGGTTGCGGTCGCCGTCCTCGTCAACCGGCCGATGCTCGACACGGACCTCATGCGGGCGATCACGGAACACAACCTCGGAGCCGCGCTGCAGTCGGACAACCGGCTCGACGAGGCGATCGCGCACTATCGCCGTGCGATCGCCGCGAAGGCTGACTACGCGCCCGCGTACAACAACATGGGCGCGGCGCTTCGGGCGGAGGGGCGGCTCTCCGATGCGGTGGCCGCGTACGAACACGCTCTCGCGCTGCAGCCAGACGAGGGCGAGGCGCACTACAACCTGGCGAACGCGCTTCAGGATCAAGGCAAGCCGGGCGAAGCGATCGAGCATTTCCGGCGGGCCCTCCGGGTGACGCCGGATTCGGCGAGCGTGCACAACAACCTCGGCATCGCACTCGCGGCCACGGGCCGATCCGGCGAAGCCGTCACGGAGTTTCGCGAGGCCGTCCGGCTCGACGCCGGCTCTTCACAGGCGCATCGGAATCTCGGCGACGCGCTCGCGTCGCAGGGCGCGCAGGCCGAAGCGGTAGATCATCTGCGCCGCGCCGTGGAGCTCGACCCTCGCGACGGCGAAGCCCACTACGAACTGGGCAGCGTCCTCCTCGAGGCCGGACGGTTCGCAGAAGCGGCCGACCAGTTCCGCGCGGTGCTGCAATCGATGCCGGACTCGGCCGAGGCTCACAACAACCTGGGCATCGCCCTCGCGTCGCTGGGCGAGATCCAGGAGGCCATCGTCCACTTTCAGCGCTCACTCGCGCTCGACCCGGCCTCGGTCGACGCGCGGCAGAATCTCGCGAGGCTTCGCAGCCTCAGGTGATCGCGGCGTCCCCGAGTCTGAGGCAGGTGCTGCGGAGCACCTCCAGGTACGCCAGCCACTCCGTCAGACCGTCGCCGGTCCGCGCGGAGGTCTCGACGATCGGCAGGCCGGGGCGGACCTCGTGGATGTTCCTTCGCGCCTCGTCGCGATCGAAACCGACCACGCCGGCAAGATCCGTCTTGGTGACGATGGCCACGTCGGCGCTGTTGAAGATAGTGGGGTACTTCAGCGGCTTGTCTTCACCTTCGGTCACCGAGAGCAGCACCGCGCGCAGCGACTCGCCCAGGTCGTAGCTGGAAGGACAGACCAGGTTGCCGACGTTCTCGATGAAGAGGAAATCGAGCTCGGCCAGTTGCCATCCATTTATCGCCGAGCGGACCATCTCGGCGTCGAGATGACAGACAGTTCCTGTCGTAATCTGCGTCACGCGCGCACCCGACCGGCCCAGCCGTTGCGCGTCGCGATCGGTCGCGAGATCGCCGACCAGTGCGGCGACGGTGTGGCGTTCCCGCAGCGCGCGCAGCGTCGCCTCGAGCAGCGCCGTCTTCCCGGTACCCGGGCTCGACACGAGGTTGACGACGCTGACGCGGGCGGCGAGGAACTGCGCGCGCAGCTCGGCCGCCAGCAGATCGTTCTTCTTCAGGATGTCCTTGCGGACTTCAACGATCCGGGGCATCGTCGGCTAACTCGAGCGCGGCCAGCTGGAGCTCGGTCCCGCCGCGCACGTCGCCCGTCGGCGTGCCGCACACGGGGCAGTGCAGGTGCTGGACGCTGGGAATCGTGCGGATGTCATTGCATCGAGAGCAGTAGGCGCGAAGCGGGGCACGGTCGAATTCAAGCCGCGCGCCGTCGACGTCGGTCCCTGCGGCCGCCAGCGCGAACGAGAAGGTGAGCGCCTCCTCGACCACGCCGGCGAGCGGACCCAGCCGCACGTGCAGCGCGTTGATGCGCACGTCGCCCAGGCGCGCGCGTTCCTCGCACGCGGCATCGACGAGGGCCAGGGCAATCGAAAGTTCGTGCACGTGGTGCCCGCTTTGCAAGGACGCCTCCCATTTTCGTCTACATCCACTCTTTCGGCTCGATACGTCAGTGGATATTCATGTAAGGAATCGCCGCGATGCCTTCATCCAATTCCCCGTCAGAGACGACCGTTCACGTCCTGTGGATCAATGCCGGACTCAGCTGTGACGGCGACTCCGTATCACTGACCAACGCCCAGCTGCCCAGCGTCGAAGACATCGCGATGGGCGCCATCCCGGGCCTCCTGAAAGTGGAGATGCACTGGCCGCTCGTCGACTTCCAGGTCGGCGACGAATTCATGCAGTGGTTCTGGAAGGCCGACGCGGGCGAGCTCGATCCGTTCGTGCTGGTCGTCGAAGGGTCGATCCCGAACGAGGAGATCAAGGCGGACGGCTACTGGGCGGGCTTCGGCAACAACGCCCCTGGCGCCGGCCGATTCGACGATCAGCCGATGCGGACCACCGAATGGATCGATCGCCTGGCGCCGAAGGCGACGGCGGTCATCGCCGTCGGCACGTGCGCGACCTACGGCGGCATCCACGCGATGGCGGGCAACCCGACCGGCGCGATGGGATTGCCCGACTATCTCGGCTGGACCTGGAAGTCGAAGGCGGGGCTTCCGGTCGTCTGCGTGCCCGGCTGTCCCATCCAGCCGGACAACCTCGCGGAGACGCTTCTCTACCTGCTGTACCAGTTGAGCGGGCAGGCGCCGGTCATTCCGCTCGACGAGGCGCTGCGTCCGACGTGGCTGTTCGGCCGCACGGTGCACGAGGGGTGCGATCGCGCGGGCTACTACGAACAGGGCGATTTCGCGCACGAGTACGGGTCGCCGAAGTGCCTCGTCAAGCTCGGATGCTGGGGGCCCGTGGTGCGCTGCAACGTCGCCAAGCGCGGCTGGATGGACGGCATCGGCGGCTGTCCGAACGTCGGCGGCATCTGCATCGCGTGCACCATGCCCGGCTTTCCCGACAAGTTCATGCCGTTCATGGACGAACCGCCCGGCAGCAAGCTGTCGACGCTTACCAGCCAGATCACCGGCGGGCTGATGCGCACGCTGCGCGGCCACACGGCGAGCATCGTCGACCGCGAGCCGAAGTGGCGTCACCGCGGCGGCACGCTCGACACCGGCTACGACAAGCCCTGGTAAAGGGAGGACCCCAATGCCGTATCGGATGAAGGACGACAGCGTGACGGTGCCCGGCAGGGGGCATCCCGACTTTTCGGGCCGGAGCGTCACCGCGCGCGGCGAGGAGCAGCGGATCCGGAAAGGGCCCGAGCCCGGGCGCTTCGACGTCGGCTCGCACAAGCATCCCGGACGCATCGAAGGCGTCTCGACGGCGCGCGACGTCACCAGCGTTCACCCGGAGGATCCCATCACGAAGAAGATGCCCAATCTGCGTTGACGGAGACATTCATGCCCACCGTTGCCACCAGCGCCGACCGGCGCACGCATTCATCAAAAGGTCAGCTCGTCGAGATGGTGTGGGACCCGATCACCCGCATCGTCGGCAGCCTCGGTCTCTATACCAAGATCGACTTCGACAAGAAGGAAGTCGCGGAATGCTACAGCACGTCGTCGGTGTTCAGGGGCTACAGCATCTTCATGAAGGGGAAGGACCCCCGCGACGCGCACTTCATCACCAGCCGCATCTGCGGCATCTGCGGCGACAACCACGCGACCTGTTCGTGCTACGCGCAGCAGATGGCGTACGGCGTCCGCCCGCCGGCGCTCGGTGAATGGATTCTCAATCTCGGCGAGGCCGCCGAGTACATGTTCGACCACAACATCTTCCAGGAGAACCTGGTCGGCGTCGACTTCTGCGAAAAGATGGTCAAGGAGACCAACCCGGGCGTGTGGGAGCAGGCGCAGAAGACGCAGTCGCCCCACGCCGACGCCCACGGCTACCGCACCATCGGCGACATCATGCACTCGCTCAACCCGTTCGAGGGGGAGTTCTACCGCGAGGCGCTGGCGATGAGCCGCATGACGCGCGAGATGTTCTGCCTGATGGAGGGGCGCCACGTGCACCCTTCGACGCTCTACCCGGGCGGCGTCGGCACGATGGCGACCATCCAGACGTTCACCGACTACCTCGTGCGCCTGATGAAGTACGTCGAGTTCATGAAGCGCGTCGTGCCGATGCACGACGACCTCTTCGACTTTTTCTACCAGGCGCTGCCCGGCTACGAGAAGGTGGGGCAGCGGCGCATCCTGCTCGGCTGCTGGGGTGCGTTCCAGGATCCGGAGGCCTGCAACTTCAAGTACCGGGACATGACCGACTGGGGCCGGAAGATGTTCGTCACCCCGGGGGTCGTCGTGGACGGCAAGCTGGTGACGACCGATCTGGTGGAGATCAACCTCGGGATCCGGATCCTGCTCGGCAGCTCGTACTACGACGACTGGACCGACCAGAAGATGTACGTCACCCACGATCCGCTCGGCAACCCCGTGGATCGGCGGCATCCGTGGAACCAGCACACGATTCCGCGCCCGCAGAAGCGCGACTTCGATCGCAACTACACGTGGGTGATGTCGCCGCGCTGGTTCGACGGCAGGGACTACCTGCCGCTCGACACCGGCGGCGGCCCGATCGCGCGGCTCTGGGCCACGGCGCTCGCCGGCCTCGTCGATATCGGCTACGTCCAGGCGACCGGGCGCAGCGTGAAGATCAACCTGCCGAAGACGGCGCTGAGGCCGGAGACCACGTTCGAATGGAAGATCCCGAAGTGGAGCAACGCCATCGAGCGCGATCGGGCCCGCACCTACTTCCAGGCGTACGCGGCCGGCTGCGCGCTGCACTTCTGCAACAAGGCGCTCGAGCAGATCCGGATGGGGCACACCAAGACGTGGGAGCCGTTCACGGTGCCCGAGGAGGCGATCGGCTGCGGCTTCACCGAGGCGGTGCGCGGCGTGCTGTCGCACCACGTGGTGATTCGCGACCGCAAGATCGCGAACTACCACCCGTACCCGCCGACGCCGTGGAACGCGAGCCCGCGCGACGAGTTCGGCACGGCCGGCCCCTACGAGGACGCCATCCAGAACACGCCGATCTTCGAGGAGAACGGCCGCGACACCTTCAAGGGGATCGACATCATGCGCGCCGTGGCAGGCGCGCACGGCCCGCGCCAAGCTCCAGGTGACGTGGAACGAAGGGCCCACCGCGCAGCAGAGCAGCGCAACATTCGCGGCCAGGGCCGCCGAGCTCTCACAGCAGCCGCCGGTCTTCACGCTGCGGTCGGACGGCGCCGCGGAAGCGGTCCTCCAGGGGCCGGGCGTGAAAGTGGTCGAGGGCGCGTACGCGTTCCCCTTCATCGCGCACGCGCCGCTCGAGCCCCAGAACTGCACGGCGCAGTTCAAGGACAGCCGGCTCGAGATCTGGGCGCCGACGCAGACGCCCGCGCAGGGGCGGGCGCTCGTCTCGTCCACGCTCGGCGTGAAGGAAGGCGACATCACCATTCACCTGCTGCGCGCCGGCGGTGGATTCGGGCGCCGGCTGACCAACGACTACATGGTCGAGGCGGCCGCGATTGCCAGGCGGATCGACGGGCAGCCGGTGAAGCTGCTCTGGACGCGCGAGGACGACTTCCATCACGACCACTATCGTCCGGGCGGATGGCATTACCTCAAGGCCGGACTCGACGCGTCCGGGAAGGTCGTCGCGTGGCGCGACCACTACGTGACCTACGGCGAGGGCGAGAAGTTCGCGCCGCAGTGCCAGGTGCCGTCGACGGAGTTCCCCGCGCGCTTCGTCCCGAACTTCGCGATGCGCGCGTCCCTGATGCCGCTCGGCGTGCCGACGTGGGCCCTGCGCGCGCCGCGCAGCAACGCCTATTCCTGGGTGTTCCAGTCGTTCATCGACGAGCTCGCGCACGCGGCCGGCAGGGACCCGGTGCAGTTCCGCATCGACCTGCTGAACGCACAGCAGCTCCCCGCACCGCCCGAAGGGGGTGACGGCTTCGATCACACGCGCGCCCTCGGGGTGCTGAAGGCGGTCGCCGAGCGAGCCGGCTGGGACAAGCGGACCTCGCTGCCGAAGGGGCGTGCGTTCGGCGTGGCGTTCCAGTACGCGCACCGCGGCTACTTCGCCGAGGTCGCCGACGTCACCGTTGATGCGACGAACCGCGTGACGGTCAACAAGGTGTGGGTGGCCGCCGACATCGGCAGCCAGATCGTCAACCCGAGCATGGCGGTCAACCAGTCGCAGGGCGCGGTCATCGACGGCCTCAGCCAGCTGATGTCGTACGAGATCACGTTCGAGGGCGGCAAGGCCGTCCAGAACAACTTCGACAGCTACCAGCCCGTGCGGATCAGGCAGGCGCCGCCGGAGATCGACGTGCACTTCGTGCTGACGAACAATCCGCCGACCGGCCTGGGCGAGCCCGCGCTGCCGCCCGTGCTGCCGGCGGTCAGCAACGCGATCTTCGCCGCGACCGGCACGCGCATCCGGACGCTGCCGCTGTCGAAGAGCGGATTCCGCCTGGCGTAGCTCGTCGCCGGGGGCGATTCGAGGTCAGGGGTTCGGGATTCGGTCAACGGATCCCGAATCCCGGCCGTGAGCCCACCACAAATTTGCGACTCAGACCGCGATCGGCAACATAAATGTTCGCTGACGCGGTCGCGCGCGCCGGCCGTCCGCTTCCCACCGCCGAATACCGCCACATGAATGTTTGGGATCGATCTGCCTACGACAAAAAAGTCGTGAAGGCCATGCTCGCGATCCCCCACTTTCCGTGAATTCCCTAAGGTTTTCGTGCATTCGGGCGGTCTCCTGCTGGCACCTCGCTTGCTGAATTGCGGTGCGGCACGCCTTCCGGCTCATTTCCCGGCGCCCGCGACTGGAGCACGCCTGCGGGTGCCCTGACAGGTGACGCATGAATCAAGCTGATACCGCCTGGATGCTCTGTTCGACGGCGCTCGTGCTGCTGATGACGCCGATGCTGGCGTTCTTCTACGGCGGCCTCGTCCGCTCGAAGAACGCGCTGAACACGATGATGATGAGCTTCATCGCCCTCGGCTTCACGGGCATTCTCTGGGCGATCCTCGGCTACTCGCTCGCGTTCACCACCGGAAACAAGTGGATTGGCGACCTCTCGAACCTGTTCCTGAGGGGCGTCGGGCTGGAACCGCTGGGAACCATCCCGCACATGCTCCACATGTCCTACCAGGCGACGTTCGCCATCATCACCGCGGCGCTCATCTCCGGCTCCATCGTCGAGCGGATGCGCTTCTCGGCGTACGTCCTGTTCATCTCCCTCTGGGGCATCGTCGTCTACGCGCCGATCGCGCACTGGGTGTGGGGCGGCGGCTGGCTGGCGCAGATGGGCGCGCTCGATTTCGCGGGCGGGACGGTGGTGCACGTGAACGCCGCGATGGCCGCCGTCGCCTGCGCGATCGCGGTCGGCAACCGCCGCGAGTACCCGTCGTCGTCGCTCCTGCCGCACAACGTGCCGTTTACGTTGCTCGGGGCCGGCGTGCTCTGGTTCGGCTGGTTCGGGTTCAACTCCGGCAGTGCGCTGGCGTCGAACAACATCGCCGCGCTGGCCTTCACCGCGACGTTCCTCGCGCCCGCGGCCACGCTGGTCGTCTGGACGTTCCTCGACTACATCCGCTCCGGCAAGCCGACAGCCGTCGGCGCGGCGACGGCGATTGTCGTCGGGCTGGTCGCGATTACGCCCGCGTCCGGTTACGTCGGACCGATGGATGCCATCTGGCTCGGCGGCTTCGCCGCGATACCGAGCTACCTGATGCTGCAGTGGCGCGCGAAGACGAACTTCGACGACTCGCTCGACGTGTTCGCCGCGCACGGCGTAGGCGGGACCGTCGGCGCGCTGCTGACGGGCATCTTCGCGCAGAAGGCGCTCAACGGCGTCCAGGACGGGCTGCTCTACGGCAATCCCGGCCAGCTCGGCATCCAGGCCGTCGCGGTGGCCGGCGCCGCCGTCTACAGCTTCGTCGTCAGCTTCATCCTCGTGAAGCTCGTCGGCCTCGTCTTCTCGCTCCGTCCGTCGGCCGACGACGAGATGACCGGCCTCGACGTCAGCCAGCACGGCGAGGAAGCGTATCTCCACGCGGAGTCCTCGACCAGGATGCTCGCGTAGCACCCACGAAGGCCGCTGCGCGGCGCGCACGACGCCCGCGAAGCTGGGAAGCCATAAGATAAGCGTCGTGGTCTTCGAGGTGGCCGCGAGGCCTTCGTGGTAGCCCCTTCGTTCGATGGTCTTCGCGTCCTCACATTGGAAAGCCGGCGCAGCACCGAGATGGCTGCGCTGGTTTCAAACTACGGCGGGCAGTCAACCTCGGCGCCCGCTCTTCGCGAAGTGCCTCTCGACACCAACACCGAGGCGCTCGCGTTCATCGACGCGCTCCTTCGTCATGAATTCGACCTCGTCATCCTGCTGACCGGGGTCGGAACGCGCGCGCTGCTTGCGGTCGTCGATCGGCGGGGCCTGCGTTCCGCGTTCCTCGCGGCACTCGACACCACCAAGATCGCCGCGCGCGGGCCGAAGCCCGTCGCGGTGTTGCGCGAGCTTGGACTGAAGCCCTGGGTCGTTGCGCCCGAGCCGAACACGTGGAAGGAGCTGATTGCCGCCCTCGACGCGAAGGCGTCGGAGCTCGCGCTGCACAGCGCGCGTGTGGCGGTGCAGGAGTACGGCGCGTCCAATCCGCCGCTGCTCGATGCGCTGCGCGAGCGCCACGCCGAGGTCGTCAGCGTGCCGGTCTATCGATATGCCTTGCCGGACGACCTTGGACCGCTCCAGGACGCGGTTCGCGCGGTCGCCGGAGGCGACCTCGACGTGGTGCTCTTCACGACGGCGACGCAGGTCGTCCATCTCCTCGATGTCGCGCGCCGGATGAACGCCGAGCCAGCTGTGCGGCGGGGCCTCGCGTCGATGGTCGTCGCGTCGATCGGGCCGACGACGTCCGAGGAATTGCGGGAGCAGGGGATTGCCATCGACATCGAGGCGAGTCATCCAAAGATGGGTTTCCTCGTCAGGGACGCCGCGGAGCGCGCCGCCGATGTCCTCCGCACAAAGCGCGCCTAACCGAATTGACGCAGGCGGCGGTAGGATGAAGGCCATGGCTGAAGCACTGCGCACCAAGACCGATCTCAGGGACTTATTGACGGATGCGGCGCTTTTCAAGGAGGCGGCGTACATCGGCGGAGAGTGGATCACGGGTGGCGCGACGCTCGCCGTGCGGAATCCCGCCAACGGCGAGGTGGTCGGCAACATACCGGACCTCGGCGCCGAGGCGACGCGCCGCGCGATCGATGCCGCCCATGCCGCGCTGCCGCAGTGGCGGGCGCTGCCCGCGGCCAGGCGCAGCGCACTGCTCGAGGCGTGGTTCAACGCCATCACGCAGTACACCGACGACCTCGCGAAAATCCTCACCGTCGAGCAGGGGAAGCCGCTGGCGGAATCGCGCGGTGAAATCAGCTACGGCGCCGGCTTCGTCAAGTGGTTCGCGGAAGAGGGGAAGCGCATCTACGGTGAAACCATCCCGTCGCCGACCGCCGACCGCCGCATCATCGTCCTCAAGGAGCCGGTTGGTGTCTGCGCGGCGATCACGCCGTGGAATTTCCCGAACGCAATGATCACGAGGAAGGTGGCGCCCGCCCTGGCGGCCGGGTGCACCATCATCCTCAAGCCGTCGGAGCTGACCCCGTTCTCCGCCCTCGCGCTCGCGGTGCTCGCCGAGCGCGCCGGCTTCCCGAAGGGCGTCATCAACATCGTCACCGGTCAACCCGGTCCCATCGGGGAAGCGCTGACGTCGAGCGAGATCGTCCGGAAGCTGTCGTTCACGGGCTCGACGCGCGTCGGCCGCTACCTGATGGAAAAGTCCGCGGGAACGCTCAAGCGTCTCAGCCTCGAGCTCGGCGGCAACGCCCCGTTCATCATCTTCGACGACGCCGACATGGACCGGGCGATGAAGGGCGTCATGGCCAGCAAGTTCCGCAACGCCGGCCAGACCTGCGTGTCGGCGAACCGCATCCTCGTGCGCGAATCGATCTACGACGAGTTCGCGTCCAAGCTGACGAAGAAGGTATCAGGGCTGGTCGTGGGCGAGGGCCTGCAGGAAAAGGCGACGGTGGGGCCACTGATCAACGACGCCGCGACGGAGAAGGTGCTCGGACACATCGACGACGCGCGCACCCGCGGCGCGGTTGCGACCGTTGGCGGCGGCGCGCATCAGCTCGGCGGACATTTCGTCGCGCCTACCGTGCTCACGGGCACGACGGCGGCGATGCGCATCGCCAACGAGGAGACGTTCGGGCCCGTCGCGCCGCTCTTTCGGTTCGAGAGCGAGGACGAGGCGATTGAGCTCGCCAACAGCACCCCGTACGGGCTGGCCGCTTACTTCTACACCGAGAACGTCCGCCGGGCGTGGCGCGTCGCCGAGCGACTCGAGTTCGGCATGGTGGGCCTCAATACGGGCAGCGTCTCGGTCGAGATGGCGCCGTTCGGCGGCATCAAGCAGTCAGGCTTCGGCAGGGAAGGATCACACTTCGGGATCGACGAGTACCTGCAGGTGAAGGCGTTTCACATGGGAGACATCGTTTGACCACGACGCTCGCGTCGAACACGAAGCAGGATGAATTCTTCGTGACCGTCGCGTCCTTCGTGGTTTCATGACCGTATGCCGACTTCAGACGAACTCCTCGAGCTGGCGGAGCAGTGCGCCAAGAAGCTCGACCTCGATGGGAAGATGCGGTACGTGCCGTCGTTCTCGGACGCCGAGGACCAGTGCGAGGACGAGTACGAGGAGCTGCTCGAGGCGATCCACGACGACGAGCTGTTCGAGTCTGTGGATCTCCAGCGCCAGGAGACGCTCGTCGAGCAGATTGCCGCGGCGCTGCCCGAAGACAAGCGGACCATGATCGTCGAGCTGGCCGACAACTACGCTCGGCACATCTGGCTGCAGCAGGAGGGCGCGTACCACCTGGGCCTCGCCGTCGGCCGCCGCCTCAGGCTGCGTCGCGAATCGTAGGGTTCGGACTCAGCCGGACCATCGCCAGCCGGCCGCAGCGTCAATCGCCCATCGCCGGCTCCGGCTTTCCGCCGCCGCTAAGGCTTTGGCGGACCCGCCGTACCCTTGGCGGAGGAGGCGGGCGGCCTGATTTTCTGAATCCCTCCGAGTGAGAACTGCGTGATGTGCTCGGCGATCTCGTCGATGGCGCCCGGCACCGCCTCGGGCGCCTGCATCAGCCGAGCGACCGTCTTCGTCCACAGCATGCTGTTGAACTGGGAGGTCACGCTGAGCGCGCAGCGCGCGACGCGCGGATCGTCCGGGGCGCAGTCGATCAGCTCGGCGATCACGCCGCACAGGTATGCCATGCGCGGCCGCAGGACCTCGTCGGCGACCATGTCGAGCGCGGGCGACGGATCGGACATTTCCCTCAACATCAGCTGATGGATCCAGGTCTCGTGGTGGCTCCCGAGCAGCCGATCCGCGAAGACCGAGACATACGCGCGAATCCGTTCCCTCGGCGGCAGGTCGCGGCCGGCGGCGCGCGCCGCCTCGGTCGTCTCCTGCATCGTGTCGATCGCCATCCGCATGACCGCCTGGTACAGGCCGTCCTTGCCGCCGAAGTGATAGTTGACGGCGGCGACGTTGGCATCGGCTTTCGCGCAGATGTCGCGGACGGTCACCCGCGCGAAGCCGCGCTCCGCAAACAGACGCGCGGCGGCCTGGAGCAGGCGCGCGCGCGTTTCGAGATCCTCGCTCGGCTTCGGCCGCGGCGCCTGGCGTGCGGACGCGTCGCGCGCGGCCATCTGCTACAGCGTTCTCTTGAAGAGCGAGGTGGCGGCGGTCATCGCCACCACCGAGAACCCGACGAGATAGAGCAGGTCTCCGCCAATCGCGTCGATGCCGGTGTTCTTGAGCAGCAGGCTCTTGAAGCCGTGCACCGCGTAGGTGAACGGATCGACTTTCGCAATCACCTGCATCCACGAGGGGAATCCCTGCTGCGGGTACACCGCGCCGCTCGGGAAGTAGAGCACCGTGTTGAGCACGCCGAAGATCGCGCGCGGCATCAGCGGGTCGCTGACGCGCACCATGATCAGGAACATCATGCTGATCAGCGCGAACGCGGTGATGACGATCAGGACGACGAGCCGCAGGAAGCGCAGCGGATCGAGCGGGTTCGGTACCCCGGCGATGAGCGAACCGATGATCGCGATCGTGCAGCCGGCCAGCACCGCCTTGATCGTTCCCGATACGTTGAAGCCCGCAATCAGCTCCAGCTTGCTGATCGGCGTCACGAGGTACCCCTCGTGCAGCCCGCGCGCCTTGTCGTCGATGAAGATGATGCCTCCGCCGATCATCACCATCATGAAGATCGACATGACGACGATGCCCGGCAGCAGGTACTGGATGTACGGCACGTACGGATACACCTCGACGACGTCGAGCGTGGCTTTCGCGGGCACGCGTGCGACGGTCGGCGGCTCGTTGTACGCGAGCAGCATCGAGTTCAGCGTCCCCGCCAGCGCGCCCGCGACGACGTTGTCGGTGTTGTCCTCGATGAGCGCGACGCGCGGCTGGTTCTTCACCAGCACGCGCCGGGAGAACTCGGGCGGAATCGTCAGCACGCCGTTGACCCGGCCGTTGCGCAGGTCGCTCACCGCCTGTCCCTCGTCCGCGTAATCGATCAGGTCGATCGTCCGCGCGCCGGCCGATGCGGCCTGCGCCAGCTCGCGGATCTTCACCGCCGGGAGCCCGTGATCCTGATCGACGACGGCCACCTTGAGGTGCTTCACGTTCCCGCCGAACGCGTAGCCGAGAATGACGAGCTGGCAGAGCGGAAAGATCATCGAGACGACGATCAGGATCGGGCTCCGGCGGAACCGCCGCAGCTCGCGTTCGACGATGGCCCACATGCGTGACATGGCTAGCGGCCTCCCCTGCGGAGCATGAACGGCGAATCCATCACGGAGGCCTCCTGCAGCGCGTCGCGCAGCTCGTGCCCCGTGTAGTGCACGAACACGTCGTCGAGCGTCGTGCTCTGGACCGACAGCGAGTGCACCGTGACATGCGCCGACGCGGCAAGCTCCATCAGCGCCAGCGTCGTGCCCGGCCCGTTGCTCGAAGAGATGCGATAGACCCGGCCCTGGCCGTCGACCTTGTCGACGAAAGGGAGCGCCGCGATCCGCGTGGTCCAGTCGGGCGGCGCGTTGTCGAAGCTCGCTTCGAGGACGTTCTTGCCCGGGATGGAGGCTTTCAGCGTCAGCGGCGAGTCGAGCGCCACGAGCTTGCCGTGATCGACGATGGCGATGCGGTCGCAGAGCTTGTCCGCCTCGTCCATGTAGTGCGTCGTGATGAGGACGGTCAGGTTGCGCTGCGCCTTGATCCGCTGCAGCATCTCCCACACGGCCGTCCGCGACACCGGGTCGAGTCCGGTCGTCGGCTCGTCGAGGAAGAACACGCGCGGCTCGTGCACGAGGCCGCGCGCGATCTCGACGCGGCGGCGCATGCCGCCCGACAGGTTCTTCACCTGCTTGTCCCTCCACTGCAGGAGCTCGACCGATTCGAGCAGCTCGGGGATCAGGCGCTGCCGCTTCTCGCGGGGGACGCCGTACAGCTTCGCGTAGATCAGGAGGTTCTCTTCGACGCTCAACTCGAGGTCGCTCGTCATCGCCTGGGGAATGACGCCGATGACGCGGCGCACCTCGTCCGACTGTTTCGAGATGTCGAATCCGCCGACGAGCGCGGTGCCCGCGGTCGGCGGCAGCAGCGTGACCATCATGCGGATGAGCGTCGACTTGCCGGCGCCGTTGGGGCCGAGCAGTCCGAAGATCTCGCCCTCTTCGACGGCGAAGCTGATGCCGTCGACGGCTGTGAAGTCGCCGAACTTCTTGACGATGCTCCGAACGTCGATGGCGTTGCTCATGCGCTCGATGTCCCGTCGTTCATTCCATTTCGCGTCGTTGCCGCGTCGGGACCGGCTTCAGCCGGCGCTCACCGGCAATTCGACGTACGCGGTCATCCCGACCGCGAGGCGCCGATCGGAATTGTCCACGCGCAGCCGGATCTCGAACGTCTTGATGTCGCGCTTGGTGCGGCTGACGTCGCGCTGCGTCGCGAACGCCGCTTCGACCCCGCGATAGAAGACCGTGCCTTCACGCTCTTCGCCGGAGGGCAGCCGCACGGTCAGCTTGTCGCCGACCCGCACGCGATCGATGTAGGTCTCCTCGACGTTCGCGCGCACCCACAGGTCGTCAGGGTTGATCAATGTGACGATCGGCTGGCCCGGGGTCACGACCTCGCCGATGCGGGCGGCGAGCACGTCGACGATGCCGTTGATCGGCGCGCGGAGCTCCGTGTAACCGAGCCGGACGCCGGCCTTGGCGCGCTGCGCCGCGGCGGCCGCCTGCTGTTTCTGGTTCGTGGCGAGCTGGTTCCGTCGAATCGAGACCTGGTCGGCGTTCGAGCGCGCGAGCTCCACGGCCGCGCGCTGCGCGTCGATCTGCTTGGCGAGCGAGTCGATCTTGGATTGCGCCACCTGGTAGCCGGTCCGTGCCTGGTCGAGCTCCTGCTGCGCGACGACCCCTTCCTTCGACATCCGCTCCGCGCGCTCGAAGCTGACCTTCGCGTTCTCGAGCTCCGCCTGCGCCGCCATCTGCTGCGCCTGCGCGGCGGCAAGGTTCGCCTCCGCCTGCCGGATCTGGTCGCCGACCTGGCGCTCCTGGAACCGGAGCGCCGCGGCGCTTTCCGCCACCTGAGAGCTCGCCCCTTCGACGCCCGCCGTGTAGTAGGCCTGCTCCTGTTCGAGCTCGCCCGCATCGAGCACACCGATCATCTGGTCGGGCTTCACCTGGTCGCCCTCCTTGACGGAGAGCTGCTCGAGGCGCCCGGCAATCTGGGGGCTGACGACGACGTCGTTGGTGGTGACGATGCCGGTGAGGACCAGCGGGACCGGGCGCGAGCTGAGATACCAGTAGTAGCCGCCGCCGGCGACGAGAATCAGGAGGATCAGCGGGCGAATGATGCGCTTCATGTCGGTCAAACAACTGTATAAAACAATTGTTTGAATCGTCAAGTCGCGGGCCGCGCTGCTGGTTGAGGGGCCGCTCGGCGCCGGCCGCGCGCTGGCGAGTCGGAGACAGGTACGCCGCATAGCCGACTCTGACTCGGCTACGGCGTGTATCCGACTCGGAGTCCGGCGATGGGGCGACTCAAGGTTGGCCTGCGGGCGTAACATTACGCGCCATGAAGCGACTCCTGCTTGCGGCCGCGCTCGTCGGGCTCACGGCATACTCGGTTCATGGCGCCCCCAGCGTCGACGCCGCCTTCCGCGCGTTCTGGGATGCGCAGACGCCGTCTGCGGCCGAGAAGACCGTCCGCGCCATCGTCGACAGCGGTGTCGATTTCGACGCCGCGTGGGCGCGGCTGAAAGCCGGCCGCACCTACGCGAGAGAAAAGACCGGCCTGATTCGCCTGCCGGGCAACGTCGGCGGCGAATCGTTCGAGACGCTCATCGAGATTCCGGCCGAGTACGACGCGGCCCGGAAATGGCCGGTGCGCGTGCAGCTGCACGGAGGCGTCGGCCGACCGCCGCAGCCGGGTCGTCAGCCGCAGTCGACGCGCCTCCCCGGCGAGCCGCAGATCTACATCGAGCCGCAGGCGTCCGACGACAACGCCTGGTGGCACACCAGCCAGGTGGACAACATCCTCGGCCTCCTCGACATGGTGAAGCGCAAGTACAACGTTGATGAGACGCACACGTATTTGACCGGGATCTCCGACGGGGGCACGGGAACGTATTTCTTCGCGCTGCGCGAACCCAATCCGTGGTCCGCGTGCCTGACGATCAACGGGCAGCCGCTCGTGCTGGCGAACCGCGATGCGCGGATCGAGGGAAATCTCTACCTCGGCAACCTCGCGAACTGCCCGTTGTATATCGAGAACGGCGATCACGACCCGCTGTATCCGGCCGACACCGTGACGCCGATCGTCGATGCGATGCACCAGGCCGGGATCCAGCCCGTCTACCACGTCATGCGGAACGACAAGCACGATACGCACTGGTGGCCGGAGGAGCGCGCGTTCTACGAGATGTTCGTGCACGAGCACCCGCGGGCGCCGCATCCGGAGCGCCTCTCGTGGGAGACCGATCGCACGGATCGGTTCAACCGCGTCCGGTGGCTCGTCATCGACAAGCTCGGCGTGCGCAAGTCCGACAGCGCGCTCGAGGACGTGAACGCGGTCACCTTCGAGCGTGACAGGTTCGGCCTGTTCCCCCGGCTGCGCCAGAAGGCGTCGGGCCGCGTGGACGTCGAGCGGCGCGGCAACGGCTTCGAGGCGAAGACGCGCGGGGTGAGCGAGTTCATGCTGCTGCTGTCGCCGGACGTGGTCGACTTTGCCAAGCCCGTCCAGGTCACCGTGAACGGCGCGCAGGCGTTCAGCGGCATGGTGAAGAAGGACCTGCCGACTCTACTGAAATGGGCCGCTCGTGATAACGATCGGACATCGTTGTATGGCGCCGAGCTCCACATCACGGTGCAGTAGTCCCTCCCTCGAGTCGCCGCGTACGCGAGTCGGAGTCGTGAGCCGGGTCGTGTCCACGTCGGAGTCCTGAGTCGAGCCGTGGCCGACCCCGATTCCAAGGCAGCCGGCGCGACCATCCGGCGCGCCACCGAGGCCGACCTTCCGGCTCTCGGCATCCTCGGCGCGTCGCTCCTTCGCGCGCACTACGCGTTCGACCAGCAGCGCTTCATGGCGCCGCGCGGCGATCCGGAATCCGGATACGCGTGGTTCCTCGGCAGCCAGCTCAAGGAATCCGACGTCGCGATTTTCGTGGCGGAACAGTCGGGCGTCGTCGTCGGCTACGTTTACGCCGGGCTCGAGCCGCAGTCGTGGAAGGAGCTGAGGGAAGCAGCCGGTTTCATCCATGACGTTGTCGTCACACCCGAAGCCCAGCGGCACGGTGTGGCGAGCGCGCTCGTCGAGGCCGCCTGCGAGTGGTTTCGCTCGGTTGGTGCGCCGCGCGTAGTCCTTTGGACGGCTGACAAAAATCAGGGGGCGCAGCGCCTTTTCGCGCGTCTCGGCTTCCGTCGCACGATGATCGAGATGACTCGCGAGCTCGACCAGCCATAGTTGGAACGGTTCTGGCAGGCGTCGAGACGTGCGTCGTTTCGTGGCGGCCGTCGTCGTCACCTGCGGGCTCGCAGCCATCGCGTCTCTCGCGGCCGCGCAATACCGGACGCCTGGCAGGCATTCCCAAATTGACGTCACCACACCACAAGCCGCGGCCGAGGAAGGCTACGACGGCGGCTTTCGCTTTTGTCGCATCCGCTTCGAAACCTCGCCCGACGGCGACGGGGCCGGCTGGTTCGTCGACTACCCCCGGGCGGACGAGAACCTGTCGCTTCGCCTGTCACAGCTGACGCGCATTCCGGTCACCACCGTCGGCGAAGGTGAGCCTGTGCGCGTCGTGCTGCAGCTGACGGAGACCGATCTGTTTCAGTGCCCCTTCGTTATGATGACCGAGCCCGGCGGCGCGGATCTCTCCGCGCAGGAAGCCGCGCAGCTCGGGACGTACCTGCGCAAGGGCGGCTTCCTGTGGGCGGACGACTTCTGGGGCAGCCGCGCGTGGGAATGGTGGTCGATGCAGATTGCCAAGGCGCTGCCGCCAGGTGAATTCCCGATCGTGGACGTGCCGCTCGACCACCCGATGTTCCACACGATGTTCGACATCAGGGAGATTCCGCAGATCCCGAACATCGGCCAGTGGGAGTCGACGCATACGACCTCGGAGCGGGGCGCCGACAGCGCCGAGGCGCACGCGCGCGCGATCTTCGACGCGAAGGGACACCTGATGGTGTTCATGACGTTCAACACCGACTTCGGCGATTCGTTCGAGCGTGAAACGGAGAGCCCCGACTACTTCCAGCGCTTCTCGGTGCCCGCCTACGAGATTGCGTCCGACGTCCTGCTCTACGCGCTGACACACTGAGTCCGTCCAGGCACGCACGCGAGGGCGCGCCGTGCTATGCGGGCGCCCCCTTGGACCGCGTGTCGTCCTATTGATCTCGGCGTGTCTTTGCGCGGACGCCGCCAGCGCCCATGTCGTCGACGACATCCGCGCTCGTACCGGGAGGTTCGTCCATCAGACGTCGAGCCGACTGAGCGGTGATTCGCCGACGCAACGTGTGGGTGCAGGAAGTGGTCGAGGCGCGCTGGAGGCCGCGCGCCCGGCGCGAGATCCGCTCCGAGACGCTGTTGAGGTGGCTTCCGGCCGCGAGCCAGGCACGTGGCGGCGCCGACGCCCGAGTTGAACAGGCGGTCGAGGCGATAGCCGCTGTCGGGCACGGGCCGGCCATCGACCGAGACATGGGCATGGGCCGGACATCGAGCGAGAAATGTTCCGTGTGGCAGGTTAAGCACTAGAACGCGCGTTTCGACAGCGGATCCGTAACGAGCGCGTTGGGCCTGTGCGCTGCGTTTCCTCGATGCGCCATGGCCGGCGCGGCTCGCCGTCGGTCGTGCCGGGACGGACACGTCGGCGCGATCCGGGCGCTGACTCCGTCTACCGCGAATGCCGGCGCCGCTTGTCATCCAGTCAATGGGATGGATGCAGTCGTCGGGGACGATGTGGATCGATCCCGTGGACGCGCGGTGCTGCGCACGAGCCTGCGTGTGGCGCGGCCATCATGTCGCGGCACGCTCGCCTCCATAACCCCGTCGACTTTCAGAGGAATCTGCGGTCGAGGCCCGGGTGCCGAACCGGATGTCCGAGGAGTACAACCGAGGGAGTGCAGATCACGGCCGCCGAGACGTCATACTTCCGCCGGTTCGCGACCTCCGTGCGGCTCGTCCAGTCCGATGCGGTGCGCGAGGCGGACCCTGGCTAGAGCCGCGGCGGATCGGCGGGGAGCGGGCACCGCGGCCGCGGGTCGCGAATCGGCGGCGGCTCGACCGTCGGCCCATCCGCGCGCAGCAGATCAAACAGGTAGACGGTACCCGGAATCCGGTAGGCCGCGTAGACGAGCGCCGGCGCAAGCCGGAGGTCGCCGAGCCTGTTTTTACCCCCGAAGCGCTTCCTGAAGCCCTCCATCTCCCAGTCTTCGATCAGGACGTACGGATGACGGCCGTGCGCCTCGAGCCACGACGCGGCGCCATCGAGCCAGTCCTCCTGCAGGAGGTCGAATCGCAGCGTGGCGCGGCCGGCGTAGTAGCGGAGCGAGCCCGCGTGGATCGACGTGATGATCATCGCGTCGGGCGCCGTGTTCGACGCCACGAGCTGCGCGATGGTGGCGTAGCGCCGTTCACCCTCGTCTTTCGTGAAGACCTGACGCTGCGCGGTCACGGCCAGCCCGTACATGCCCAGCGCGAGGACGCTGATCGTCGTCGCGGCGCGGCCCCACCCAGGCTCCCTGTCGAACAGCCATGCGAGTGCGGCTGAACTTCCGATGAACATCGCCGGCCACGATGGCAACAGGAATCGAAGGAACCACCAGGCATCGAACGAGGGATACGGAGCGTAGAGCGCCCACACCGTGAGGAGGGTCGACCCGAGCAACGGGGAGATCCGCAGGATGAACAGGCCGGCGAAGACGAGCGGCGTCTGCGTGTCGATCAGCCAGCGCGCGTAGGAACCGAGCGTCGCCGGGACGTTGTCGACCGAGAACAGGGAGGTCAGCGCGCCGTAACCTGATGCGACCGGCGATCCGAAGAGGGCGGTGTTGATGGCTGCGACCGCCAGCGCCCCGGGTGCGGCACACGCGCAGAACCACGCGGCGCGGCGCCAGCCTGTTGTCACCGTCCACACTGGGGAAAG
>JADMIO011020049.1_pt1 | contig 24864 bp, 27 predicted proteins | sample 8958161 | NCBI WGS metagenome assembly JADMIO01 (sample SAMN16585339, study PRJNA669376) | soil metagenome | isolation source: Crop rotation soil | place: USA: Cullars Rotation, Alabama | collected 2011
CGCGACAACTTGTCCACGTGGAATTCTAAGCTTAGGATCCCAATGTGCTGGAAAGGACCCCGGGGTGCGCGTCGATCAGGCGCCAGGCGAGCTTGTTCGCGCGGATGTACAGGCCGCCCCAGCCCTGCGCATACGCGATGAACCCCGTGACCGTCATCGGCCCCTTCGCCATCGTCGGCAGCACTTCGCCTTCCTTCACGTCCTCCCAGTAGCGCGTGCGTGCGCCGCGCACTTCCTCGGCGCGGTACAGGTCGTACACGCGAGCGAGCTCGGCGTCGGTGTAGCGGCGGGGCGGGCGCGCACGGACTTCCTTGTACTTCGTGCCCTTCTCGCGCGCGTGGTCGCGCTCGGTGCGGAAGCACCAGCTGTCGGCCTCGGCCACCTTGTCGCCGGTCTGATTGAAGAAGTCGACGTGGTACGTCTGCTGCACGGCGCGACCGGCAAACCGCGTCTCGTGCTCGACCAGCGACTTGAGATGCGCCTCGGTGCTGATGTCGTCGTTGCGCAACACCGGCTTGTGCCACGTCCAGTCGGCGCCAGACCACATCGCGTGCACGCCCGGCAGGCCGCCGACGTACCCCGAGATGATGCGGCTGGTCGAGAACAGGAAGCTCGGCAGCGCCACGATGCCACCATACGCCGTCTTCGCGGCGTAGTCGGGGTCGCACCACAGCGGATTGTCGTCGCCGATCCCGTGCGCGTAGTGGCGGATGTTGTCCCGCGTCGCCTCATGGCACCACGGCTCGGCGGTGGCGCCGATCTTGACCCCGATGCGCTTGCGCAGGTCGGCCAGTCCCTCGGGCGTGATCTTGGGGAACACGCGCTCGGTGGCCGGCGTGCGGGATTGTTCCTGTGTCAGCAAGTGCGTCTCCTCGGTCGAACTCAATAGGGGGCGGCGTCGGCGGCGGCCGCGAGGGCCGCGAGCTCGCGCTCGCGCAGGATCTTGCGATGAACCTTGCCGGCGGGCGTCTTCGGCAGCTCGTCCACGAAGGCGACCTGTCGCGGGTATTCGTGGGCGCTCAACCGCTCGCGCACCAGTGCCTGGATCTCCTCGACGAAACGCGCATCGCCCGCGCGCCTGGCGACGACGAACGCCTTGACGACCTGGCCGCGCAGCGCGTCCGGCACGCCGATCGCCGCGGCTTCCTGCACCTGCGGATGCTTGAGGATCGCGTCCTCGATCTCGATCGCGCTCATCGTCCAGCCGGCCGAGATGATCACGTCGTCGGCGCGGCCGCCGTGATAGAAGTAGCCGTCCTCGTCGACGCGCGCGAGATCCTTGGTCGGGATCCACGCATCGCGGCGCCACACCTTCAGCTCGCCGGTGACGCCCGGCGGGCACGGCTTGCCGGCGGGATCCTGCACCTCCACGCGACCGCCGGGAATCGGCTTGCCGAGCGATCCCGGCTTGACGACGAAATCCGGCGCGCCGGGGTAGTTGACGAGGATCACGCCGATCTCCGTGGTGCCGTACATGCTGCACACGGGATGGCCGAACGTCTGCTCGGCGAAGGCCGCCGTCTCGCTGTCGATCGGCTCGCCGGTGAACGAGATCTTCTCCAGCGCGTACGCGTGGCTCGGCGCCGCACCGCAGTTGCGCATCATCCGGTAGTGCGTCGCGGCCGCGGACAGGTTGGTGAAGCGATGGTCGGACAGCGCTTCGAGCAGCCGCTCGGCGTTGAAGCGTCCCGAGAACGCGCCGATGGTGAGCCCCAGGGCGAGCGGCGCGAGCGTGCCGTGCCACAGGCCGTGGCCCCAGGCGGGCGAGGACGGACAGAAGAACCGGTCGCCGGGACGGAGCCCGGTGCCGTACAGCGCCGCGACCATCAGCGTGACGAGCGCGCGGTGCGAATGCTTGACGGCGGCGGGCAGTTCGCGCGTCGTGCCGGACGTGTACTGGTAGATGGCGTGGTCGTCGCCGCGCGTGGCGGTGTCGTACGTGGCCGGAAGCGTTGCAAGCGCCGCCATGAACTCGTCGTCGACGACCACGACGCGCGTCCCGTCGATGCCAGCCGCCATCGGTGCCTTCTCGACGTTCGTGACGAGCACCTTCGGCGTGCAGTCGTGCACGCGCAGCCGGATTCCATCCGGCCCGAACAGCGTGAACAGCGGCACCGCGATGGCACCGAGCTTGATCGCGCCGAACACGGCGACGTAGAACGCGCGCGACGGCTCGAGCATGACGGCGACGCGATCGCCGGGCGCCACGCCCTGCGCGGCCAGCCAGTGCGCGAACTGCGACGACTGGCGTGCGATGTCCGCGTACGTGAGCAGCTCGTCGCGGCCGTCGGCGTGCGCGAGGATCACCGCGACGTTGTCGCCGCGCACGTGGCGATCGATGCACTCGTGCGCGATGTTGAGGCGCTCGCGCGTGCCGTCGAAGAGCTCCCACAGCTTGTCGGGAGACCAGTGCTTCTGGGCGTCGGCATACGACGTGTAGGCGGTCAGCGGGGGCACGGCGGGGATCCGGGAAGAGGCGTTGCAAATGGTGCGCGTTCGACGTACAGTTGTCAAATAGCACATATAATTGTACTGATACAACTCTCTGATACAACCTCGTACTGATACAACGACGACCGGCCCCGGCAATGGCCCGCTCTGACATCCCCGCCGCACGCGCGGAACGCGGTCCCGCGGCTCCCGCGCCGGGTTCCACGCGTCGCGTTCGGCCCGTTCCGGCCGTGTCGCGCGCGGTCGCGATCCTGCGGCTGCTGGGTCGGAGCCCGGAGCCGGTCGGCGTGAAGGCGATCGCCACCGCGCTCGGCATCGTCACGAGCACGTGCCTGCACATCCTGCGCGTGCTGGTCGACGAGGAACTGGTGAAGGTCGATGCGACGAAGCGCTACAGTCTCGGTGCCGGCATGCTGTCGCTGGCGCGGAGCGTGATCGAGACGAACAGCTTTCCGGCCGCCGTGCAGCCCGTGCTCGACCGGCTGTCGGAGGCCTGGAGCGTCACGGCGATCGGCGTGGAGATCGCCGGACCCGAGCACATGGTCGTGCTGGCGCTGTCGCAGTCGAAGATCCCGTTCCGCCTGCACGTCGACGTCGGCAGCCGCTTCCCGACGCTGATCAGCGCGACCGGCCGGCTGGTCGCCGCGTTCAACGAGCAGCCATGGGCCGCCATCGAGAAGCGCTTTCGCGCATTGCGCTGGCAGAATCCGCCCACCCTCGACGAATGGCGCCGTGACCTCGCCTCGGTGCGCAAGTTCGGCTACGCCGTGGATCGCGGCAACTACATCAGCGGCGTGACGGTGCTCGCCGTGCCGGTCTTCAATGCGCGACGCGAAGTGACGCACACGATCGTCGCCGCGGGCCTTGCCGAGCAGCTCGACCGCAAGCGCGTTCCCGTCGTTGCCGCCGACATGCAGGCCGAGGCGGCGCGCGTGTCGACGCTGCTGTTCGGGCACGCCTGACCACGGACGCCATTCGATGAGCTCCCCCAGCGATCCGGCCCTCGACGGCTGGAAGTCGCGCGCGCTGCCGGGTTTCGCCGGGCTGGTCGGGCCGTTGTGGACGCGCCGTGAAGGGGACAGGTGGGCGTACGCGCTGCTCATCGAGGCCCGTCACGTCAATCCGGCAGGTGTCGCGCACGGCGGCCTCCTGTCCACGCTCGCCGATCATGCGATGAGCGCCGTCGCCTGGGAGGCGAACGAACGGCGTGCCTGCGTCACGATCGCGCTCGACGTGCGTTTCCTCGCCCCCGCGCGCGATGGAGATCTCGTGGTCGCGCGTGCACGCGTCGCGCGCCAGACCGGCTCGCTCGCGTTCATGGAATGCACGCTGATCGCTGGGGAAGTCGACCTGGTTTCCGCCACCGCGATCCTGAGCGTGCGGAAGGTCGACTGACTCGTCGGAGGACGACGGCGGGCGCCAGGCGGAGCGCGCGACGCGCTTTACTGGACGGGCGGCGATGCACGCGCTTGCACCATGGACATTTTTACAATCGCCGCCCCGCCTCTTTGTCGTGGACAAATTTAACACATCGTTTCAACAACTTGTCGAAAAGGCGCGCAATTTGCATAGATGATCAATGCCGCATAACTCACCAGGGAATATCAAAAAGTGTTCAAGAAAATCCTCGCCATGTTGGCAACCTCCGCCGCTCTGGCGACCGCTCCGGCCGCGCACGCCATCCTGATCAACGATACGGCCGACGACTTCACCTTCAATTTCGTTCAGCTCCTCGGCACGGGGACGAACCAGATCCGTGCTACCGCGAGCTTCGACGTCACGGCCGTCAGCGCCTCGACCATCTCGATCCTGGTTTCCGTGACCAACAACTCGGTGTTGACGACATTCACCGAGGCCGGGCTGGCCTCGGTCGGCCTCGCGACGACGCCCACGGTGACGGGGGCCACGATCAGCGGCGGAAGCGTGTTCCTGAACGTCAATACCGATGACATCCCGTCACTCGGTGCAATCGACCTCTGCGCGTATGCCGGCAACAACTGCAATGGTGGCCCGCAAAACGACCTGCTTGCCGCCGGCGCGACCGACACCTTCACGCTGATCCTGACAGGCGCGTTCGGCAACGGGCTGCTCGTCACCGACGCCGGGGTGAAGTGGCAGACCACCGACGGCTCGTTCGAGGTCTACAGCTGCCCGTCGACCGCCCCCTGCACCCCGGGCACCCCGCGCGAGCAGGTGCCCGAACCCGGCACACTGCTGCTGGTGGGCGCCGGCGCACTCGCACTCGCGTACCGCCGCCGTCGCGTGGCGTAAATCGCCGCACATCGACGGCAAGCGGACGGCGCTTCGGCGCCGTTCTGCTTTCCGGCGTCCCCTGCTGCGCGCGGCGGCGAAGATTCGGGCGCCGCGATGGCAAATGAGCAGGGTCGGGCACGTCGGGCTGCGGCACGTTGAGTATGCTTGGCGGATGACCGACGTCGCGACCCTCATCACCGCCCTCCAGTCGATCCTTGCCGACATCGAGCACATGGGCGACCCCGCCACCGGCGCGCTCTCGGCGACCGAGCGCGAGCGCCTGCGCGCGCGCCTGGATGCGCTGTGGCAGCGCCGGGGCGAATTTCCGATGGACGAGATGAGCCTCGCCTTGTTCGAGCGCGCCCGGCGCATCGTGGAAGGCGCCCGCGACTCATGATGCGCGAGGACGCCGGCAGCGACCTCGGCCGCGAGCTCGTGACAGCCAGCCGTGCGCTGTCGCGCTTCCACCGCAGCCGGATGATCAGCGCAGCGGCGCATCATCACGATCGCCGACATGTCGCCGCTGCGTGCGCTCGTCCGGGATCTCTGACGGTGGTCGCCACCCCCTTTCACCTCCGCTAGGATAACCACGATGAAGATCCTGCTTGCCGTCGATGGATCGGCCGCCGCCGATCGCGCGGCCACGAAGCTGGTCGAAAGCCTCGCCTGGTACGCCGTAACCCCCGAGGTCGACGTGATCACCGTGCACCTGCCTGTGCCCCGCGTTGGCGGCATGCACCGCGTCGTCAGCGATGCGCAGATCGACAGCTACTACGCGGACGAGTGTGCAAACGCGCTCAAGTCCGTCGCCGGCATCCTCGACGCGGCCGGCGTCAGCTATCGCACCCACACGGCGATCGGCCAGCCGGCGCAGGTCATCGTGGAGCGCGCCCGCCAGCTGCGCAGCGACCTGATCTGCATGGGCACCCGCGGGCACGGCGCCGTCGGCGCGATGGTGCTGGGCTCGGTGGCACGGGACGTCGTCGCGCAGTCGCCGGTGCCCGTCACGCTCGTGCACTGACCCGCGGGCGCCACGTCCGGCGCCAGCGGATGCGCCGCACGCCTTCCGCGGCAAGGGAGGCGAAGCAATACGCACATCGTCGCGGGCGCGCTCACGATGCGATCCGCGCGGTCCGCTCGAGCCGGCGCTGCCCGGCTTCGCGCCAGACGAGCCAGGCGATCACGAGATCGATCGCCGCGAGGGCGGGCAGCACCGCCGAGTGCGTGTGCGCGTAGCGGTAGAGCTGGTAGGCGGCGAGCGCGCCGAGCGTCACCACGGCCAGCGGATAGGCAGCGCGGATGTCGCGCAGCAGGCCGACTGCCAGCCCTACCTTGACCACGCCGTGCGCGACGAGAAAGACGACGGGAAACGAAGCGCTCGCGTCGAGATCGGCCGCCAGGTGCCGCAGTGCCGCCGCGATGCGGTCATGCGGATCGTGCAACAGGTCCTTCGCCGCCAGCCGCACGAGCAGCGACTCGATGGCGGCGGGGTCCAGCGCCAGCCACGCGCCGGCCGCGATCTCGATGCCGCCTTCGATGCCCTTGAACCATGCGCCCAGGTCGAACCAGCGGCGCAGCCGGCGTGCCGCCTGCGTTGGCGGCGTCGGACGCTGGGCAGGCGACGGCGGGCGGGTCGGCGGGCGCGTCCTCACGCCCGCACGTTACCGCAGCGGCTAGGGGTGCGAGCGCGCGTCGTGGGGGGTCGCTTCGCCGTGGACGTCGCGCGCGGACGGGCGCGGGGCGCCCTGCGACCGCGAGCGGGACTCGCGGCGCGTGGCCTCGTCGGCATCGACGCCGACCATGTACACGTGCACGAGCTCCCCGCCGAGCCAGCCGGACAGCGACAGCAGGGCGATTGCCGCGACCGACAGGACCAGGGGCACGAGCATGCTGTCGAGCTCGCCCGTACGCAGCCACAGGTTCACCGCGTACAGCGCGACCACCGCGAGGTTGATCCCCATGTGGGTGAGGCCGATGTTGCGCGTGTGCCCGCGCGGCAACGACGAGAGGTCGATGAAGCCGAACACCGCGGCGAGGAGCGCGCCGACGATGCCACCGGCCATGGTGATGTACGCGACGGTGAACCAGAGATCCGGGTTGTGGCCCGTCACCTGGATCAGGTCGCACACGAGCGAGAAGATCCACAGGCCGATCGGGATGGCAACGGCCATCACGTGGATCGGATGACCGGCTATGCTGGCGGGCGTGCGCATGGAGGCCTCCTCGGATGCATGTTGGATTGCCGCGCGCTCGCGAAATTCCGCGCGCGCCGCGGCGTCACCCGGGCCAGGCAGCGCGGGCCGCCACGGTGTGCGGCCCGCGCGTTGCTACAACCGTCCCATGAGCATCAGCACGATCAGCACGAGCAGCACGAGACCCAGGCCCCCGCTGGGCCAATAGCCCCAGCCCGAGCTGTAGCCCCACGTAGGCAGCGCGCCGATCAGCAACAGCACCAGGACGATCAACACCAGGAGCGAGAGCGACACGGTAACCTCCGTCAGTCAGGTGCGAAGACGCGGCGTGCGCGCCGTCCCGACATCGACCGGCCGAGTTACATGGGCGGTCGTGTAAGAATTACGCGCGTCCGCGGGCCGTCCATCGCGCGCCGGCCCGCGGCGCAGGGTCATTGCGATCGGGCGGGTCTTCGCAGCGCTCCGATCCACCGTGGTTCAAGCAACCGCTATGCCATTGGCGTGGCGCATCAGGAAGGTCACATGAATCGTCTCGACTTCGCCGGCCGCACCGCGGTCATCACCGGTGGCGCGGCGGGCATTGGTCTCGCGGTCGCGCAGAGGCTCGTCGCCAGCGGCGCGCGCGTTGCGCTCTGGGACCGCGATGGCGCGGCGCTGGACAAGGCGGCCGGCTCGCTTGGCGGGGGCGCGCACGTCGAGGCACTCGACGTCGCGGACGACGCCGCGGTCGATCGTGCCGCGCGTGCGACCGCGGCTGCACTCGGCGCACTGGACGTGCTGGTGTGCTCGGCCGGCATCACCGGACCGAACGTGCCGCTTGCCGAGTATCCGGTCGCCGAGTGGAAGCGCGTGTTCGACGTGAACGTGCACGGTCTGTTCCTCTGCAACCGCGCCGTCGTGCCCTACATGCAGAAGCGCGACTACGGCCGCATCGTCAACATCGCCTCCGTTGCGGGCAAGGAGGGCAACCCCAACGCATCCGCCTACAGTGCATCGAAGGCGGCCGTGATCGGCCTCACGAAGTCGCTCGGCAAGGAGCTCGCGAAGACCGGCGTCCGGGTGAACTGCGTCACGCCCGCCGCCGTGCGCACGGCGATCTTCGACCAGATGACCCAGCAGCACATCGACTTCATGCTGTCGAAGATCCCGCTCGGCCGGTTCGGGACCGTCGACGAGATCGCGTCGATGGTGTGCTGGCTCGCGTCGGAGGAATGCGCGTTCTCGACCGGCGCGGTGTTCGACCTGTCCGGCGGCCGTGCGACCTACTGACCGCCTGCAGCCGGCGGCGCGCGTAACGCGAGCGCGAGCAGCGCGGCGGCGAGCGCCGCGGCGGCCGCCGCGATGAACACCGCGCCCGCGTCGAAGCGCTCGACCAGCTGGCCCCCGACCGCCATGCCGGCGCCGATGCCGGTGACGATGCACGTGGCCGACCAGGTGAACGCCTCCGTCGCATAGCGCGCCGGCGCATGCGCCGACGTGAGCATCGTCACCGCCGTCAGCGACGGGGCGATGAAGAACCCGGCCACGAACGCCATGCCGCCCAGCGCCCACAGGCCGGCCACGAACGTCTGCACCGCCATGGCGACCGCGAGCAGCAGCAGCGACCAGCGCAGCTGCACCTCGACCGGCATCGCCACGCGCAGGCCGCCATACGCAAGCCCGCCGATGGCGCTTCCCGTGGAATTGACGGCGAGCAGCACGCCGGACAATGCGGTGGCGCCCGCCGCGGTCGCCTGGCCCGGATAGCCCACCTCGAGGAGGCCGAGCGACATCGTCAGCAGCGACGTCACGCCGTAGACCACGAGCAGCCGCGGCGCCGTCAGCGGCCCCAGCAGGTGACGCTCGGCCCCCGGCTCCAGCTTCCAATAGCGCATCGCGGGCGACGCGAGGAACACCGGTACCGCGAGCGCCGCGAACACGATCGCCATCGCGAACGCGACGGTCGGATCCGCAACCGCGATGAGCAATGCCACGAGCGCGGGACCGAGCGTGAACGCCAGCTCGACGAGCACCGAATCGACCGCGAAGGCAGTGCGCTGCGCATCGGCGTCACGGTCGAAGCGGTAGCGCCACATCGTCCGCGTGAGCACCGTGATCGGGGGCGCGAACGCGCCGGCCACGCCGGCGGCAACATAGATCAGCGTCGGGGTGAGGTGCAACGGACGCGCAGCCAGCAGCGTCAGCAATGCGAGCGGGCACACGATGCCCGTGAAGATCAACGGCTTGCGCGGGCCGCTGCGGTCGACGATGCGGCCCAGCATCGGCGCGGTGACGGCCGCCGCCGCCAGGTACGTCCCGACCGCGAAACCTGCCACCGCGAACGAGCCGGTGAGCGCGCGCACGTGGAGCAGCAGCGACAGGCCCTGCGTGCCGAGCGGCATGCGCGCGACCAGGGCCATCACGACGAGGCGCGTGACGTCCGGCAGGGCGAGGAACGCGCGGTAGCGCGCGAGCAGGGGGCCTAGCACGAGCGGCCTTGCGAGGGTGGGCCGCGGCCCGCTGCGGCGGTCACGCCCCGCCGGCCGTCAATACAGGACCTGCACGTTCTCCGGCTTCAGCCAGTCGCGCAGCTGGTCGATCAGCGCGTCGTCGAGATTCACGCGCCACGCCTCCGAAAGCTCGACCTCGCCGCCGACGCGTGCGTTGCGGTAGGCGATCGTGATCGGCTTCTCGCCCGGGCGGAACGGCTGCAGGATCTCGGCCAGCCGCGTCGCGGACGCATTGCCGTTGCACGCGAGCTTGAGGCCCTTGGCCCAGCGCTTGCGCACCGTGCAGAGGTCGTACACGTTCTCGGCGATGATGCGCAGCCCGGACAGCTCGCCATCCTCCGACATGCGCTGCGTGGCCTTCACTTCCATCACCACGAGCTGGTCCTCGCGCAGCAGGCCGCGTACGGCGTCGAACGTCTCGTTGTAGACCATGACCTCGGCGCGGCCCTTGCCGTCGTCGAGCGTCACGAACGCCATCTTGCCGCGGCGGCCCGACTGCACGCGCAGCGCCGTCACGATGCCGGCGACCAGCACGCGGTCGCCGCGCGGGGCGAGTGCGGCAAGCGACGTGCGCACGACGGGGGCGAGCTCGGCCGCGTACGACGTGAAAGGATGGCCGGAAAGGTAGAAACCGAGCGCGGACTTCTCCTGGACCAGGCGCTCGGCGTCGGTCCACTCGCGCGTCGCCACCAGCGCGTCGGACGGCGAGGAGATCTCCTCGCCGAACAGCGACACCTGCGAGGCGGTGGCGGCGGCGCGCTCGCCGGCGTCGAGCGCAAGGCCGACCGAGGCGAGCAGCGTCGCGCGGCGCCGGTCGATGGCATCGAACGCACCGGCCCGCACGAGGGCCTCGACGACGCGCCGGTTGACGAGGCGCTTGTCGACGCGGCGTGCGAAGTCGAAGACGTCCGTGAACGGCCCGTCGGCAGTGCGCGCCGCGACGATGGCGTCGATGGCGGCGGCGCCCGTGCCTTTCACCGCGCCGAGGCCGAAGCGGATGCTCTTCGCGTCGACCGGCTCGAAACGATAACCGGACGCGTTCACGTCGGGTGGCAACACGGCGATCTTCTGCGCCACCGTGTCGTCGTAGAGGCTCTTCACCTTGTCGGTGTCGTCCATCACCAGCGACAGGTTGGCCGCCATGAACGCGGCGGTGTGGTGCGCCTTGAAGTACGCGGTCTGGTACGCAACCAGCGCATACGCGGCGGCGTGCGACTTGTTGAAGCCGTAGCCGGCGAACTTCTCCATCAGGCCGAAGAGCTGCGCCGCCTTGGCAGCCGCGAGGCCGTTCTTCGTTGCGCCGTCGACGAAGATGTCGCGGTGCTTCGCCATCTCCTCCGGCTTCTTCTTGCCCATCGCACGGCGCAACAGGTCAGCGCCGCCCAGCGTGTAGCCGCCGATCACCTGGGCGATCTGCATCACCTGCTCCTGGTACACCATCACGCCGTACGTCGGTCCGAGGATGGGCTCGAGGCGCGGGTCCAGGTACTCGACCCGCTGGCGGCCGAGCTTGCGGTCGACGTAGTCCGGGATGAGGTCCATCGGGCCCGGCCGGTACAGCGCGACGAGCGCGATGATGTCCTCGAAGCGGTCGGGACGCGCGCGCACGAGCAGGTCGCGCATGCCGCGCGATTCGAACTGGAACACGGCAGCGGTATTCGCCGTGCGGAAGACGTCGTACGACGGCTTGTCGTCGAGCGGCAGCGTCTCGAGCTCCACCGCCGCGGTCGGGTCGAGCCTGCGCACGTAGCGCAGGGTCCAGTCGAGGATCGTCAGCGTCGTGAGGCCGAGGAAGTCGAACTTGACGAGGCCCACGGCCTCGACGTCGTCCTTGTCGAACTGCGACACGGGCGCGTCGGCGCCTGCCGGCACGTACAACGGGCAGAAGTCGGTGAGCTTGCCCGGCGCGATCAGCACGCCGCCCGCGTGCATGCCCACGTTGCGCGGCAGGCCCTCGAGCTCCTCCGCGAGCGACAGCAGCTCGCGCACTTCCTCCTCGTCCTTCTCGCGGCTCTCGAGCAGGGGCTCGGTCTCGCGCGCGTAGATGACGTTCGACTCGCCCTCGCCGCTGCGTTTGCGCAGCGTGACGGTGCGGCCGGGCTGGAACGGGATGAGCTTGGCGATGCCGTCGACGAACGAGTAGGGCAGGTCGAGCACGCGGCCGACATCGCGCACCGCCGCCTTCGCGGCGAGCGTGCCGAACGTCGCGATCTGCGACACCGAATCGGCACCGTACTTCTGCTTGACGTAGTCGATCACGCGGTCGCGGCCGTCCTGGCAGAAGTCGATGTCGAAGTCGGGCATCGACACCCGCTCGGGATTGAGGAAGCGCTCGAACAGCAGCTGGTAGCGCAGCGGATCGAGGTCGGTGATGCCCAATGCATACGCGACGAGAGAGCCGGCGCCCGAGCCGCGGCCCGGGCCCACCGGCACGCGATTCTTCTTCGCCCAGTTGATGAAGTCGGCGACGATCAGGAAGTAGCCGGCGAAGCCCATCTGCACGATGGTCTTCGTCTCGAACTCGAGACGCTCGAGGTAGGTGGGGCGGCGCCGCTCGCGGTCCGCGGCGTCGGGAAACAGCGCAGCGAGGCGCTGCTCGAGACCCACCAGCGTCTCGGCGCGCAGGTGGTCGTCGAGCGTGACCCCTTCGGGCGTGGGAAACAGCGGCAGGTGGTTCTTGCCGAGCGGGATCGTCAGGTTGCAGCGCTGCGCGATGGCCAGCGTGTTCGCGAGCGCCTCGGGGAAATCGGCGAACTTGGCCGCCATCTCGTCCTGCGACGCGAGATACTGTTCCGCGGTGAAGCGCCGCGGCCGGCGCGCATCCGAGAGCACGTGTCCCTCGGCGATGCACACGCGCGCCTCGTGGGCGCGAAAGTCGTCGCGCTTCAGGAACTGCACCGGATGCGTCGCGACCACGGGCAGGCGCGTCTCGACGGCCAGCGCGGCGGTGGCGGCCACCAGCGCGTCGTCGTCAGGGCGCCCGGCGCGTTGCAGCTCGAGGTAATAGCGCCGCGGAAACCAGCCGGCCCACTCGCGGGCAGCCCGCGCCGCGGCCGCGCCGTCGCCTTGCAGCAGCGCCTGGCCAACGTCGCCGTCGCGCGCACCGGACAGCGCGATCAGGCCGTCGGTGCCCTCGTCGAACCATTCGCGCCGCAACTCCGCGCGGCCGCGGTACTGGTTCGTGCGATACGCGCGGGTCAGCCAGTCGCACAGCTTGAGATAGCCGGCGCGGGACGCGACGAGCAGCAGTGCGCGTAGCGGCGCTTCGCGCTCGCGCTCGTGCGTGAGCATCACGTCGCAGCCTGCGATGGGCTTCACGCCGCGGGCACGCGCCGCCTTGTAGAACTTGATGAGGCCGAACTCGTTCGCGAGATCGGTGAGCGCGACGGCCGGCATCCCGTCGCTTGCCGCGGCGGCCACGGCGTCGTCGATGCGCACCGTGCCGTCCACCACGGAGAACTCGCTGTGGAGGCGCAGGTGGACGAAGACGGGGCTGCTGCTCATGAAGGACGTGCGTGCAATGCTAGAATTCTACTCCGTCCCCACGCGCGAGACTCGTCGACGCATGTCCCGTTTCGCAACGCCACGACGTACGGTCGGCGCATCGTTGGTCGCATGTGCCGCGGCGTTGCTCGCCGCGTGCGCCACGCCCGGCCCGGCGGTCGTTGCGCCGAGCGCGCCCATTCCCGCGAACCGCGAGCCGCCGCCGCCCAACGTCAACCTGTCGGGCTTTCCGCTGCCGTATCGGCAGGGCTATGCGGACGGTTGCGCGAGCGCGGGCGGCGCCGAGCGCAAGGACGCAGGCCGCTTCGCATCCGATCCCAACTACCGCACGGGCTGGCAGGACGGCGTCACGCTTTGCCGCAAGCGTTGAAGCGGGCGTCGTCGCAGCTGATCGACGTGCGCGGCATGCGCCAGCACGTGCTCACCTGGGGCGACCCGGCGGCACCCACGCTGTTCATGCTGCACGGGTGGATGGATGTAGGGGCGTCGTTCCAGTTCCTCGTCGATGCGTTGCAGGACGACTGGCACGTCGTCGCGCCGGACCTCCGCGGCTTCGGGCGCTCGGAGTGGCAGCCGCAAGGCTACTGGTTCTTCGACTACGTGGCCGACCTCGACGCGCTCGTCGAGCGCTTCACGCCCGACACCCCGGTGCGGCTCGTCGGCCACAGCCTCGGCGGCAACGTGGTCATGCATTACGCGGGGTCGCGTCCTGCACGAGTCGCGGCGGTGGTTGCGCTGGACGGCTTCGGTATCCCGGCGGAGACGCCCGACGCGGCGCCCGGCAAGATCGCGAAGTGGCTCGACGCGTTGCGCGATCCGCCGGCCTTCAAGCCGTACGCCGACATGGCGGCCGTCGCGTCGCGGCTGCAGAAGACGAATCCCCGGCTGCCGCGCGACAAGGCCGAGTTCCTGGCCGCGTACTGGGCGCGGGCACTGCCCGACGGTCGCGCCGAGCTCACGTCCGATCCACGCCACAAGATGCCGTTCCCCACCGTGTACCGGATGGAGGAGATCTATGCGGTGTGGGAGTCGATCACGGCACCGGTGCTCTGGGTCGCGGCCGCGCAGTCCGATATCGCCCGCTGGCTGGATCCCGCGCCCTCGGCGGGTGACGACGACGACGCGCTCGCGCGCATCCGTCGCCGGCTGGCGCACGTGCCGACGGGGAGGCTGGGGGTGGTGGACGATGCCGGCCACATGCTGCACCACGACCAGCCGGCGGCCGTCGCGCGGGTGATCGAGCCGTTCCTGCGCGCGCGATGAGCGGTCCGTTGATTCGCTCGCGCCGCGGCGCGTACGTGGCGTTGTTCGCGCTCGCGCTGGTGTGGGGCGCCAATTGGATCGTGATGAAGCTCGCGCTCGCCCACTCGCATCCGGTGGTGTTCAACGCCGAGCGCACTGCGCTCGCCATCGTTGCCCTGTTCGCGTTCCTCGCGGCGCGCGGCGCTTCGCTGCGGCCGCCGCCGTGGCGCGCGCTCATCATCACCGCGCTCTTGCAGACGACGCTCAACATGGGCTCGACGACGATGGCGCTCGCCGGCGGCGGCGCTGGCCGCACGTCGGTGCTCGTGTTCACGATGCCGTTCTGGACCCTGCTCCTCGCCTGGCCGTTCCTGCACGAGCGGGTGCGCGGACTGCAGTGGGCGGCCATCGCGCTCGCGGTCGCCGGCCTGGTGCTCGTCGTCGAGCCGTGGCGCTGGACCGGCGACATGGCGCCGAAGATCTGGGCCGTGATCTCCGGCTTCGGCTGGGCCGGCGGCACCGTCGCGATGAAATATTTCCAGCGCGACCGGAAGCTCGACATGCTGAACTTCATGGCCTGGCAGCTGTTGATCGGCGGGATCCCGTTCGTGGTGGTGCCGCTGCTGCTCGACCTGCCCGCCACGCAGTGGAGCCTCACGCAGGTGGCCCTGATCACCTACGTCAGCGTCGTCGCCACCGCCGTCGGGTTCTTCGTGTGGATCGAGATCCTGCGCTGGCTGCCCGCAGGCACCGCCTCGCTCAACATGTTCGTCGTGCCGGTGATCGCGCTGCTGCTGTCGATGGCGATCTTCGGCGAGGCGCTGACGGCAAACGAATGGGCCGGCATGGCGTGCATCGGCGCGGGACTCGTGGCGCTGGCGCTGCAGGGGCGGCGCAATCCGGCGCCCGCGCTCAGCACGCAGTTGCCGGCGGAAGGCGGCTAGCGCCCGCTAGTCGCTCGACGGCTTGCCTACCTGCGATTGCAGGTAGTTCTGCAGGCCGAGCTTGGTCACGAGGTCGAGCTGCGTCTCGAGCCAGTCGATGTGCTCTTCCTCGGACTCGAGGATGCGCTCGAACAGCTCGCGGGACACGTAGTCGCCGACGCTCTCGCAGTGCGCGATCGCAGCTTTCAGCGGCGGATGCGCCGCACGCTCCAGGCGCAGGTCGCATTCGAGCGCCTCGACGGCGTTCTCGCCGATCATCAGCTTGTGCAGGTCCTGCAGGTTGGGCAGGCCCTCGAGGAACAGGATGCGCTCGACCAGGCGGTCGGCGTGCTTCATCTCGTCGATCGACTCCTCGTACTCGTGCTCGCCCAGCACCGTGAAGCCCCAGTGCCGGAACATGCGCGCGTGTAGGAAGTACTGGTTGATCGCCGTCAGCTCGTTGGTGAGCACGGCGTTCAGGTGCCGCAGCACGTCGGGATCGCCCTTCATGGTCCGCCCTGGTCGGTAAGCGTCGACAGCAGCATAACGTCATCCCCGCGCAAGCGGGGGAGGCTGCTCAGTCGGACCCGGCGTGCTCGGACTGCAACTCGAGCGTCTCCGCGACGATGCGGCACGCGCAGTCGGCGCACTTGCGGCAGCAGGTCGCCACGCCGAGCGTCGCCTGCAGGTCGCCGAGGGTGCGCGCCCCCAGGGCGACCGCCCCGCGGACTTCCTTGTCGGTGATGGCATTGCAGACGCAGACGTACATGGCGGCGTGGGGTGCGAAGGGCGGAGCGGCCATCGTAGCCGAGCTTCGCAGGAAACGCAAATCATTCCTATTTACATTCCCCTGCCAGCCTGCTATCGTGCCTCCATCGCCGCTGGCACCCGCGCCCGGCACCACCGGACCCTTCCATGCGCCTCGCCCGCATCGCCGCCGCCCTTTTCGTCACGCTGCTCGCCGGCACCGTGTTCGCCCAGGACATCCCGGTGTTCAAGCTCGTCGCTCGCGACGGCAAGTTCGAGCCGGCGGTGCTCGAGGTCCCGGCCGGCAAGCGCGTCAAGGTCGAGGTGACCAACCAGAACAAGAAGGCGATCGAGTTCGAGAGCAAGGACCTGAAACAGGAAAAGGTGATCGCGCCGGGCGCCAGCGCGACGTTCACCCTCAACCCGTTGAAGCCGGGCGAGTACAAGTTCATGGACGAGTTCCAGCAGTCGACCGGTCAAGGGAAGGTCGTCGCGAAGTAGCGGAGCAACCACGCATGGGCAACGCGCTCTTCATCGTCTGGCGGGAATCGGCCGAGGCGATGCTCGTCGTGGGCATCCTGTATGCCTGGCTGCGCCAGCGTCCGGACGCCGCCACCGGCATGCGTTTCCTGTGGGGTGGGGTGGCCGCCGGCGCGGGCCTTGCCCTGGCGCTCGCGCTCGTCATGCTCGGCATCGCGTCCTCGCTGTCCGGCGACGGGCTCGAGTACTTCCAGCTTGCCATCACGCTGATCGCCGCGGCCCTGATCGTCCAGATGGTCTTCTGGATGCGCAAGCACGGCCGCACCTTCAAGAAGGACCTCGAGAGCGACATCGCGCGCCAGGCGAGCGAATCGCGCTGGTGGGGCCTGCTCGTCGTGGTTGCGCTGGCGGTCGGCCGCGAGAGCGCCGAGACGGTCGTGTTCCTGTACGGCCTCGCCGGCCAGGACGGCGGCGACATCAACTTTCCGCTGGTGCTCGCGCTCGGCCTCGCGCTGGCGTTCGCCACGTTCTGGGTGCTGCAGAAGGGCGGCAAGGTGCTGTCGTGGCGCCAGTTCTTTCGCATCAGCGAAACGCTGCTGCTGCTGCTCGCCGGCGCCCTGCTGGTCGGCGGCGTGGAGAAGCTGATCGGCCTCGGCCTGCTGCCCCCGCTCGTCGATCCGGTATGGGACATGTCGTGGCTGCTCGACGACTCCAATCGCCTCGGCGGGCTGCTCGCGTCGTTCACCGGGTATCGCGCGAAGCCGGCGCTGCTGCCGATGCTCGCGCTGGCCGCGTTCTGGGTCGCGGTGCCGGTGCTGCTGCGTCGGGACCGCGCCAAGGCGTTCCCGCCGCCTGCGGTCGACCCCGTCCGCGCGCGCTCGTAGCACGACGGGCGACGCAATCTCGTCGCCCGCACGCCACAGGTAAAATGAGCGTTCCGCCGCCCGCTCGCCGGGCGGCGGATTCGTTTTCGCGCCGCCGATGACCGACACGCCGCCTCCCGACCTGACCAAGCTGCGAATCGACCGCAGCCTTGCGCCGCTGCGTCGCCCGCGCACGGCGCGCCGGGTCTGGCTCGCCCTGCTCGGCGCGGTCGTGGTCGCCGGCATCGCGTTCGTCGCCCGTCCGCGCGCGCCGATCGTCGAGACGACGCCGGTGGTGACCACCTATCCGTCGCAGCAGTTCGTCGTGCTCAACGCGACCGGTTACGTGGTCGCGCAGCGGAAGGCGGCCATCTCGTCGAAGGCCACCGGGCGGCTCGAATGGCTCGGCGTCGCGGAGGGCTCAAGGGTGAAGGCGGGCGACGTCATCGCGCGCATCGACAACCGCGACGTCGTCGCGCAGGCCCAGAGCGCGCGCGCCAACGTGGGCGCCGCGCGCGCCAACGTCGAGCAGGCGCGCGTCGAGCACCGCAACGCCGAGGTCGAGCTGAAGCGCAACCAGGACCTGGTGACGCGGGGCTTCATCTCGCAATCCGCGCTCGACACCGCGCGGGCGCGCACCGACCGCGCGGCGGCGGCGGTCGCCAGCGCGCAGGCGGCGCTCGCGGCGTCCGAGGCCAACGCCCGCAATGCCGACGTCGCGGTCGACTACACCGCGATCCGCGCACCGTTCGACGGCGTGATCCTGTCGAAGAGCGCGAACGTCGGAGACCTGGTCACGCCGTTCTCGAGCGCAACCGACTCGAAGGGCGCCGTCGTCTCGATGGCCGACATGAGCACGCTCGAGGTCGAGGCGGACGTCTCGGAAGCGAGCCTGTCGAAGATCGCCGTGGGCCAGCCGGCCGAGATCGTCCTCGATGCGCTGCCCGACATCCGCTTTCGCGGACACATCAGCCGCACCGTGCCGACGGTGGACCGGGCGAAGGCGACGGTGATGACGAAGGTCAGCTTCGACGCGATCGATCCGCGCGTGCTGCCGGAGATGAGCGCCAAGGTCAGTTTCCTGACCCAGGAAGTGTCGGCCGAGCAGCAGAAGCCGCTCGTCGCCGTCACGCCGGACGCCATCGTGCAACGCGACGGCCGGACGGTCGTGTTCGTGCTGCGGGAAGGCAAGGCCGTTGCCGTGCCCGTGACGCCCGGCGCGCGGATCGGCGACCTGACGGCGGTCACCGGCGGCGTGAAATCGGGCGACAAGGCCGTGTTGCGGCCGCCGGCGGAGCTGAACGACGGCGCCACCGTGCGCGTCGCCGGCAAGTAGCGCGACATGTCCGCCGAGCCCACGGCCGCCGGGCCGCCGCTCGTGCAGACGATCGGCCTGTCGAAGTACTACGTCCGGGGCGACCAGGTGATCCCGGTCCTCGTCGACATCAATCTCACGGTCCCCGATGGCGACTACGTCGCGCTGATGGGACCGTCCGGATCCGGAAAGTCGACGCTGCTGAACCTGATCGCCGGCATCGACAAGCCGTCGTCGGGCGAGATGCGTGTCGCTGGCGTGGACATCGCGCAGCTGTCCGAGGGCGAGCTCGCGGCGTGGCGCGCCGCGAACGTCGGCTTCATCTTCCAGTTCTACAACCTGATTCCCGTGCTCACCGCCTTCCAGAACGTGGAGCTGCCGCTGCAGCTCACCAGCCTGTCGCGCGGCGAGCGCCGCGATCGCGTCGACACGGCCCTGGCACTTGTCGGCCTCACCGACCGCGCAACCCACCGTCCGAACGAGCTGTCGGGCGGCCAGCAGCAACGTGTGGCCATCGCCCGTGCGCTGATCACCGACCCCACGCTGATCGTCGCCGACGAGCCGACCGGCGACCTCGATCGCACGACGGCCGAGGAGATCCTGGGGCTGCTCGAGCGGCTGAACCGCGAGATCGGCAAGACCATCGTGATGGTGACGCACGACCCGAAGGCCGCCGAGAAGGCGCGCCGGATGATCCACCTGGAGAAGGGCGTCCTCGTCGCCTGACGCCATGTTCGTTCCGCTCCTCGTCTTGCGCAACGCGTTCCGGCACAAGCTGCGCACGTCGCTGACGATCCTCGGCATCGTCGTGGCGATCGTCGCGTTCGGGCTGCTGCGCACGATCGTCGACGCGTGGTACGCGGGCGCGAACGCCAGCTCGTCCGCGCGCCTCGTGACGCGCAGTGCGGTGTCGCTGACCTTCGCGCTGCCGCTCACGTACGCACAGCGGATCCGCCAGGTGCCCGGCGTCACGGGTGTCGCGTGGGCCAACTGGTTCGGCGGCGTGTACATCACCGAGCGCAATTTCTTTCCGCAGTTCGCGATCAGCACCCCGACCTACCTCGACCTGTATCCGGAGTTCGTGCTGACGGCGGAGGAGCGCAAGGCGTTCCTCGCGGATCGCAGCGGCGCGATCGCGGGACGGAAGCTCGCGGACAAGTTCGGCTGGAAGGTCGGCGACCAGGTCCCGCTGCGCGGCACGATCTATCCGGGCACGTGGACGTTCAACCTGCGCGGCATTTTCGAAGGAGCCGAGCAGTCGACGGACACGTCGGCGATGTACTTCCACTTCGACTACCTGAACGAGTCGATGCGCCGGCAGTTCCCCCGCCGCGCCGACGTCGCCGGCGTGTTCATCGAGCAGCTGCGCGATCCGGACGAGGCGGCGGCAGTGTCGCAGTCGATCGACGCGACGTTCCGCAATTCGCTCGCCGAGACGCTCACCGAGACGGAGAAGGCGTTCCAGCTCGGCTTCGTCGCGATGTCGGAGGCGATCCTCGTGGCCATCCAGGCCGTGAGCTTCGTCGTCATCGTCATCATCATGGCGGTGATGGCGAACACGATGGCGATGACGGCGCGGGAGCGCTATGCCGAGTATGCGACGTTCAAGGCGCTCGGTTTCGGCGGCGGCTTCGTCGCGCTGCTGATCTTCGGCGAGTCGCTCGGCATCGCGCTGCTCGGCGGCCTGCTCGGCGTCGCGTTGACGTTCCCGCTCGCGGACGTGTTCGCGAGCTCGGTCGGGGCGATCCTCAGCGGGTTCCGCATCTCGGCCGAGACCATCGCGCTGCAGGTCGGCGCCGCGCTCGTGGTCGGGGTGATCGCCGCTGCGGTGCCGGCGTGGCGCGCGTCACGCATCCGCATCGTCGACGGCCTGCGCGCGATCGGCTGACGGACGCTGCCGACGCCAATGGCCATCCCCGTCGGCTACATCGCGCGCAACCTGCTTGCCCGCCGGCTGACGACGGTGCTGACCGCCGGCGGCATGGCGCTCGTCGTGTACGTGTTCGCCACCGTGCTGATGCTGGCGGCGGGCCTCGAGAAGACGCTGGTGTCCACCGGACAGGAGGACAACGTCGTCGTCATCCGCCGGGGCTCGCAGACCGAAGTGCAGAGCGGCATCGACCGCGGCCAGGCCGGCATCGTCGACAGCCTGCCCGACATCGCGGTGTCGGCCGACGGCCAGCGGCTCGTCTCGCGCGAGCCCGTGGTGCTGATCAACCTGCCGAAGCGCGCCAATGCGAAGCCGGCCAACGTCGTCATCCGCGGCGTCACCGCGGCGGGTCTCGCGCTGCGGCCGCAGGTGCACCTCGTGGAGGGGCGCATGTTCCGGCCCGGCACCGCCGAGGTCATCGCCGGCCGCGCGATCGCCGGCGGCTTCCAGGGCGCGGGGCTCGGCGAGACCCTGCGCTTCGCGTCGCGCGACTGGACGGTCGTCGGCGTCTTCGACGCCGGACGCAGCGGCTTCGATTCCGAGATCTGGGGCGACGCCGAGCAGATGCTGCAGGCGTTCCGGCGCACCGGCTATTCGTCGATGCTGTTCCGGCTTGCCGACGCCGCGCGCTTCGATGCGGTGAAGGCGACCATCGAGAGCGACCCGCGGCTCACGCTCGAGGCGAAACGCGAGACGCGCTTCTATGCCGACCAGTCGGAGGCGCTGTCCAAGTTCATCAGCTACCTCGGCACCGCGATCTCGATCATCTTCTCGATCGGCGCGATCATCGGCGCGATGATCACGATGTACGCGAGCGTCGCCGCGCGCGTCGGGGAGATCGGCACGCTGCGCGCGCTCGGCTTCACGCGCACGTCGATCCTGCTGGCCTTCCTCGGCGAGTCGCTGCTGCTCGGACTCGTCGGCGGCGTGGTGGGCCTCGCGGGTGCCTCGGTGATGCAGGCGCTGTCGATCTCGACGACCAATTTCCAGACGTTCGCCGAGATCGCGTTCACCTTCACGCTCACGCCCGGGATCGTCGCCGCGTCGCTCGCGTTCGCGCTCGCGATGGGCTTCGTCGGCGGATTCCTGCCCGCGGCCCGGGCGGCGCGGCTGCGCATCGTCGATGCGCTGCGCGCGGCCTGAGGCGGGCGCATGACAGGCGCGCTGGACCGCGCGGCGCTGCGCCGGCAGGCGATGGCGCGCACGCTCTTCACGCCCCGCGGCCTGCTCGAGGCGATCACCGCGCTCGGCTTCGTGCAGATCGATCCGCTGCGCGCACCGGCGCGCGCGCAGGACCTCATCCTGCGCCACCGGGTCGACGGCTATCGCGCGGGGGACCTCGGACGCGCCTACGCGACGCTGCCGCTGATCGAGGATTTCGTGCACGTGCAGGGCGTGCTGCCGGCGGCCCACCGGCGGCTGCTGCATCCGCGCGTCATCGAGCGGACGTGGGACGTCGAGCGCGAGCATCCCCGACTCGCGGCGTCGCTGCTCGCGCACCTGCGGCGGCATGGACCTGCGCATCCGCGCGACCTCGTGCGCGCGTTCGGTCGCGCGGCCGTGGTCAATGGCTGGGGTGGTCAGAGCAGCGCAACCACGCGCATGCTGGAAGTGCTGCACTACCGCGGCCACCTCCACGTCGTGCGCCGCGACGACGGCATCAAGGTGTACGCGGTGGCCTCGCCCGTCGCCCGACCGCTGGCGCCGCGCACGCGGATGACGGGCGTGCTGCGGCTGTTGCTGCGGCTCTACGCGCCGCTGCCGCTGGCGACGCTGCGCGAGCTCGCGCGCATGGCCGCCGACGCGGCGTTCGACAATCCGGCACGCGAGGCACTGGTCAACCGGTTCGTCGCGCGCGACGACGTCGTGCGCGCGGAGTTCGACCGCGTGACCTATCTGTGGCCGGCCGAGTCGTTGCCGCCCCGGGACGTCGACGAGGAGCGCGTGCGCTTCCTCGCGCCGTTCGATCCGCTGGTGTGGGATCGCCGCCGCTTCGTGCACCTGCATGGCTGGGACTATCGATTCGAGGCGTACACGCCGGCGGCCAAGCGCCGGTTCGGCTACTACGCACTGCCGCTCGCGTGGCGCGACGACGTCGTCGGCTGGGCGAACATCCGACGCGAGGGGACCGGCTTGCACGTCTCGACCGGCTTCGCGACCCGCGCGCCGCCGGGACGCGCGTTCGCGCGCGCGCTCGACGCGGAGATCGGCCGCTTCGAAACCTTCCTCCTCCCGGCCGTACCGGCTGACGCACCATGACAGTCCCTGCAACCTGTCCGCCGGCAGGCCGGTCGCGCGCACGCCGGCTTCGGTAGCATCGGGACATGTCCATCGCGCGACCACCCGGCACGACGACGCTGTTCGCTGCCTCCACGCTGATCTGGGGCTCGACCTGGCTGGCGATCAAGTACCAGCTGGGGGTGGTGGCGCCCGAAGCGTCGGTGGCGTATCGCTTCGTGCTCGCCGCGGCGCTCCTCGGCGCGTGGTGCGTGGCCACCGGCAAGTCGATGCGCTTCACGCCCCTCCAGCACGTGTTCATCGCGCTGCAGGGCGGGCTGCTGTTCGGCCTCAACTACGTCGGTGTCTACTGGGCCGAGCAGCACGCGACGTCGGGCCTCGTCGCCGTGCTGTTCTCGACGATCGTGTTCATGAGCCCGATCGGCGCGCGCTTCGCGTTCGGCACGCCGCTCGCGGCACGCACGCTCGTTGCCGCCGCGCTGGGCGTCACCGGCGTCGCGCTGCTGTTCCTGCCCGAGCTCGTGCTGGCGCGTGCCGGCGGCGATGCCGGTCTCGCAGTCACGTACGGCCTCGTCGCCACGGCCATCGCGACCGCCGGCAACCTGGTCGCGGTGCGCAACCAGCGCCGCGGCATCGCGGTGCTGCCGAGCACGGCGTGGGGCATGCTCTACGGCGGCATCGTGGCGGCGATCGCCGGTGTGGTCGTCGGCGTGCATTGGACCTTCGACCCGCACGCGGGCTACGTGCTGTCGCTGCTGTACCTCAGCCTGTTCGGCAGCGTGATCGCGTTCGGCAGCTACCTCACGCTGCTGAAGATCGTCGGGCCGGCGCGCTCGGCGTACGTCGGCGTCGCGGTGCCCGTGGTCGCGCTGCTGCTGTCGACGCTGTTCGAGGCGTATCGGTGGACGTGGGTGTCGGCGCTCGGCGTGCTGCTGGCGGTCGTCGCGAACTGGATGGCCATGCGGCCGGCGCGGGTGTCCGCATCGGCGCCCGAAGTGCCCTGACGAGCCTACTCGAACATCAGCTTCGGCTTGATCTCGATGACGCGCGGCTCGTGGTACGTGCCCGCGTCGATCACGCGAAACGCCTCCTGCAGCAGGCCCTCGCCATCCTGGCGCACCATCAGCACGGGGAACGTCAGCATGCCGGCGAACGGGTCCCAGTCGTAGCAGCCGAACGCGCAGCGGTCGAGCTCCTCGGCCGGCAGGGTCTTCAGGAAGCGCACCACGCCTTCGAGCGCGATCGTGGAGTTCACGAACAGCGCGCGGGGCAGGCCGCCCAGCCGGTCGTAGAGCGCACGCACCGCGGCCTCGGCGCGCTCGCCCGCGTAGCCGCATGCATCGACCTGGTCGGGCTCGAGCGTACCCACGCGGCTGCGGACGACCTCGGTGAAGCCGTCGATCCGGCGCTTGGTCGCGAAGTCGCTGCTCACGCCACCGACGAAATAGGGCTTGTTGCGCCGCGGTGACCGGCTGGGCCGCGACCGCTCGATCAGGGCCTGGGTCAGCTGCTGAGCACCCCAGTAGTTGTCGCTGATGACGGACGTGACGGTGGAGCCGGGCAGGTCGACGTTCACGTGCGCCACGCCGTGCACCCGGCACGCGCGGCTGACGGCGTCCGGATCGGTCGCGCCGACCACCAGCAGGTGCTCGATGCGGTAGGAGATGAGGGTGTTGACCGTCTCCACCTCGAGATCCGGATCGCGCAACGTCGAGACGACGATCGGGTACCAGTGGCGCTCGCGCGCCAGCGACTCGAAGGCCTGCGACATGCCGCTGAAGAAGCGGTTGTCGTGCAGTGGGATGATCATGCCGATCAGCCCCGACCGGCCGGTGCGCAGCCCGCTCGCCTGTCGGTTGACCGTGTACTTGTGGGACGTCGCGAGCCGCTGGATGCGGACGGCGGTCGACTCCGCGATGCGTCGCTCGCGCCAGTTGCCGCTCAGCACGGCGCTGACCGTCGATGCCGAGACCTTCGCGAGCGCCGCGAGGTCGTGGATCGTGGATTTGCGTTTGCGCATGGGTCGTGGCGGACGCGGCACGGGGCGCGGCCCGGGCACACGGCCCGGAGAAAACCGCGGCGACGGCGCGAAGACTACACGAACGCAGGGGCGCTGCGGACCGACCGGCCGCCACCTTGCGCGCGCGGCGACCCGGTGGCAGAATCGGCGCACAATCGATTGTGCAACCGACCGACCGCCGGGATTTCCCGGCCATGAGCGGCGGGCGCACGACGCC
>JADMIO011583444.1_pt1 | contig 24860 bp, 15 predicted proteins | sample 8958161 | NCBI WGS metagenome assembly JADMIO01 (sample SAMN16585339, study PRJNA669376) | soil metagenome | isolation source: Crop rotation soil | place: USA: Cullars Rotation, Alabama | collected 2011
GCCGCGACTTCAAGTCACGTGAATTCCAAGCTTCGGATCCCACTGTGCTGGAAAGATCGTACCTCCAACAGATGCAGGATCCACAGTCAGTGTCGCAGTTCCCGATATTGCAGTCGAACATGAACCGTTCTGAACGATTACTCTATAGATAGTGGTCAGTGTAATATTTGTATAAGTATACGATGTTGTATTGTTTGCGATGGGTGTCCAGTTAATCCCTCCATCGATCGAATACTCCCATCTTACAACATTTCCGGTATTACCTGCCAATGTTAAAGTGCCTGTATTGTTTCCAAAACACACATTTGCATCAGCAGATACAGAACCACCTACGGAAGGTTGATCCACGTAGATCGAATCGATCGTTGATGTATCGGATGGACAAACACCGCTTGTTACTACGGCCGCATAAAAAGTGGTTGCAGCGAGATTGGAATATGTTTGACTTGTGGTGGTATTCACAATATTACTCCAGGTGATTCCATCGGGAGACGACATCCAATTTGTGATCGTTCCCGTGCTTCCGGCCAACGTAATTGTTCCGCCATTGATACCGCTGCAAACCGTATCATTCATGGATGTTGTTCCGCCTACCGAAACCGGATTCACAGTAATTGTTGCTGTAGTTGAATTAGCAGCCGTACAAGCACCGTTTTGTACGCGAGCCCTGTATATGGTTGTTGTTAAAAGGTTCAAATACGTTTGCGTATTTGTAACGTTTGCAATGTTTGTATATGTTGCACCGCCATCCGTAGAATACTCCCAATATAAAATGGAGCCTGTATATCCCGAAAGTGTAAGTGTTCCGCCGTTAGCACCGCTACATACCGTTGCATTGGCTGTAACAGTTCCGGCAACAGTTCCCGGCGCAACGACAACAGAATCGATGGATGAGTATGTTGAAGAACATACGCCACTTTTTACCAGTGCCCGATACCAGCGTGTGGCCACTAAATTCAAATAGGATTGGGTGGTTGTTGTATTCGCAATATTGGTCCACGTTGCTCCACCGTTTGTAGAATATTCCCAACGGCTCACATTTCCTACTTTACCGGAAAGTGTAAGATTTCCTGAATTGGCTCCCGAACAAACAGTTGTCCCGCCGCTTACCGTTCCACCTACCGAAGTCGGGTTAACTGTAATAATAGCTACGGATGAAAAACCTGTACTGCAAGAACCGCTTTGGGCCTGGATACGGTAACGTGTCGTCACCATCAGGTTCAGATAGGTTTGAGTTGAAGTTGTATTGGCAATGTCCGTCCAAGTAGCGCCTCCATTCGTTGAAAACTGCCATTTCACAACGTTCCCGGTACGACCGGTTGACGTTAAAGTTCCGCTGTTAGCTCCTGCGCAAACCGTTGCTGCACCTGAAATGCTTCCCGGAACTGTTGTTGGGTCGATCGTCATTGTTGCGATCGTAGAAGTAGTTGCGGCACAACTTCCATTTTGAACATCTGCCCTGTATTTTGTTTGAACGGATAAATTATTATAGCTCTGTGTGGTTGTGGTATTTGAAATACTGATCCATGTGATTCCACCGTCGGTTGAATACTCCCAACCTGTAACCGAACCTGTATGACCACTCAATGTAAGGGTCCCGGAGTTCACACTTTTACAAACGTTTGTTCCACCGCTTACTGTTCCGCCAACAGAAGCCGCACTGCAGGTAACAACATAACCGGTAGTTGCATCATTGGTTGTATTGATATCCGATGCCAGTGTGGAATAAGCTGTGAACGTATACGAACCGGCGGCAGAAAGATCCGCCACTGTTGTAAAGCTGTAGGATACCGTTGTATTTGGAGCAAAGAAAGGGAAACTGACAGCTTCCGTTACGGGTCCACCGCCATTTATCGTGTAAGACACCGAAAAAGGTGTTCCACTCAAATCGGTGAGTCCGATATTTTTCACATTTACAGTGACCACGGAAGCTGCACTTAATGAGCATCCGGATACCGGGGCAGTAATAGCGATAACACTAACATCCTGTGCCAGTGCTAAATTGCCAATAAGAACCACGGAAAGAATCGTAAGAATTTTCTTCATAAAATAGAGTTTGGATTTTGGAGTAGCATTTTTATAAGAACTAAGCCTTTCTACGAAGATTATCCTTTTATGTTACGAAATGGCTAAAATTATCGTCAAATTTAAGGAGTGCTCAACGAAACAGGTAAAACCTTGCCATTCAGATACTTATGCCCGATTAATGCAAAGTTTACAACAAAATCCGCCATTTCCGAAGCCGAAATCGGGGCTTTGTATCCGGGAAAAGCTTCCTCCAGCATTTCGGTCTGAGCAGCCCCCAAAGCGAGGCAATTAAATGCGATATTCCTGTTTTTGAATTCTTCCGCAAGGCATTCCGTCAAACAGATCAGGGCCGCTTTACTGGAACTGTATGCCGATAAACCTGCAAACTTCATTGTTCCCTGAAAACCGCCCATACTGCTTATATTCAGGATATGACCACGGCTAACCGTATTCATTAAAGGCAGTAATGCCTGGATCAACCGAAAGGGCGCAAACAAATTCACGGTGTAAACATGTTGCAGGTCGGCCGGGGTGATCTCCGCAAAAGGTTTATTTACGATAGCTCCTGCATTATTGATCAGGAGATCAATGGCTGTTGCGACTGACGTTATTTTTGTAACCAGGATCGATAATTCCTGTTCATTTCTCAGATCACAGGCGATCGAAATAACCTTCGACGCAGGATGGATTTGTTCACATTCCATCTTCAACGCATTCAGTTTTTCTGCATTCCTGGAGACGGCAATGATCGTATGATTTCCTGAGGCAAGTTTTTTTACCGCCTCATAACCGATCCCTCTGCTTGCTCCCGTAACAATAATATTCATCTGCTTCGTACCGTTTATTTGTTTCAAAGAAACGCAATTTTTCCTAACTTTACATAACCAACCATGCGCAAGTTACAACATATCCTGATTTTATCATTGCTTCCATTCCTTACAAATTCATTGATGGGACAAGACAGCACGATGCTTCGAAAGCATCCGCCCAAAGAACGTTTTGCAGACAAGATCTTTACAGGGGGAAATTTAGGATTTCAATTCGGTACCGTAACATTTGCCGAAGTATCTCCATTGGTCGGGTACAAGATCACAAAAAAATTTCATGCAGGAATCGGTGCCACTTATCAATACTATCATTACAAGGATAAATATTATGATTTCGAAACCAATGTATATGGCGGCAGAGTATTCACAAGGTATTTATTTACGGACTATTTGTTCGGGCATGTGGAATACGAGTACCTGAATTTAGAGGCGTTTGACTTTCAGCGAAGACGGGTTGATGTAACCAGTTTATTGGCTGGCGGCGGATATATTCAACGCATCGGTTCGAACTCTTCGATTGTAGCGATGCTTTTGTATAATTTCACGGAAAGCGCTTATACTCCATACACAAACCCGGTGATCCGGATAGGTATCAATATCGGGTTTTGATCTATTCGAAGACCGGAAGTACGCGCTGATCGGGGTCGGTATTAAAACTGCTGATCGATAAAACTCTCCAGCGTTTTGCTGCGGCTGAATTCAGAATATCCAATACGGGATATTCATCCTTTAACACAACCGCATCATCCAGGTCAATACTTTTCTGCGGGATAAAATTCGGATTTTCTTTTACGGGATCTAACGAAGCATAAAACAACAAATTGCGTTGATCGGGATCGGGATCTGTCGGAAGTACCTCCACTTTATATCCCGATGCCAAAAATGTTTTGTAGACCGAACGCGCTGATTTTCCGGTTTTGCCTTTGATATAACCTAAACTATTCACAAAAATACTTCCGTGAGGGTTCAGTATTTTTTTTGTTTCACTTAACGATTCTTCCGTGAACACATGATTCGGAGGATCTTCTCCTTTGAACGTATCAAAAATGATCAGGTCGTATTTTTTATTGCAGGTCCTGATATAATGCCTGGCATCATCCACGGTAATATTCACCTTATCGGACAAGTAAAAATAGTTGCGCGCTACCATAGCGATTCTTTTATCCAATTCACAAACATCAACCGCGAATCCTTTTTCATTTAATTTTTTTGCAACACTTCCGCCTCCGAGTCCGAGCAATAACACTTTACTCGTTTTCGGGATCGAATCCACAAAATCGGAAATGCGGTATACGTAAGTAAAATACTTTTCTTCGTTCTTACTTTCATCCGCCAGCGAATCATACATCGTTTGTGAAATGCGGTTTACAAATAACCAGCGGCTATGACCGTCAATTTTCTTATGCTCATCGTAATGCGGATAATCGAGCACCATTAATTGTCCGAGTAAACCCTCCGAACTGTATACTACTTTAATATTGGAAGATGCCGGTTTAAACCCGGCAGTTGAGATAGCCCAGGCACAGAGCAAAAAAAAACCGGCGGCTTTTATGATCTGTTTTTTCCGAAGGAGGATCAAAGATGGAATAAAACCGAGAACGATCCCCGTAACGATCGATGGCACTGTCAAGCCAAAAGTCGGGATCACATAAAATCCGAAACCGAAAGTGGCAATGATACCGCCTAATGTAGAGATCGCATAGATAGCTCCCGCAGCTCTGCCTGATTGTTCAATATCTGTTGTAATGGCGCGAATGATCAACGGAGAAACCATCCCCATCATAAACACCGGCGGAAATAAAATAAATGTAGCAGATACAATAACAGAAGGAATCAGACTATGCATCCCGATCGCCCATAGAATTAATTTGGAAGAGAAAGGCATCAGGATCGTAAAGATGGCTGCCGCAAGCAATACATAAAACAATGCGAACGGATTTTTGCTTTTATAAGACAAGATCCCGCCGCAAAAATAACCTACGGCCAATCCGCCAAGTGTGATCGCTAATACGGATGCCCATACATACAGCGATGATCCGAAGTACGGAGCAAGCATTTTTGCACCGAGCAATTCAGCGGCCATTACGGATCCGCCTTCAATAAAGGAAAGGAGAAAGTAAAATTTTTTATTGGTTAAGAATTGCATGGGGTAAAGATAGATTTTTTTTATCACTACGGCACGGAGGGCACAGAGAAACACTAAGAAAAATCACTCTTCTTTAAAAGGCTCGGAAGAATAAATAATTGTCAATACGCCTTGCATATACGCTTTGTTAATGATGTATTTATTTTTCTTTTTGGACGGATGTTTTTTCAGCGATTGAATTTCTGCCGGAATCCAATCATCCTCACCGAGCGATGCAAAGGCACGTTGTGTTTTTTTATGTGTACGATCGATCTTATAACTTTTCCTGTTTTTGGAAAAGACAATCGTATCCCTGGAAATGATCTCCGGCGGTGAAAGATCGGTGAATGCCATGCGTCCTTTTTTATCCACGTAGACCATAATACGAACCGTATCTTTTTCTCCGCTTTCCATGCGGATCTCACGAGTGATCGCATTATTAGAAAAGAAGGCGGTATAATCAAACGAATCTTTATCGGAAGATTGCGGATGCGCATTCAGTACTCTCACACGCGACGACTGGGGCATTTCGGTACTGCGTACAAATGATTTGTAGGAAGCGGGATTATCGGTCAATCGTTTGGGATAGACCAGAAAACTCGTTTTTGTTTTTACATAGACCGTATCCTTTGCATTACTTATCCTGATCGTACCGCGAAAAGAATTGGTATCCTTTTGGGCGAAGGACAAAGCGCTAAAAAAAATGAAAACAAGAGAGAGAATTCTTATCATTTACAAATTAAAAAACGCTTTCATTTCATCCGTGGTTTTGAATTTCTGATCCACGCGTTCGAGTTTCAGATCTTTCAATCCATCGTCACTTGTGAGGTTGGAGAATTGCTCCGGCTTCAGCCAGTAGATCACACCATTCTCTACCGTCCATAGCATGTTTGTTGCTTTCGGATCAAATGAAAAACCTTTCACCGGATTCTTTTCGTAAGTGAACAATGCATTCTGTCCTTTATCAACCAGGTACACATCATAGATCATCAATTTTGTCCCTTTATCATTCGTCAATTTTGCATTACACAAAACGCCTGTTGGGTAAGCCGAAGGGTTATCGCAATTGTAAACACCAAAACTATTGATCCGGAATGTACGCATTACTTTCTCTTCTGTTGTCATACCCGCAAATTCACGATTCACTCTTTCTTTTTCCTGGCGCGCCATTGTTTCCTGTTGTTTTTGGATCAATGCTATTTTTGCCTGGTATTCATCCTCGATCCGTTTTTCTTCCGTTTTGCGTTTTGCAAGTGTGGTGTTGTATGAATCAAATTTTGTCTGGTATTCTTTCATCGCTACTTCGTAATTTTTCCCTTCGTATACCGGGTAAACGATGATGTCGTATTTTTTTGTTCCTTTCTGAAGCGATAATTGATAATTCTCTCCTTTTTTAGTTCCTTCTTTTATTGTTGCCGCATCCCAGGTAATATCATACATTTCTTTTGTGAAGTTTGTACTCTCTGTCCCTACTTCAAATAATAAACCTTTGTAAACAGCCAGTTCGGGATATTCCTTTGAATCCACATCAATATTGAAAGTGTATTTTTCCTTTTTAGCCTGTGCCGGTTTTTTAGGTTCCGCAGTTAATTTCGGCAATGCAGCGATCTGTGTTTCTTTCTCCACTTTCGCTTCCGCTTTTTTTGTTTCGAGTTGCTTGTATTCGGGCATCTCTTCCACCTTAACAATCTTCGCTTCCACCTGGTCCGAATTATTCGATTCGTTCTTTTTCACTTTGTCCTTTCCGAGACATGACCAATTATTATGCATTGTATCCAGTTTGTAAAGGTTGTATTCTGTTCCTTTATAATCCGAAGCCAATTCCACATTCACCGATTTACCGGGGGCCATATTCACCGGTTTACCATTCTGATATGCCAGCATTTCCATCATTCCGGCCGATTCAAATTGGTAACGGATTCCGGCACTATCGTATGTCATTGGAATTCCGGATACAAAGAAATCGATCGGATCATGAAATTCACGGTAGCGCAATTCAACATCACCTTTAACAGGATTTCCGTTTCCATCCACAAATGCATTTTTGGGAATGCTTAGCCTGGAACATGTTTTAAAATCCAGTTCCGCTCCTTTTTCCGCATTCACTTTATAAATTGTATAATCTACATTTAATCCTTTTATAGGAGGAGCGATACAGGGTTTTGCCTCTTCGGCTTTATAGAATTCGGCGAATTGGGCATCATCGTTATTGGTTGCTTGTTGTTCGTTGTTGGCAACAGGCTGTGCAGTTTGTTGAGAATTCTTATTCATCAAAACGGCCGTTGTAACGATCGCAGCCGTGACGACCACCATACTTGAAAGGAACCAGGGCTTCTTCAGCAAGGTCTTTCCGCCGGAGGAGAGATTCGGCTTATTCTTTAAAACCGAATCAAAGTTCTTGTGCTTCGCAATTTCTTCCGAGCTGATCTTTGGGCGGTTTATGTTTACTTTTCTTTTCATTTTAGTAAGTGTATATTCAAATGTTTTAGTTTTTCCCGTGAAGTTTTTTTCCCGCAAAGGCGCAAAGAAAGCAAGGCCATGTATGAGAAATCATTATTATTCTACTTTATCATCTTTTTTAGTTTATCCAGAATCCGATATGTCTTCACTTTCGCATTATTTTCGGTAATCTCCAGGATCTCAGCTATCTCTTTAAACGCTCTTTTTTCAAAAAAACGCATCTCGATCAGTTGTAATTCATCCTCCGGCAGTTCACTGATAATGTCCACTATTTTATCGTGGTATTCATCAATTTTACTTTCCTGGATCTCATCGATGATCGAATAAACACTTACCGATTCGATGTTCACAGTACGCTGCGCTTTTTGCGCCCTGAACAGATTATTCACTTCACTGGATGCGATCCGGTATAGCCAGGACGCAAAGGGCACTCCTCTGAATTCATATTTTGCCAGGTTATCCATGGCCTTCATGAATGTTTGCTGCGCCGTATCGAAAGCCAGTTCCTTATCGTCCACCCGCTGGTAAATGAACCGGAAGATCTGTTCATAATACTTGTCGTACAGCTTCCCAAATCTGGCCGGGTCCTTTTTTGCAGCCTCCACTATGGCCTGTTCGTTGGCCAGATCGGTTTCTGTAGCGTGATATTTTGATGTTTGTAGCATATGGGGCACTTCGTGTAAAAACTAAAGCTATTACCGGTTTTTCAGTGTTTCCTGATCCTATAACGGAATAGTTGTAGAAAGATACAGATTATTTTAAAGTGAAATCTATTGGAAGCGTGTACTGAGCTCTCACAGGCGCGCCTTTATTGGACCCGGCCCGCCATTTGGGCATTGAGTTCACAACTCTGAGCGCTTCTGCATCACATTCCGGACAACCCGGAATTCCCTTCAGAAGCATCACCTTCGACAATGTTCCATCTTTTTCGACCACAAAATTAATATATATAGTCCCGGAACACGATTTCTCCACCGCTGCTTTGGGATAAGTCAGATTTTTACTTACATAATTATTCAACGCGGTATATCCTCCCGGGAATTCGGGCATTTTTTCGGCAGCATATACAATATCGTCATAAGGATCAGAAATAATATTCATGCTTTCTGTAATTTCACCGGGCTTCTTCACCCGAATCGTTCCTCTTTTTGATGTTGTTTGCGCAAAGCAACTCATAGACATGATCATAAATACAATCACTAATTGTTTCATTGTTTAGAATTTAGTAAACCAGGGATGATTTATCGGAGTTTTTCTTCTATAACACCAGGATGGAAAAAAGATACAGGCTAACGGAATTTCAAGAAAAATATTTTATCACAGAGGATCGGAGAAAAGAAGAAACACAGAGCAAGATCTTTGTGAACATCCTTTTATCTGTGCCTCTGTGGTGCAAAAAATCAGACAATAACAACCTTCTCCCCTTCAATGTATACCAACAATTTTTCCGTTACTGTATACCCCATTTGACTCAGAAGATCACCATACTGTATGATCTGTTTTTTATGTTTCGGTGATTCCGCTCCGGTTTTGTAATCGATAATCACAGCAGATTTATTTGTGATAACCACTCTATCAGGGCGAAACATTTCACCGTTCATATCGATCACTTCCATTTCATTTTTTATAATGAGATCATTCTGAAAAAAAGGAACAAGCTTCGGAAGTGCAATGATCTTTTTTAACGTTTCATGCAGATGCAGACCTTCTTCCGTATTCACCAATCCTTCCGCTAACATTCCGTTCACCGCTTTTTCGATATCCGTTAGCGTTTTTATTCTTGCCAAAGCGGTATGCACCATGACACCATAATCTTTCTTCGTTTCGGCCATATTGGTATTCCAGATCCCTGCGGCGGCTTTCCGCATTTTTATTCCTTCTCTCCATTTATTTGAATTAAAAGTTGAAAGTTCAAAGTTGGAAAGTTGTGCCGAATGCTTATGCTGTATATGATTTGTTTCCGTTCCGAAAGAATACACCGTTCTTGTTTCGCTCCACTCGCCGGTGGATTGATAATAGAAGGCTAACATATCGCTTACCTTACCCATGTTGGCCGGATTCTTTGAAGGTTTGTCGGCGATAATATACATGCGTTCCTCGGCACGGGTGAGTCCCACATACAATACATTCATACTATCCAGCAATGATTTACTTTTTTCATCTTCATATAAATCTCCGTATTCTGTTTCCTTTAATCCTTCATTTGTAGGAACCAGCGCCGACGGCATATTGGGGATCTTTTCGTTATCGAGATCGATCCAGAGGTTGTTCTTTCCGTTGCTGACCCGGGCATTTGAAAACGGGAGGATCACAACCGGAAATTCCAATCCTTTGGAGCGATGAATCGTCATGATACTTACCGCATCCATTCCCCGCGGGATCACAAGCGAGGCTTTTGTCTTTTTTTCTTCCCAGTATTCAATAAAATCTTCGAGGTTATTATTTTTTTTTATGCTGTAATTCAATACTTCGTCTAAGTAGAATTGAATGTAGGCATTCGGTCTTGCATTGAGTTTGAACATGCGGATCAATTCCTCCGCTAATTCATACAAAGCCATTTTCGAAAGCTCCGTGACATTAAACTCCGGAGCAATGGTGCGAATGAAAGCAGAAAGATTGCTTTTATTCTTTATGCGGATCATTTCATCGATGTTCTTCTCCGGGACAAAACGGGCAGCTACAAAATATTCAAGGATCTCGGCATGTACGATCTCATCACTTGAATTCGAGAGAAATTTCAATATCGCATTCAAAAAACCAACTTCCGCGGAATTGCTTAACAATAAAGAATCGGAAGAAATAACGGGAATATTATTTTTAGTTAAGTGATTCGCGATCTCACTTCCATCGGTATTTTTCCGAACCAGAATGGCAATATCTTTTAACTGATAATTGGCGGATAAAAGATGCATCACCAACTCATAGGTGCGCGTTAAATTCTGATCGAACCACTCTTCCTTTTCTTCAATGAATTCCACCTGCACATAGCCGCCTGAATTCTCAGGACGGAATTCCTGTTCCAGATCATCGTAAATGCCTTTGTATTTCGCGGTGAGTTTACCGGAAAGTGTTCTGAAAAGCGCGTTATTAAATTCGATGATCTCGCGTTTGCTTCTGAAATTCTTATTTAAAACCTGCGGATTGTAATTACGTTTGAGCGCATCTTCACGTTCCAGCACCAACGGATTCTCATTGTGTGCATATACTTCCGGCAGTTTCGCAAATTGCTCCACTTCTCCTCCCCGCCAACGGTAGATCGCTTGTTTTCCATCACCTACAAGCATTGTAAAAAAACCATGCGCGAGTGAATTGTCGATCAGCGGAAGCAAATTCTGAAATTGCAATACGGAGGTATCCTGGAATTCATCGATGAGGTAGTTGTTGTATTTTTCCCCCAGCCTTTCATAAATAAAAGGAATGGGTTCGTTCAATACGATCTTCGCGATCATCTTGTTGAATTCAGAAATGTGTACAACGTTGTTCTCTGTCTTATATAGTGTGAGAAGTTTTTCGATCTCATTCAACACGGCCAGCGAATACATATTTTTATTGATGAGTGTGAACAACATGTATTCGGAATAATCTTCATCCTTTATTACCTGGATATCATTAAAAATATCGAGGAGCTGCCCCTTGATGGATTCGATCGCCGCTTTTTCATCTCCCGTTATTTTTCCGGCCGACCATTTATCTTCTCCTGCCGTTGACTGTACATAACTATTAGGATTTATTTTATCGAAACGACCTTCGGCAAGTTTTTCAAAATAACCGGCTATACCTTTATCTCCCTGGTAAAACTGTTTAGCGGTCAAACCATATTTTTTAATGAGGGCTATTCCTTTCGCCGCTTCCGCGATCACTTTTGTTTCAAAACTTTTGATCTCTTTAAAAAGTGTTTCCCTGATCTGAAAGAAATCATCTACACTCAGGTCTTTCAGCTTATCAATATAAATTGCTCCTTCCTCGTTCAATAGATTTTTTGCGAACATCATCAGATCCTGTTCGATATGCCAGCTTTTTTCATCATCCGTTTTACTTTCGGTGAACTCGATAAGGGCTTTTGTCAGGCGTTCATCATTTCCGATCTGTGCGATCAACAGGTCGATGGCTTGTGTCAGTAATTTCTCATCGTCCATTTCAATATCGAAACTCATCGGAATTTTAAGATCGAATGCGAAGGTGCGGACTACTTTATGAACAAAAGCATCAATGGTTCCGATCGCGAAATCGGAATAATTATGGAGAATAGCAGTAAGGATATTTTTTGCACGAAGACGAATGATCGTATCATCCAGTTGTTTTTCCGAATTTAGTTTCTGATGTTCTTTTAAAATGCCTAATAGTGTTTTTGTGCCCGAAGAAATATTCGTATAATCATCTTCCGCCAATTCCTTTAATGCTTTCACGATCCGTTCCTTCATTTCGGCAGCGGCTTTATTTGTGAAGGTGATCGCCAGGATATGTTTGTATGCCTGCGGTGGATTTGATGCGTCATTCAAGGCCAATGCAAGGTATTCCTTTACGAGGGTAAAGGTTTTTCCGGAGCCCGCAGAGGAGCGGTAGATGGTGAAGTTAGTTTCTTGCACTGACTGTTATATGCTGCGTTGGACAGGAACGCAGATCTGTTAAGCTCTGTCCCGATCATCTGATTTAGTATGTTTTTTTAACATTTTTAATCATAACGATCATAATAGATCTGCGTTCCTATTCCTTCTTGTTTATCTTGTTCCTAATCCACTTGCAAATTACATAATAATTCACTATTATTGTTATACATAAAATGTGAAAATCACATCCCCCCAACAACCAGGATCAAATTAATTACATTTCCATGAAAAAAATTTACACTTCAATTATTGCATTAACGATTTGTTCCTTCACTTTTGGGCAGGATAACAATCATAAACCGGGGGATTTGCTTGTGATGTTAGGCAGCGATGCCGATGCACGGCAAATGGTTCAGGATCTGGGAAAGATCAGCGGGGCAGCGACCGGGTTAAAACTGGAGCGGACACTTTCGCAAACCATGCATATCTTTTTATTCTCATTTGATATTGCGAACAATGAAGAACGCATTTTAGCCGCTGTCAGGAATTACCCGAAAACAAAAATTGCTCAATTCAATCACTATGTCAACGAACGCAATACCGTTCCGAATGATGCCATGTTCGGTTCCATGTGGGACATGGACAATACAGGAAGCATGTCGGGTTCGGTTGCCGATGCCGATATCGATGCACCGGAAGCGTGGGACATTACAACCGGAGGGTTAACTGCACAAGGTGACAGCATTGTTGTTGCAGTTGTAGACGGAGGTTTTTCACTTACACATCCCGATATTAATTTCTGGAAAAATTACCAGGAGATCCCTAACAATGGAATTGATGATGATTTGAACGGTTACATCGATGATTATGATGGCTGGAACTCGGGAACATCAACGGATAACTGGACACCACAGTCGCACGGAACACACGTAGCGGGAACAGTTGGCGCAAGAGGAAATAATACCATCGGGGTAACCGGGGTAAACTGGAATGTAAAAGTAATGCCGATCGTTTACGGAAGCGGCGGCGGAGCCAGTTTTGAAGCGGACGTAGTAGCTGCGTACGCTTATGCCCGTGATCAACGCAGATTATATAATACAACAAACGGTTTAAAAGGTGCATTCGTAGTATCCACTAATTCTTCATTTGGTGTCGACCTGGCAATGCCTTCCTCATATCCATTGTGGTGCGCGATGTACGATTCATTGGGAGCTGTCGGAATTTTAAGTGCGGCTGCAACAGCGAATGCAAATTATAATGTCGATGTACAGGGAGATATTCCGACCGCTTGTCCGAGCAACTGGATGATCTCCGTTACGAATACAAAAAACAACGATACAAAAGCTACAGCGGGTTACGGAACAACAACGATTGACCTTGGCGCCCCGGGAACAAGTATCACCTCAACGTATTGGTCGGGTTCGGCAAATACCTACAATTCTATTTCAGGGACTTCCATGGCTACCCCGCATGTTGCGGGTACAGTAGGGTTATTGTATTCAGTGGCTTGTGCACCGCTTATCGCTAACGCAAAAATTGATCCGGCCGGAATTGCTTTAATGATCAAAGATTCTATTTTGGGTGCCACTGATCCAATTGCAGCTTTAAGTGGAATTACGGTTACAGGAGGGCGATTGAATTTATACAAGGCAGTGACATCCATGCAGAATTATTGCCTTGCCGTAGGCATGAACGATCAAAACAAACCCGACAATGCCTTTGAAGTAGCAAGTGTTTATCCGAATCCCGCTACACAAAACATAACGGTAGTGATCAATACATTTGAAAGCAGTGATGTTGTGTTAACGAATGTATTGGGACAGGAAATGAAACGTGTTCACAATGAGAATTCCATGCATGGAAAACAATTGATCAAAATGAATATTGCGGATCTGACAAAAGGAATTTATTTTGTAAATCTTGAAAACAAAGACAAAAGATCAGGAGTTGTGAAAGTGGTTGTTTATTAAGTCAAGTCGGAAGTTGAATTTCGGAAGTATTGCAAAGTATCACGCATCTCACTATTTCTAAAACATAAACATCATGAAACTACTTTCTATTTCAGGTTTTATCCTTGGGATCTTGTCGTTCCTGGCAAGTTTATACCTTCAATTTGTATTGGCTCCTGCTGCAGCGGCCCTGGAAGCCTCGATAGACACGGGCCTTTCGGCCCCGATCGACAGTATCGTGTTCGTGGCGGCCATTGATGCAAAAGTAATGCTGGGAGAAATCCTGATCATCACCGGCGGATTGGGTTTGATCCTTTCAGGAATTTCGGCTATCAAATTAAAAAGCAAACTGGCAATGACGGGTGTTGTTCTCGGATTGATTGCATTAGTGATCGGTGTGATCCATGGAACGCATATGTTTTCCTGATTTTTTGTAACGAATTAAGTTTAATTCAATTCGTGTCCCGTCAGCAATCGTAACTATTCGAAATGACTTGTATTTATTTCGAAGAAGTCACATCTTCCAGATTTCCGGTATTCGTTAATTTCCAGAGTTTATCCAGCTTCGGTGACAATACTACTTCCGTTCTTCGGTTTCCGGCGCGACCTTCCGGTGTATCGTTCGGCTTCAACGGATGAAATTCGGCACGACCGCTAGCGATGATCCTTTCCGGCGTAATACCGTTGTCGATGAACAGACGTGTTACACTGGTAGCACGATGCGCGCTTAAGTCCCAGTTGTCTTTGTTCCTTCCGCCACTGATCGGTACATTGTCCGTATGGCCCTCCACCATGATCTCGAGATCGGAATTCTTCAGCACTGCCGCAAGCATCTCTACAGCTTCTTTTCCACGCTTGTTCACCTCATCACTGCCGGAAGGAAATAATAACTTATCACTCATGGAAACATATAATTTTCCGTCGCGTACCTCCACGGTTAACTCATCGGGGGTAAAACATTTCAAAGCGCTGCACACTTCCTGTTTCAAATTAGCAATTGCATTGCGTTGTGCATCCATTACACCCTGCAGTTCCTTCAAACGTTTTTCCTCTTCGGCGATCTTTCTTTCGCGATCATTCAATTTCTCTTCGTCGCTTTTCGAAAGTGATTCCAATTGCGATTTATCATTCGCAAGTTTACTGTAACCATTGTTCAATGAATCATATTTTTTTGACCATTGATCCATCGCTGCCCTGTATTTTTTATTGGAAACACAGGAAGTGAAACAAAGTGCGGTGATGCAGGTGATGCAGAATAATTTAAATGTTCCCATAGCTTTTATTTTTTTACTTTGATCTTGTTAAAAATAAATGCCAGTGGTCGTGGGGAGTTTTTTGCCGCGATCACAATTTGGTGAAGATCAAAAACTCGCGGCCATTATCCGTATTATACTGCAATTCTATTGTTCCCTGGTACTGGCGCACAATGCTCCAATCTGCACTAAGCAAGGTGAATGGATAAGCCTGCTCAAAACTCATCGTCAAAGTCTTTCCATTATCACTCCATTTACCTCTATAGGTACGCGAGTTCTTAAATGCTTCCACAATTCCGGACCGGGTGAATGTGAACCTATATCCGGCAAACAAGCTTGTTTGTCCGTCATTCGGATTCTCCGTTTGATTTTCCGTAAAAAAAGCGACCCTGAAATTACGCGGAGCTGAATTCTCTCCTGTGATGGATTTTGTCATTGTATCTGAAACTTGCGGCAAAGGTTCTTTCTGGCAGCCGGCCATTATTACCGCCATAAAACAAACGGCAACGGCTTTTTGGATGAACGTTTTCATATTTCCTCCTTTTTTTAAATTATATATTCATGAATTCATCAAATACGACCGTACGGAATGAATCCTTTGTAAATGATGTGTTTGCTTTTAATATGAGTGTATGATCTTGTTTATCGAGCATCCATTGTCCGTTCAATTCGCTGAACGGACTTCCCTGTTCAAACATGATCTTAAAACCCGCATATTTAGCACTTAGGCCGTCTGTCCATTTCCCATGAAAATCGCGGATTCCATCAGTGACTTCCAGGATACCGCCGGCATGAAAAACAAACAGGTAAGTTTTATATCTATCTGCATGATCTCCGTTCTGGTCCGTAAAATGGATCAGCCTCCATTTCAATTCCAGAAAATTACCCTGCATGGAATTACCATCCCCGGATTTTTCAATCCCCTTGTTTTCCTGCGAAACAGGAACCAGGCTTTCTTTTTCGCAACCGCTTAACAGGAAAGTGCCTGTTATCAATGCAGCCATTATTCTTTTAGCTATCGTTTTCATTTTAATTCTCCTTTCTTAGTGATTTATTGAATCAAAATTACGGCAGTTATCCCCGCAGGGCTTTGTAAATTCGTTTAAGACGGGAAAAGGATAAATGGACGGTGAGAATTGGTCGGTTGAAAAAAAGAAAGGATCATCACTGCTTCTTCTTCGTATTTTCTCAATGATCTTTCTCCCTGCCTCCCAAAAGGGGATAAAAAAAGCCCCTTCTTTCGAAGAGGCTTTCTCATTTCAAGTTAATTTTTATTTTACTTGTGCATTTTCGCGCAAGCTTCTCCGCATTTCTGCATACATTCTTCTTTTGTTTTGCAGCCATGATCACAACCCTCCATACATGAAGATTTATCCATGCTGCATGCTTTGCCTTCCATTCCTTTATCACACTTCATACCTGCAGTACACATTTTCATGCACTCATCGCCGCATTTTTTTGAACATGCTTCATGGCAAGCGCCTTCGCATTTTGCATCACAGGCAATACCCATCTCTTTGCACTTCTTTTGGCAACCTTCGGAGCAATAAGCAGTTCCGGCGTGTGCAACACACATTTCTTTTTCTTCCGGGGAACATTTCATTGAATCGCAATATGCAGCACATTGTTCTTTCGTCATGTGCATACATTTGTCCATATCGCATTTCATTTCCATTTTATGTTTGCAGCAATCATCCATTCCTGCGCCGCCCATAGTACATTCTTTTTTCATTCCGCAAGCATCATCTCCGCCTTCGGAAGAAACAACTGCGATGTACGGTGCAATAACCAATGAAACGATCGACATTAATTTGATCAGGATGTTCATGGAAGGACCTGAAGTATCTTTGAACGGATCTCCTACAGTATCACCAGTAACAGATGCTTTATGCGGTTCTGATTTTTTGTAGAACATTTCACCGTTGATCATCACTCCTTTTTCGAAAGATTTTTTTGCATTGTCCCATGCACCACCTGCATTTGATTGGAAAATTCCCATCAATACACCTGATACGGTTACACCTGCCAATAAACCACCCAATACTTCGGGACCGAATGTAAATCCGACAATTACCGGAGTGATCAATGCGATACCGCCCGGCATCATCATTTCACGGATAGATGCTTTTGTAGAAATAGCGACACATTTTTCATATTCAGGTTTTGCTTTGTATTCCATGATACCCGGAATTTCGCGGAATTGACGACGCACTTCCTGTACCATGTCCATCGCCGCTTTACCTACTGCCTGGATACACAATGCCGAGAAAATGAACGGAATCATACCGCCTACGAATAAACCTGCCAATACCGGCGCTTTGTAAATATCAATTGCAGAGATCCCGGCAATCCCAACGAATGCTGCGAACAATGCCAATGAAGTTAATGCTGCAGATGCGATCGCAAATCCTTTTCCGGTTGCAGCAGTTGTATTACCAACCGCATCCAGGTTGTCAGTACGTTCACGTACTTCGGGAGGCAATTGACTCATCTCAGCAATTCCGCCGGCGTTATCCGCGATCGGACCGAAAGCATCGATCGCCAACTGCATCGCTGTTGTTGCCATCATACCTGCTGCGGCGATCGCCACACCGTATAAACCTGCAAAATAATAAGATGCCATGATACCGCCTGCCAATGTAAGGATAGGGATCACGGTTGATTTCATACCTACGGATAAACCACCAATGATGTTCGTAGCATGACCTGTAGAAGATTGCTGGATGATCGATAAAACAGGACCTTTACCCATTGCGGTGTAATATTCTGTTACGATACTCATTACGGCACCAACGATCGAACCAACAACGATGGCATAAAACACATCCAGGTTACTGAATTCATAACCGCGTAAATTCAATTGAGCCGGTAACATATACATTACAACAAAATAAGAAGCGATCACTGTAATGATGATCGACGACCAGTTACCGAGGTTCAATGCATTCTGAACATTTGATTTATCATCTTTAATGCGAACGAAGAATGTTCCAACAACGGAGAATACGATACCTAAACCACAAATGATCATCGGCAATAAGATCGGCGACATACCGCCAAAATTATCCGTAACGGTGATCTCTTGTCCGAGCACCATTGTTGCCAAAATTGTTGCTACATACGAACCGAAAAGATCGGCACCCATACCTGCAACGTCACCTACGTTATCACCTACGTTATCTGCAATTGTTGCAGGGTTACGCACATCATCTTCCGGAATTCCGGCTTCTACTTTACCAACCAGGTCGGCTCCAACATCGGCAGCTTTTGTATAGATCCCGCCGCCAACACGTGCAAATAAAGCGATTGATTCAGCACCCAATGAGAAACCTGTCAATACTTCGATAGCTGTTTTAACGGTATCAGCACCCAATCCTGCAAAAATCTGAAGGAATGCGATGAACAATCCGCCTAAACCGAGAACGGCTAAACCAGCCACTCCTAAACCCATTACGGTTCCACCGGTGAAAGAAACTCTTAATGCCTGTTTTAAACTTGTACGTGCCGCCTGGGTTGTGCGAACGTTTGCTTTTGTTGCAACACGCATCCCGATATAACCGGCAGTAGCTGAAAATACCGCACCGATAATAAATGCGATACAAATGATCCAACTGGAGTGGATCGGTTTTCCGTGAATTTCATGAATCGTTCCGGAATATGCTAAAAGGGCCGCTGCAAAAACAACGAAAATGCTTAATACTTTCCATTCTGCTTTTAAGAATGCCATGGCTCCGTCGGCAATGTATCCTGCGAGCTCCTGCATGTTCTTGTCGCCTGCATCCTGCTTACTTACCCATGCTGATTTGATTGCCATTACGATCAATCCAAAGATCCCTAAAGCGGGTACTAAATAGATAATGTTATTCATAGTATATTATTGTTTGTTTTGTAGTTTAAAAGCCTAATTTATTTTATTGATAATCAATCACTTAAATACCAAATCCGTTAAAAACGGTTGCAAACTTAGGCATTTTTATCGGAATATCAAAACATGAGGGGAAATGTACTATTTCATACTGAATTTCAAACACTTAGCCTTTCTAAAAACAAAAAAGGGTTCAATTTAAATTGAACCCTTTTTCCTAAATCACCCTGTTCGGTTATTGAATAATAATTTTTTGTTTTACAGAATTTCCATCTATCTGAGTATCGACAAGGTAGATTCCTTTTGCCAGGCTTCCATCCCCATTGATATTTATGAGTCGATCACCTTCACCATCCATCGATTTTGCCCATATAACTTTCCCATAGATATCATAGATCTGAATGATGATCGAATGTGTTCCTTCCGTTAATTTTTCAAGACTCACGGTAAATCCATCGGATCCTGAAGGGTTAGGGAAGATCATGACATTCGGTTCGGCGGTTTCTTCCATTGCTGCTCCGTCCATGTCACGGAAATCGGAAGAAGCCGTAGATAACAGGGAGGTATTAATTGTGATCGTACACGTATTGGTATTGGTACCCCAAACACCATTCACTTTTGCACGCACCCTTACCGTATATGTATTTCCATTTAATAAACCGGCAAAATAATTTTTAGGGATCGCTGAACTGTTCGTTCCCCTTAACCTGGTAACATTATAACCTCCCGGTCCGGTAATGTTCCATTCATAATCCTGAGCTCCTCCAACGGCAGTACTTGTAAAATTACCGCTTAAATTCATAGATGTGTTGCATTGAGAAGCGATCAATTGAGGTGTTGACGGTGCAATTGTTATTGTACATGTCGGACCAAATACTCCCCAAACTCCTCCTACTTTTGTTCTAACCTGCACATCATACGACAATCCATAATTCAAGCCAATGATCCAGGCTCTGTTGATCGAGGAATAATTTGCAGAGCGGTCAACAGTCACTGTGAATGAAGAAGTAGTACATGAAAACTTCCACTCGTAATCTGTTGAGGCGGGAATAGCATTACAGTCGAATACACCTGCTGAAATATCCGTGAATGTGGCTGCACATTCTGAGGAGATCATTTGAGTGGTTGGCACTGCAAGTGTGATCGGACAAGAGACGCTGTAATTACCCCAGAACCCGCTCTTAAATGCTTTTACCCTCACATTGTAAGTGTTTCCATATTGCAGGCCTGTTACCCATGATTTATTCAGACTTGTTGAGCTTGTTGATGATGAAGAATTTACTTCCTGGAAGAAACCGGATCCGTTCGTAAACTCAAATTTATAATAGTTTGCACCTGCAACGGAATTACATGTGAAGTAACCTGACAAATCGGTGAACGTAGCACCACACTGACTGGTAATCAATTTTGTGTTCGGAATAACGATCGTACAGTTTTGTGTTACAGTGGTTGTATTTTGTGCAGTACAACCCGAAGCATCGGTAACGGTTACGGTATAACTTGCATGCGCCAATCCTGATACATCTTGTGTTGTAGCACCGTTGCTCCATAAGTATGTATATCCCGGTGTTCCTCCGCTTACTGTCAGATTTATCGAGCCGTCATTATCCGGACATGTTGATTGTGTAAATGTTGCACTCAGTCCGATCGCTGTTGGTTCTGTAATCGTTACAGTGGCTGTTGAACTGCAGCTATTCGCATCGGTAATGGTACAGGTATATGTTCCCGCACTTAAACCGCTTGCCGTTGCGGCTGTTCCACCACTAGGCGCCCATGAATAACTATACGACGGAGTACCGCCGCTTGCGCTTGCTGTTGCTGATCCATCTGAACCACCATTACAGCTTACATTTGCAGAGCCTGAGATAGAAGCTGAAACGCCTGCGGTATTTCCAATTGTTACTGTAGCTGTTGTTGAACAAGAATTTGCATCCGTTACGGTACATGTATAATTACCCGCAGCTAATCCTGTTGCGGTTGCCGCTGTTCCGCCTGCCGGCGCCCAGGAGTACGTTAATGTTCCTGTTCCGCCTGATGCTGTTGTTGTTGCAGAACCATTGGAAGCGCCGCATGCCGCATCAGTATGTGAAGATACGGAAGCAGAAATTGCACTAGGTTCTGTAATGGTTACAGTGGTAGTTGTTGAACAACTGTTTGCATCCGTAATTGTACAGGTGTACGTACCTGCACCTAAACCGGTTGCCGTAGCTGCCGTTCCGCCGCTTGGCGCCCATGAATATGTCAATGTTCCTGTTCCGCCGGATGCAGCAACCGTTGCTGATCCGTTTGATCCGCCGTTACAAGAAATGTTTGTTTGAGAACTGATGCTTGCTGAAATAGCGCTTGGTTCAGTAATGGTTACAGTAGTTGTTGTTGAACAACTGTTTGCATCCGTAACCGTACATGTATACGTACCTGCGCCTAAACCGCTTGCAGTGGTTGCTGTTCCACCACTTGGCGCCCACGAATATGTCAACGTCCCTGTTCCACCGGATGCAGCAACGGTTGCTGATCCATTTGATCCGCCGTTACAAGAAGTATTTGTTTGAGAACTGATGTTTGCTGAAATTGCGCTTGGTTCCGTAATGGTTACAGTTGCCGTTGAACTACAACTGTTCGCATCAACAACGGTACATGTATATGTTCCTGCACCTAAACCACTTGCAGTTGCTGCTGTTCCGCCGCTTGGTGACCAGGAATAAGAATATGAAGGAGTTCCACCGGTTGCATTCACTGTTGCAGATCCGTTTGAACCGCCATTACAACTTACGTTCGTAGAACCTGAGATTGAAGCGGAAACACCGGCCGTACTTCCGATTGTAACTGTAGCTGTTGTCGAGCATGAATTTGCATCAGTTACCGTGCATGTATAATTACCTGCGGTTAATCCTGTTGCTGTTGCTGCAGTTCCACCTGTTGGTGCCCACGAATATGTTAGTGTTCCTGTTCCACCCGATGCTGTGGTTGTTGCCGAACCATTTGAAGCTCCACAAGCAGCATCTGTATGTGAACTTACCGACGCAGAAATTGCCGACGGTGCTGTGATATTAAATGTAGCAGTGTTCACACAAGAGTTTGCATCCGTTACCGTACACGTCCATGAACCCGCTGTTAAGCCTGTCACACTTGCTGTTCCATCACCTGTTGGATTACCGGGAGTCCAGTTATATGAATACGATGTTGTTCCACCGCTTACTGAAACTGTTGCTGCTCCGTTGCTTCCTCCGTTACATGCAATGTTTGTTTGTGATACCGGAGAAACAACCAATGCTGTCGGCGCTGTGATATTAAATGTTGCTGTACTTGTACAAGAGTTTGCATCTGTTACAGTACATGTCCATGAACCCGCTGTTAAGCCCGTCACAGAAGCTGTTCCATCACCTGTCGGATTACCCGGCGTCCAGTTGTATGAATACGATGTTGTTCCACCACTTACTGTTACACTTGCTGCTCCTGTATTTCCACCGTTACATGCAATATTTGTTTGGGAAACAGGACTTACAACCAATGCTGTCGGCGCTGTGATATTAAATGTTGCTGTACTTGTACAAGAGTTTGCATCTGTTACAGTACATGTCCATGAACCCGCTGTTAAACCTGTCACAGATGCTGTTCCGTCACCTGTAGGATTGCCCGGTGTCCAGTTGTATGAATACGATGTTGTTCCACCACTTACTGTTACACTTGCTGCTCCTGTATTTCCACCGTTACATGCAATATTTGTTTGGGAAACAGGACTTACAACCAATGCTGTCGGCGCTGTGATATTAAATGTTGCTGTACTTGTACAAGAGTTTGCATCTGTTACAGTACATGTCCATGAACCCGCTGTTAAACCTGTCACAGATGCTGTTCCGTCACCTGTAGGATTGCCCGGTGTCCAGTTGTATGAATACGATGTTGTTCCACCACTTACTGTTACACTTGCTGCTCCTGTATTTCCACCGTTACATGCAATATTTGTTTGGGAAACAGGACTTACAACCAATGCTGTCGGCGCTGTGATATTAAATGTTGCTGTACTTGTACAAGAGTTTGCATCTGTTACAGTACATGTCCATGAACCCGCTGTTAAACCTGTCACAGATGCTGTTCCGTCACCTGTTGGATTACCGGGAGTCCAGTTGTAAGAGTAAGAAGTTGTTCCACCGCTTACTGAAACTGTTGCTGCTCCATTGCTTCCGCCATTACATGCAATGTTTGTTTGTGATACCGGAGAAACAACCAATGCTGTCGGCGCTGTAATATTAACGGTTTGAGTTGCAGTACAAGAGTTCGCATCTGTTACCGTGCATGTCCATGTGCCTGCTGTTAAGCCTGTCACACTTACTGTTCCATCACCCGTTGGATTGCCCGGGGTCCAGTTATATGTATAACCACCGGCACCACCCGTTGGAGTGTTGATCGTTGCTGCACCATTTGAACCACCATTACAGGAAATATTTGTTTGAGATGCGATCGAAACTGAAATTGCAGAAGGCGCTGTGATATTAAATGTTGCCGTACTTACACAGGAGTTTGCATCTGTTACTGTACATGTCCATGTGCCCGCTGTTAAACCTGTCACAGATGCTGTTCCGTCACCTGTTGGATTACCGGGAGTCCAGTTGTAAGAGTAAGAAGTTGTTCCACCGCTTACTGAAACTGTTGCTGCTCCGTTGCTTCCGCCGTTACATGCAATGTTTGTTTGTGATACCGGAGAAACAACCAATGCTGTTGGCGCTGTGATATTAAATGTTGCTGTACTTGTACAAGAGTTTGCATCTGTTACAGTACATGTCCATGAACCCGCTGTTAAGCCTGTCACAGAAGCTGTTCCGTCACCTGTTGGATTGCCCGGTGTCCAGTTATAAGAATACGATGTTGTTCCACCGCTTACTGAAACTGTTGCTGCTCCGTTGCTTCCGCCATTACATGCAATGTTTGTTTGTGATACCGGAGAAACAACCAATGCTGTTGGCGCTGTAATATTAACGGTTTGAGTTGCAGTACAAGAGTTCGCATCTGTTACCGTGCATGTCCATGTGCCTGCTGTTAAGCCTGTCACACTTACTGTTCCATCACCCGTTGGATTGCCCGGGGTCCAGTTATATGTATAACCACCGGCACCACCCGTTGGAGTGTTGATCGTTGCTGCACCATTTGAACCACCATTACAGGAAATATTTGTTTGAGATGCGATCGAAACTGAAATTGCAGAAGGCGCTGTGATATTAAATGTTGCCGTACTTACACAGGAGTTTGCATCTGTTACTGTGCATGTCCATGTGCCCGCTGTTAAGCCCGTCACTGATGCTGTTCCGTCGCCTGTCGGATTGCCCGGAGTCCAGTTATAAGAATAAGATGGAGTACCGCCGCTTACTGAAACTGTCGCTGCTCCATTGCTTCCACCATTACAGGAAATATTTGTTTGCGAAACAGGACTTACAACCAATGCTGTCGGCGCTGTGATATTTACGGTTTGAGTTCTTGTACAAGCGTTCGCATCGGTGATCGTACACGTCCAGGTGCCTGCCGATAAACCTGACACACTTACCGTTCCGTCACCTGTTGGGTTACCCGGAGTCCAGTTGTAAGTTAAGGTTCCTGTTCCGCCACTGGCTGTGATCGTTGCTGCACCGGTTGAACCGCCATTGCAGGCTACGTTTGTCCACGATACAACACTTGAACTTATTGAAGGTGGCTGCGTGATGCTAAATGTTTTTGTGATCGAGGTTGATGCAGCATCTGTGATCGTACAGGTATAATTAGTGGCACAAAGCGAAGATGCGGTTGCTCCGCTTCCGCCTGATGGTGACCAGCTATA
>JADMIO011130888.1_pt1 | contig 24852 bp, 29 predicted proteins | sample 8958161 | NCBI WGS metagenome assembly JADMIO01 (sample SAMN16585339, study PRJNA669376) | soil metagenome | isolation source: Crop rotation soil | place: USA: Cullars Rotation, Alabama | collected 2011
GGCGGGAATTCCCGCGATCTACCGCGAAACGGTACCCGCCTCTTCAGAGTTTCCGTTGGTAACCATGGTAACCTGGCGGGTGGCAGAGTTGATTCCCCTCAAATTACACTTGGATGCCCTGGCGACCTCTCTCCTTGCCTGGATTGAAGAGCCGGGCTCTCTTCTCGGCCGGATTACGCGAGCGGAAGCACTTAAAACGCTAGTTCAGCGGGCTAGGCGTTTTGCCGGGATTTCAAGTGATTTAAGCGTGCTTCTCTCGTCACTCATCGATTGGGGGAAAGCTCACGGACAGGCGCCTATCGTTCTGGCGGCGGTGAGAGCGGATGGCGCCTTAGACAGATCGGTTGCCGCGAAGTATATTGGGATTTTGCCGGAAGCGGGACCGGCCTCGAAGGGCGTTTCTCTTTGGATCCCGCAATCGGAAAGGGACTTTGAACGCCTTTTTTCCAAGTATGGGCATTCGCGTTTCTACCGAGAGAATGGCAGCCCTGACTTATCGCCGTGGGGACAGTTCATCGCTAGACTCTACCGCCCGCAATAACGCTCCCCCTTTCTCTCCTTTTCGTTTATGATTTCGCTCTTCATGCCGGAGCCAGAAGGACAAATGATCGAAGGCCTAGTTTCCCAAAAGGGGTTGTTTCTGACCCGGGATAATACGTCCCTTTACTACGAAGTGCAGGGCGAGGGCCGGCCCCTCATCTTCTGCTATGGACTTACCTGCCGGCGTGACCATTGGCGTCATCAAATCGGGTACCTGTCGAGGCGTTATCAGATCATCACCTTTGATTACCGTGGGCACCATGCCTCATCGATGCCTCCGAATGATCGGCACCTCACCATTGAGTGGTGCGCCAGAGACATCGAAGATCTCATGGGACATTTGGATTTATCGGAAGCCGTTTGTTTGGGCCACAGCATGGGCGTGCCGGTCTTGACCCATGCCGCGATCAATCTAAAGCAACGGATGCGTGCCATGGTGTTCGTGTGTGGTTCCGTCCACAACCCTTTTCAGCATATGTTCTACACGAATCGCTTGGACCATCTATACCGGGCCTCCGCTTTTCTCTTTGAGTATTTTCCGGATGTGTCGGCGCGGTTGTGGCGGCAATTCACGGGAAAAAATCCCATCAGTTATTTCCTAACCTCGCAATTCGGTTTTAATCCGGATACGTCGGAGGAAACGGATATTTTGAATTATATCGATGGGGTCCACCAGACGCCGCTTCAGGTTTTTCACCGGCTATTGAAAGACTATGCGAGCTTTGATCGGCGAGCGCTTCTACCGCAGGTTCAATCGCCGACGCTCGTTATCGCGGGTGAGGATGATTGTATTACGCCGATGAGCGTTCAGGTTGAATTGGCGGAATTATTGCCCCACGGAGAAATCGCCGTTGTCGCCCAGGGTAGCCACAATGCGCACACCGATTTTCCCCACGAAGTGAACCGCCGGATAGAAGATTTTCTTTCGCATCTGGGATACGAATGAAAATACTCTCGCTCTGTCTCCTCCTCGTGACCGCGTGTACGCACGCTCCACTCCGGCAACCAACGGGGCTCGCGGCCGGTACGTTTTGGAAACTTCAGAATGAGCGCCGACAAGGGCTTGCCTCCCTTTCCGCGAAACTTCGTTTGAGATACGAAACGAAAAAGGAGAGTGTTGCGGGGAAGGGACGTTTTGTCTCCGATCTTCCGCGAAACCTCTTACTCGAACTGAGGGATCCGTTGGGACGCTTGCAATACCTCACCTCCCTCGATAATGAAAAATTCACGGCCGTATACCCAAGCGAGAATCGAGCTTTTCTTGATTCCGAAGCCGGGAAGGCCTATTTGAAGAAATTTCTGGGCTTTCCTTTCTCGTTTCGAGATCTCGCGGAACTTCTGACCGGTGTCGTTCCGTCAGCGGTCATGCGGCAGTCATTCGATACGTGGGAATGGGTGGCGGGGGAGGGCGTTTATCGTGGCACCGCGAAATCGGGGGGGAGTACGGTGACGTGTGATGTCGACGCCGACACGGCGGCGCTTCGCGCGCTGAGTTGGAAAAACGGGCCGGAATCCGTCCATATTGGCTACGATGATTTTTTTCCCTGTTGCCGGCAAGCTTCGGGGAATGGGTTTCGGGTAGCCGGGTTAGTCTCCGTGCGGCTAGAAAAGACGGATTCAAAAATAGAAGTTGAATGGGAAGAGATCACTCCCTTTCGGGCTCCCAAGGGCACGGATTTATTCAAAGTGAAGCTTGATGCCAAGGTTCAACAGATCCCGCTCCACTAAAGACGACCGCTGTGCGAAACTGATGGAATGCTTCTCGAAGTCGAAGGTTTGAAGACGCATTTTTTCACGCCCGACGGTGTGGTCAAAGCCGTTGACGGCGTCTCTTTTGTTCTCGAAGAAGGAAAAACGCTGGGGATCGTGGGTGAGTCTGGTTCGGGTAAGAGCGTCACCGCACTAAGTCTCTTACGGCTCTTGCAACCGGGAGCTCGGACCGTTTCGGGCCGCGTTTGCTTTCAGGGTGAGGATCTTCTGACTCTCTCTGAAACTGCCATGCGCGGCATTCGTGGTGGAAAAATTGCGCTGATTTTTCAGGATCCTTCGACTTATTTAAATCCTGTTTACTCGGTGGGTAGCCAAGTCGCGGAAGCGGTACGATCCCACCGGCCCGATTTATCGAGGGCTTTGGCTATGACGCGGGCTTTGGATTTATTGAGGGTGGTTGGCATTTCTGATCCCGAAGCGGGTTACTACCACTCTTACCCGCACCAATTGAGCGGTGGAATGAAGCAGCGAGTGATGATAGCGATGGCACTCTCCTCCGAGCCGCGCATCCTCATCGCAGACGAGCCGACTGCCTCGCTCGATGTCACCATTCAGGCGCAGATCCTCCGGCTCATTTTGGGTTTTCAACGGGAGCGGGGGATGAGCATTGTCCTCATCACCCACGATCTTGGAATCGTTAGTGGGTTTGTGGACGACGTCATGGTCATGCAGAAGGGAAGATCGGTTGAGCTTGCGGCAACCCGAAAACTTTTCTCGTGCCCCGAGCATGCGTATACGCAGCAGCTTCTTCTCAGCGTGCCGTCCGTTCGATCGGCTAGCCGTCCCCCCATTCAGACGAGGCCACTGGTGGCACTCACCGAGGGAGTGAAGCGTTTTCGCGTGGCCGGTCGGACAATGGGGAAAAAGTGCGAGGTCCATGCGGTTCAAGCGGTGAGCCTATCCATTGGGAAAGGAGAAACCCTGGGTTTGGTGGGAGAATCAGGTTCAGGAAAATCGACGTTGGGACATTGTCTTTTAAGGCTCATGGATCTGACGTCGGGCTCGGTGTTTTTTGACGGGAAAGATTTAACCGGATTATCGGCCCGCGAGATGCTTCCCTACCGAAGACGAATGCAAATTATTTTTCAAGATCCCTTTTCGTCGCTAAACCCGCGCATGACCGTTGGCGATATTATCGAGGAACCCCTCGTGATTCACCGTTTATCTGGCACCGCAAACGGAAGGAGATCTCGCGTCAATGAGTTGCTAGGGTTAGTTGGGCTTCCGGAGGCGGTCGTTTCGAGATACCCGCACGAGTTTAGCGGAGGGCAAAGGCAACGGATCGCGATCGCCCGAGCGCTGGCCGTGGAACCCGAATTCATCGTTTGTGACGAGCCGGTGAGCGCGCTTGATGTCACGACCCAAGCCCAGATCGTGAATCTCTTGATCAGTCTGCAGAATAAGTTGGGGCTTACTTATCTTTTTATTTCGCACGATTTGCGCATCGTGCGGCGGTTTTGTCATCGTATTGCCGTCATGTACCTTGGAAAAATCGTGGAATGCGCCGACTGTGAGACGCTTTATCGCGCGCCTAAGCATCCCTACACGCGTGCTCTTCTCTCGGCCGTGCCCGAGATAGAGGAAGGACACGCCCAGGAACCGATTATCCTGGCGGGAGAGCCGCCCCGGGCGACGGACTTGCCCCGCGGGTGTCAGTTCCACCCCCGGTGTTATCTTGCCGAGGCTCGCTGCCGGATTGAGATTCCAAAGCTTCTGCCGGTAAAAGGTGAAAAAGAGCAGTGTGTGTCGTGTTTACTGGTGGTGTGATAGTAACCGCGAGTCTACGGCGTCAAGGAGACTTGACTGCGGTACTTTAAAAGCACATCAAGCGCTTCCCAAAGTTCATCGCGTTTCAACGGAGTTCGTAAGGTATCGTGCATCCCAACCGTGAAAGCTCGCTTCAAAAGATCCGGGTTTTTCTTCACGTCTTTGGGGGAATAAATCATGACGACGGGAATGTCGAGTAGTGAGGTTAACGTCTCGATCAGCGCGACCGGCTCTTCCCACTGAATTTTCGACTCCACGAGAATCAGATCGGGCATATAGGCGAGTAATCGGCTTTTCAGCAGCAATAGCGACGGGATCGTCTGGATCTGCAAGAACGGAAATGAAGCAAGCAGCGGGAGCCAGCGGCAGGTGTCGGTAAGGTAAAACAGGGTGTGTTGCCTGGTTTCTTGAGTTACCGCCCGTTGCCGGAACGCCTCTAAAACCAAGACATTTCCGGGCAGAACGGGCGCCTCAGCAAAGCACTTGAAGCGTTTTTTTGCCACTCCTGTCCTCCCCCCCAATTCATTCTAGTTACAGTTTCACTAGATGCACTCTTTTTTTTTCGATTCCTTAAATAAACCAACGAATCTACAGGATTAACTTTAAGCGGCGAGCTGTAACGGCGCGGCATCGTGCCGAATGAGATTTGGGGCTACAGCGTTTTTTAAATTGTGCCGAAAAAGATGCATGAGCCGGATTGTTTCGCTCTTTTGAAAAGAGGAAAATAATCCTTCAACCTTTGGCAGGGCTCCGCCGATGGAGCACACAGGGAGTGCCATGGAAAAAATATTAGTGATCGAAGATAATAAAGACTACCAATTCCTGATCCAAACCGCTCTCGGAGGCGACTTCAAAGTCGTGTGCGCCGATTCGGGGAAACAGGGGGTGGAATTGGCTCGGGAAGTGAAACCCGATCTAATCCTACTGGATATCTCGCTGGGTGAAGTGGACGGATTCGAAGTCTGCCATCTTCTTCGAGGCCAGAAAGAAACGACTAACGTCCCCATTATTTTCCTGTCTTCAAGGAATGATGCTCACAGTAAAGTGATGGGTTTTGATCTCGGGGCGGATGACTACATTGAGAAGCCTTTCGAAGCGGAAGAGCTCAAAGCGCGGATTCGGGTACGGATTAAGCAGCATAACTTGCGCAAAGAGAACCTTTCCGTTTATGAAAACCAAGGGTTGAAGATCGATTTTCTCGGTCATCGAGTCTTTATCGAAGAGAGAGAAATTCCATTCTCCGCGCTCGAGTTCAAGCTCTTGTCCTACTTCGTTAGGAATCCCGATCGGGTTCTCTCTCGCGAGAGAATACTGAATAACGTTTGGGGCGTCGATACGTTCGTTACGGATCGCGTCGTGGACTCCCATATTCGCAGTATTAGAAAAAAACTTGGCTCGTTCAAGGATCATATCGAATCCATCTATGGAGAGGGATACCGATTCAACCCCGTCTCTGGTGCGGGAGTGGATTCGGAAAAACACCGCGATTCCGAGGCGGCGTAGGACGTTGTGATTTTGCAAGTCTCTCGAGGCGGTACCATTTCTGATATCATTAACGAATGAGAAGCCGCCCTTTTGCCCTTTTCTTGTCTGCCTCGCTCTTCTGTTATTTTCCCGTGGCGATGGTTTGGAGCTGGCAACATGGAACCCTACCCACGGCCCTCGATATTGTCGTGTCGGCAGTACTTCCCGTGCTGCTTATCGTGGGCCTGCTCCGCGTTACAAAAACGGGTTGGTACACTCTCATCGCGGTCGTTGCGCTTTGGGGGGTACGGGATCTCTATGACTACTACGCGACGAAAGAATCGAGTACGACCCAATTGCTCATCCACGTTGCTATTTACTGCATGAGCTTAGGGTACTTTATCAATCCTCGCGTGAGGCATTTGTATTTTGATCCGAAATCACGCTGGTGGCGGGCGAAACCGCGGTATGAGACACATCAGCCCTTCATTCTGAGTCATAACTCATCGCGTCAATATCCCATTCTTCGCAATATCTCGGAAGGCGGTTGTTTTATTGAAACCAAACATCTCTTGGATGTGGGTACCGAGGTGCAAATCGTTATTCCGCTTCCCGTCCCACTGAATGTCCCCGTGATCCACGCGAAAGGGGAAGTCCGCTGGGTTTCCGCTAATCCCTTACGTTTTGGCATGGGGGTGCAGTTCAAAAACCCCCATCCTCCCCATGCAAAGGCGCTTAAAGAGTACGTCCTTCGGCAGCTTTAGAAGACTCTTCCACTTGGCCTTTACAGCGCTGACGAAGCTGTAGCAGAATCACCGCTTATGCCGTATTCACCTGTTCTGCCCTTATCGGGGAAAAAGATTGCCCGTTGCCGTGAGATCGCGAAATCCATCGGGAAACTAGTCGCGAGCCTAATCCACCATCACTCCACGGTAGGCACCGAACGCGCCGTGTTGCGCCTCCTGGGGTTTAATGGGGCCCTAGAACATCTGGGCCTTCTCTATCCGGTCAGCAATTTCATTGTAGATCAGATCCGGCAGGCAGACCGTTTGCACGAAGGGGCGCTCTACTGGATTGCGAACGCGATGGTCTCCGGTGGTCTCGATGTCGTCGGCCTTCAAGAAAAGATTTTGAAGGGGGAGGTCAACATTGGGCGAATGGAGGCCGCCCCACGAGAGAAAGTGATGAAGGAGGCGAATGCGTTGGCGCGCCGAACTTATTCCCATCTATTGAATTATCGGAAGGCGCGAAAACAGCTTTTGAGGAAACAGAAAGATCCCCTCAAACTGAAACGACCGCTTAAGTACGTTATTGTCGCGACGGGAAATATTTTTGAAGACGTGACTCAAGCGAAGAGTGCGGCTTTGGATGGCGCGGATATTATCGCCGTAATCCGTAGTACCGCCCAGTCGTTGATTGACTATGTGCCGCAAGGAACCACGACGGAAGGTTTTGGCGGTACTTACGCGACGCAAGCCAATTTCGCCTTGATGCGCCAGGCCCTCGATGAGCTTGGGGACGAGATGGGAAAGTACATTCGTTTGACGAATTATTGTTCTGGTCTGTGCATGTCGGAAATCGCCGCCCTTGCCGCGATCGAAGGCCTGGACTGCCTTCTGAACGATGCGATGTATGGCATCCTATTTCGGGATATTAACCCGCGCCGTACCTTCATTGATCAACATTTCTCCCGCCTCATCTGCTCCGTGAGCGGAATGTGGATCATGACCGGGGAAGATAATTATATGAAGACGACGGATGCGGTGGAAAGCGGGGACCAAGTCCTGGCGTCACAGTTTATTAATGAGCAATCCGCTTTGAATGCGGGCATGGATCCCAGCCAAATGTCCATTGGCCATGCGATGGAGATGGATCCTTTCTATGAAAAAGTGATCCTCATGGAGATCGCGCGCGCCCAGATGACCCGACAAATTTTTCCCGATGCTCCATTGAAGTATATGTGTAATACGAAATACAAGACGGGTGATATTTTCTTTAGTCACGCGGTTGATACGGTGTTTAACCTGATCGGATCTTTCACGAACCAGGGAACCATTCTTCTCGGGATGCCGACCGAAGCGGTGCACACACCCTGGCTGCAGGATAGGAGCATCAGCATCCGCGATGCGAATTATATCTTGACCGGATCGCAGGGCATTTCCAGCGAGTTTGGTTATCGCACCGATGGATTCATTGCGGGCTTTGCCGAGAAAGTCCTGGACGATGCCTTGGCCCTCTTAGAGCGAATTGATAAGGTTGGCATTATGACGGCCATCGAAAAGCGTTATTTCGCCGGGGTGAAGCGGACGATCGATGGCGGTAAGGGGGCAGACGGGGTGTTTCCCGTCGAAAGAGGGCGGTATGTAAACCCATTCTTCAAACTGATGGGGAGCAAGATTTAAAGATGAGCCACGAGATTAAAGTTCCCGATCTTAAATCCCTGAAACCTTATGGCGACACGACCGACGATGGGGCGATTCAATTTAGTTTCACGCTACCGGTTGAGCCTGGACCAAAGGCGCGCGAGACGGCGACGCGCCTGGTGACCAGCTGGGGTTTTTTTGATGTCAAGGTCGCGCACATGTCAAAAATCGGAGTGAACTACTCTTTCTTTGTCATCTTCGCGCGCACCGACAAAGGCATCGATTATACTAAGGTGGAAGTTCCCACTTTAAGCACGGAAAAGCGTTCGTACAAAGAGATCGACGCGCTGATCTTGTCCACCATCAAACGTCCGTTGCGCGTGGTCGGCGCTTGCACGGGCTATGATGCCCATACGGTAGGCCTCGATGCCATCCTCAATATGAAGGGGTTCGATGGGGATATCGGGCTTGAGCGTTACAAGGGTTTTCGTTGTGTGAATATGGGAAGCCAGGTTCCCACCGATGAGTTGATCGAAAGGGCTCTCAAAGAGAAAGCCGATGCGATTCTCCTTTCCAAAATTGTCACGCAGAAGGATATTCATATATCGGACATGCGCGACCTCATCGTAAAATTGAAGAAACGTGGGCTCGAGAAGAAATTTATCCTCGTTGCGGGTGGCCCGCGAGTCACTCATCAGCTTGCGTTGGAACTGGGCTACGATGCGGGTTTTACCATCGGCGCACGTCCCAGCGATGTCGCGAATTTTCTGCTTGAGAAGATGCAGGAGAGGCTCGATCTCTTGGGGAAAGAAACCTCTAGGAATCCGAAAAAAAAGGACGGCGATGTCAAGTAAGCGAAAAACTGAGAATGCCCCGCGCGAAAAAAACCGGCCTTTGAAGATCATCGGTCGGACCTTGGAGCTCAGTCAGATAGCGCATGCGGTAAAGCTTCAGCGTAATTTGCTCATTGAGGGGCCGGTCGGCGTGGGTAAGACGTTTTTGGTCCAACAGGTTTTGAAAGACGCCAAAATGGGCTATGCCCGGGTTGATGGTGACTCTCGCTATACCGAGCAGAAACTTACGGGTTGGTTCGATCCCCCGCTCGTTCTGAAAAAAGGCTACCACGCGGACTGTTTCGTTCCTGGCCCTTTGGTGACGGCGATGGAGGAAGGCAAAATTCTCTTCATCAACGAATTGAACCGCATGCCCGAGGCGGTTCAGAATATTCTTCTTCCGGCGATGGACGAACGGCGCATCACGATCCCTAAAATTGGCGATGTTTTCGGAAAGGCCGGTTTCGCGGTCATTGCGACGCAGAACCCGCGTGAATTCACGGCGACCCACGCTTTGTCGGAAGCTCTTCTGGATCGGTTTGAGATGATCCAACTCCACTACCAGTCGCGCGAAGAAGAGGTGGAGATTATGAGACAGGAGCTCGGGGCGACTCCCGCTCTCCTGCACCAAGAGCGTGCGGTGGATCTCATTCGTGCGACTCGTCTGCATCAGGCGATAAAGCGTGGGGCCAGCGTTCGCGCGGCGATTGCTATCGGAAAGCTCCTCCAAGGGGGCCTGGACTTTGAAACGGCGTCGCTGATGGCGCTACCGACGCGCATTGAGATGGTGTCTTCCGAAGACGATCCGCGTGACATTATTAAACAGCTTCTTTCCCTATCGGAATTCCCCACCTTTGAGGAAAAAAAAAAGGGCCTAAAGCGGTAGGCGAAAACACCGCGGGGGTTTCGCGAATGATCGCCCCCGTTTTTTTTCCCCCCGAGCTCGTGTCACAAAGTGAGATGGAGGAAGCGGGTGGCGTGGCGCTGGATACCCAAACCGACCATTTGAGGAGCCTATACTTTAGGCGCCTTCACTCTGAGACGCGGGATGAGTCGTTGGACAGAGAGCTCGTTAAGCTCGTGATCGATCACGCGCGGCGTGTGATCGCCCACCCGGGGCGTCCGGTCGTGGTGAAGTACGATACCTTCGTGCGCTTTCCGTTTGGCGATCTTGCCCTCGAAGAAACCATTGAAGAATCTCCCCTGCTGGCGGACGCGGAGGACTATTTAGTTGAGTATCAGGTAGAGAAGCCTTTTTCGTGTGTCGCGATGCTCGATTGTAGCTCGTCTATGTCGGGAGAAAAGCACCTTTTGGCGAGTGTTGCCGTCGCGGTTCTCCTGCTTGAAGTGCCGCCGGAGGATACCTCGCTCACCGTTTTTGCTTCGAACGCGCTGACGATCAAAAGCCTGCTGGTGCGGGAGTCACCCGAAGAAACCATTTTGCGATTTTTGAGATCGAGTCCCAGGGGGTTTACTAATATTTACGGAGGACTCAAAGAGGGCCTTTCGCAGTATAAGCGGGTTGGTCGGGCAAAGCGTAAGGTCGGGCTTTTGGCGACTGACGGACGGACGACTGAGGGAGGAGATCCGATGGAAATCGCGCGCCAGTTTGATTTTCTGGTGGTCTTACACCTTCACGGACCCGGCAGCCATTTGGAGGCATCTAAAGGAATGGCGCAGCAGGGTCGAGGCGTCTGTCTGGAAGTGGAGAAATTTGAACAGTTGCCGCGTAAGCTTTATGAGGCGTTGCGGATGTTGGCGCGGCTATAGTGGGCGTTTACCGGATCGTTCAAGAATTGAGCCGAAATCTAATTTCCGGCCTGATTGAGGTTAACGCACTGGTCAGCCCCTGGACCTGCGGCGGTGGTGCATTCTGGGCACGGAGCGGCAATCTGCCTCGCAAGACCGGTCCAAAGACAATAGATGTTTTGGTTCGAACTGCGAATGATCACGGCCATCGTCACGGCGAGCATGACGACCATGAGGATGTACTCCAAGATGGCCTGTCCGCTGCGTTTGTGTCCCATGCCTTATTTTAACAGAAAGCCGGCGGAGAGGTTCACCGCAATATGGCCTAAGACGGGGAAGAGAAGTTTACCCGTCTTCCAGCGTAGATAGCCCAACCAGACCCCTGTCAAGAAAGTGTACAGCAGTTGGAAAACCACTAGCGTAAGGGGCTCTCGCGTAAGATTTTGCAGGTGCCAAATCGCAAATGCCGCGGCCGACAACCAGAGGGCGACGGGTAGTGGATTCGTGTCCGATGCCATTTGGGGCCAACGTCGAGAGAGGATTCCATAGATCCAACCGCGAAAGAGGAGCTCTTCACCGACGGGGATCGAGAAAACGTACCATAGCAGAGCTAAGGGGGCTTTAGGTCCGGGCCGGAACAGACCGCAGAGGAGAGCAAGGACGACGGGAAGGACGCTGATCTGAACGCAAAAGGAAACTGGGACTGAGACTGAATTCGTCATTGCGAGCCGAAGGCGAAGCAATCCCCTGGCCCCGAGTCGGCTCGATGAGATTGCTTCGGCCGCTTTGCGGCCTCGCAACGACGGGGTTTGCCGGGGCGTCTCTTCTCCTCTGGGAAGCGAGAGGTAGAAGAAGAGGGCAAGCAGGGGAAACGAAAGCATCTGCCCCACCTGGTCCCAGGGAGGGGTGAGGTGGGGCACGAGGTAATGGAAAAACTCTGCCGATGTCGGAACAAACCCCGCCGCTAAGATTCCAGAAAGACCGGCCGTCAGGATCCAAGCTCTAAGCCATTCAGACCGAGTCAAATTAACCTCTCATCCATCCTGGTAAATGAACAAGAGATCCATAGTGGGTCAAGCCGATTTGCGGTTCTTGGATTGGGGCTGGAGACAGGCTAGATTGACGAGATGCCGCCGTGCCATAAAATCTTGGTGAGAAGTCCCAATTTCATTGGCGATCAGGTCATGGCGTTGCCGTTTTACCGGGGGCTTCGCCGAGCCTATTCTCGATCTCACATTACCTTGCTTGCCGCTCAATCCGTCGCTGGGTTGGATTATCCCGGGCTCTTCGATGCGATTCGTGTCATGAAGGAAGCGGACCGGCGCTTTCCCCGCGGAGTTCTCGGCTTTGGCCGTGAGCTGCTGCACGATCGGTTTGATTTAGGGATTTCGTTGCCCGCTTCTATTTCTTCGGCGCTATTACTTTTCGCGGCGCGCATTCCTAATCGCGTGGGTTTTGCCGAGGGGGGAGCGGATCTATTCCTGACCGATGCGCTTCGGTGGGTAGGGCGGGAGTCGCGACGGCACAAATCGGATCTTTACCTTGAGCTGTTGGGGCACCTGACTCTGAATTTCTCCGTGCCGCCAGAAGCGGAGCCATTAAGTAAACCGAGAGAGAAGCTTTTGATTGTGGCGCCTGGAGCTTCGCTTCCGCTCCGCGAATGGCCCTACTTCAATGCGCTTCTGCCTGCCTTGAGGGTCCGTTACCCGGATCATCGCCTGATCGTCGCCGGCGGGCCTGGCGACGGAAAGTGGAATAGTTTCCTCTCTCGCCTGGGAGATCCGTCGATTGAGAACCTGATCGGCAAAACAACGCTCTCGGAACTTCGCGGAATCTGTGAAACCGCGCAGGCTGTCATCGCCAATGATTCGGGCATTGCCCATGTTGCGGCGACGCTTTCAGGGGCGCCCACCCTTGTGCTCTTCGGTCCGGGCGATCCCGGCTATGTTCGCCCTCGGGGCCGGTGCATCACGGTGAGTCGGGTGCCGGGGCTTCCGTGCAGCCCGTGTGAGAAGCCGTATTGCCGGGCTCCGTTCGGGTACCAGGAATGTCTTCGTGCGCTGTCTTTGGAGACCGTCTTGCGCGAGCTTCAAGCCATTCTTGAACTTTGACATTCCAGCGGCGTTCGGAGTTAATAATAGCCATGAAAAAAGCCCTTCTTTGCATTTTTTGTCTGTCGATGATTCCCTTTCATGGCGCCTCCACCAGCGCTTTTGCCGACGAGAAAGTGGCCCAGGAAAAGGTGGAGAAGGCCGCTCCTAGTCAGGCTCCCAAGAAAGCGGAGAAAGTTTTCACCGGCGAAGCGGCGGAGGTGAAGCGAGAGATGGAAGCGCTATTTGATGCCTCGCAAAAAGTGAATGGAGCCGAGAAAGCGGCCGCCAGGGAAAAGATCGAAACCGCCTTGGATTGGGATCGAGTGGCAAAGGATTGTCTGGGGCCAGTGCAATGGAAGAAGCAGCCCGAGAAGAACAAGGAAGAGTTCCGCGCCACCTTGAAAGAGGTGATTGTAAAGACCGCTTACTCGCGCATGGATAAGTTTTGGGATAATACGACCTACCAGTTTTCACGAATCGACGTGAAGGGGAACGCGGCGCACGTGACGACTAAATTCAATGCGGCGGGTGACCATATCGTGCTCGATTATTATTTGGATCGCAAAGGATCGAAGTGGTTCATCCACGATATTTCTTTTGAAGATCTGCGCTACAGCGAAAATATCAGTGAGCAGATCACGGCGTTTCTCAAAGAGAAACCCTTTTCGCAACTGATTGCGAGTCTAAAGAAACGTCGGGACGAGCTGACCACTCCGACCACGAAGGATAAGAGCTAATCGGGAGGCAGACCCAAGCGCCGTATTACCGCTGCGCATTTACCTTGATGTTTCTCAGGACCCCCTGAGAGTCAAACTCCGTGAAAATTTCATCGTATTGCTCAAGATGGTTTCGGTCTTTCTTGCCCCCCATCCATTTCGTGCCCTGTTTTCGATAGTACCGGCAGGTTTCGCCTGTGCCCACCTCGTCCGCGCGGCACCATTCCGGGGGGCCGAAGTCTTCAGTAAAATCTGCTTTGGTAGACTTATTCACCCGGTCGGAGTACCTGCTTTCCAGATCTTTGCGGGCTTCGTGGCTCGTGGCCGCCGACGGTTTTGATGCGCATCCTGCCATCAGGAAGCTGGCACTAATGACGGTTACCGCTAAGAGGGTCTTCATGGTTTCTCTCCTGTTCAGAGCGCGTCGCGAAGCGTTCTTAGTTTTGGCTGCAAATGGTTTCAATCTCTTCTACTTCCTTGGGTACCCCCGACGTCAAGACCTGAGAGCCGTTGGCGGTAACCAGGATATCATCTTCAATTCTGATCCCGATTCCGCGGTAGCGGGCGGGAGCGTTGGAGTCTGGGGGAAAATACAACCCGGGTTCTACGGTAAAGACGACTCCGGGTTGTAGCTTCCGGTAATTTTCATAGCTTTCGCAATAATACTTTCCAACGTCATGCACATCCATCCCCAGCCAATGCCCGGTGCTGTGTGGAAACCACGGGAAATAGTCACGGTTCTTAATTAGACTCTTCGTCGGGCCTTTAAGGATCTTGAGTTTCTTCATTTCTTCGACGAGCACTTCAACTGCCGTCGCATGGATATCGTGCATCGTTTTTCCGGGGCGTGCCTGTTGAATGCATTCCTTTTGCGCCGTGAGGACGGCGCTATAGATCTCGCGCTGCTCTTTGGTGAATGTTCCGCTTACGGGAAAAACGCGGGTGACGTCGGCGGTGTAATAGTCGAATTCGGCGCCAGCGTCGACGAGGACGAGATCTTTGTCCTCCATGCGACGGTTATTAGCGACATAGTGCAGTACGCAAGCGTTTGATCCCGAGGCTACGATAGAACCGTAACCCACGCGCTGGGCGCCGCGCGCGCGGAAGGCGTGGTATAAGACCGCTTCGATCTCGTACTCGTACATCCCCGGTTTGGTGACGCGCATTGCGTTGACATGGGCTTCGGCCGTGATGTGTCCGGCAAGCTGCAGCCGAGCGATTTCGGCTTTGCTTTTCACGAGCCGCATCTCACCCAGTACCTCACTGGGATCGAAGATGGGCCATAGGGGCCGGCCCGTGCGTCCTAGGCGTCGGCTGGCTCTCTGTAAAAGGGCAAAAATCCGCTGATCGAAATTAAAATCGATTCCGACGCGGTAATAGAGTCTTTCGGCTCGGACGATGGCGTTGATGAAGGCGTCGTCAAAAACGTTCGCGGGTAAGGATGGGTGTGCTGCGTCAGCCCCGAGTTTTCCTTTCGCGGCTTCCGGTCCAAGGATTTTGCCTTCCCAGAGTTCTTTTGTCTTGTCTCGTGGTTGAACAAAGACTTGAAAGGGGGCTTCGTCTTGTGGCGAAAGGAGGGCGATGCTGGCACTTTCCTCAAACCCCGTCAGGTAGAAAAAATTGCTCTCCTGGCGGAAGGGATAGTGAACATCACTATTTCGGATTGCCTCATGCGCGGACGGAAAAACCGCAACGCTATTCGCGATTTTCTTCAAGAACGTTTTTCGCCGGTTGGCGAAATCTATCTCCAGAATTTCCTTGGACCACATGGTTGGATATCTTAGGACAGAGCGGGTCTATAGAGCCAGTAAATAGTTTTTCCCTAGCCCTGAGGCGCATCCGGTTCTTGTTAGGGGACTATACGGCACGAGCAAGTACGAGCGAGGACTCGGAGCCCCCGTGATGAGTCTTCCAAATACGGGCTCGCTTTTCGAGATCTTCGATGACGGCCTGACCCACGTTGATATTGTAAAGCTCGTTAATGTTATTGATGCCGCCCGGGCAGAAGACATTGATTTCCAGAAGCTTATTGCCCACAATGTCAGCGCCGACAAAATACAAGCCGTCAGCGATTAGCTTGGGACGGATCATTTCGGCGATTCTTGCTTCAACCTTGGTAAACTCGACCTTTTTGCGTGTCCCGCCGATGTGCATATTGCTGCGGACATCTCCCTTGGGCGACATGCGGCGGTAAATGGCGACTTGTTTACCACAGTAAATCGGGGAGCCGTTCAGCAGGAGGAGGCGCTTGTCGCCTTTTTTCACCTCAGGAAGGTATTCCTGGGCCATGACATATCCATTCTTGCTCACCGCGGAAATGATCTGGTTGATATTCAGTTCTTTCTTCGGGTTTTGAATGAAAAAGACATCCTGTCCGCCGAAGCCCGAAAGCGGCTTGATGATGGCGGGTTTTCTCAAGTCGCGCAGAAATTCTTTTATCTTGATGGTGCTGCGAGTGATGAGGGTGCGCGCCCTAATTTCGGCGGGGAACCCAGAGAGATACATTTTACTGGCCGCGCGCGAGAGCCCGGCCGGATCGTTTACGACAAGGACACCGTGTGATTTGAGCAAGCGTCCGAATTCAACGGCGGGGTTCTTGCTCTTGTCTCCGGATTCGTTTTCATTGGGGTTGTGTCTCAGAAAGACGACGTCATAGTCGCTGAGGCACACCTCTTCACGTTCGGATTGTTCACCCTGCAGGCCTTCAAGAAAGGTAGCGCGGCTATCGAATCGGCCGTCCCCTGGAAAAACGGCGGTTGCTCGGACGCGTTGGTCGTCGCTGAAGGAAAGGCTGTTCACGGTGGTATAGGCCACTTTGTGGCCGCGTCGGTAGGCTTCGAAGGCAAGGTGGGTGGTCGTGTAAGTGACCACCTGACTATAAACCGAGCGAACCACGAAACAAATCTTCATAAGTTTAACGAACCCTAGGAATTCGATTAGTCTTGCTCACCGGAAACTCGCCGTAAAGCAGTTTCCTTTTCAAGCCGGCGTTAGGCGTCGGGGTGTGGGTGGAAAGATTAATCATTATAGATACTTAAGTTTGTGATGTTGAGGTTTCAATGGGATGGGTGCGATCAAGAGTTTGACGGTTTTGGGGCCTCTCTTGCTGCTTTACTCATCGGTTCGCATTTGTTAGCGGATTAGATAACTTATGTTCAAAAAAAACCTAGAAACGATTGCGGCGTTTGGGTTGATGCTTTTTTATCGATTTTACAGCCGTTTTTGGCGCGTGGAAAAGGTGCGTTATCCGGGTGAGTCCAAGGGGGGGCCGCCACGCCTTTGGGCGCATTGGCATGGGGACGAACTCTTGCTGGTGGCGTTGCATGCTCAAACGGGAATGGGCGTGATGGCGAGTCGGAGTCGAGACGGTGAGTTGATGGGAAAGATTTTGCGGTGGATGGGTTATCGAGTGGTTCGCGGATCGAGTACGCGTGGTGGGGCAGGGGGACTCAAGGGATTGATCGACGCCGTCCAGAAAGAGGGAATTGACGCGTCGCTCGCCGTGGACGGACCGCGTGGACCTCTGTACAAAGTGAAACCCGGAATATTGGCGCTTGCCCAGCAGACCGGCTCAGTCGTGATCCCTGGGGCAGCCGCTTCAAGCCGAAGATTTGTCTTTAAAAGAGCGTGGAATCAATGTTACCTTCCTTTTCCTTTCTCGCGGTGTGTGATCACCTACGGGGAACCGATGAAGGTACCTAAGGAGATCACGGTGGGAGAGTTTGAAAATTTGCGACTTACCTTGGAGCGAAGACTCTTAGCTCTCAAAGTAGAAGCCGAGGGACGATTCGCCAGAACCGTCGAAGCTCCAGCATTGGTAATTTCGAAACGAGAACTCACCGGGGTGTAGCGCAGGTGGCTAGCGCGCTTCGTTCGGGACGAAGAGGTCGCCGGTTCAAATCCGGCCACCCCGAAATTTTGCTTCGCAAAATTAGTAGATAGCATCAGTTGATGGTTGATAGAGGATCAAGTCGAAGCCACAAAACGATGCAGCAAAATTTCCCTCTATCTACAATCAACTACCAACAAAGCTGACTTTCGAAACATTAGATTGCATCATTAGATAGGAGGAACTGCTTCGCGCTACGTTCCCTATGCCCTCTTGCCATCTAACAAAGTAGTAACTATCCCAAATCAATGTCTTTCTCTTTTGAAAAACTGAACGTCTACCAAAAAGCCCTCGACTGCATCGACCGCCGTGAAAACCTGATCGAAGACTGCTCTAGAAAAATGACTCCGTCACAATCTGTATTTACCTGCACCATGCATGAGCTTAGGGCCGATTTTTAGTTAATGATCTTCTGGGTTTTGGGTCAGGTAAACTATTACTTAGAATATTTCGACGAATATTGATAGATCAGTTTGCGAAGTGGACCTTGAAATATTGCGGTTGCTAGCCCAGCGATGAGAGACGGCAGGCTCCGGGGCCAACGCTTTAAAGAGTATACCAACGGATTCTCGAGAAACGACGGCCAAAAGACTCGAGCGGAACGCCACTTCAGAACTTGAGATGGGCAGAGTTCCCATATGAAACCCACGAAAGTTTTTGAAAAAAGTCTTTCCCTAAGTGAGAGCGAAGTAGTGCTGGTTTCACGATCAAAGATTTGGTGCAGGTAAATCCTTACAGAGACAATCACAACACCTTTGGGGATTTCGAGAGAAAAGAAAAAAAGAGGTTACCAGAGGGCTGGGTCTTAGCATTTAACGTCAAATTTGATGATGCAACTACTACGGAGGGGAACGATAATCCATTCTTGGAAGGGGAGCACCGCAAAGTGACCTGGTATCATTGGCCAAAAAATGACGAGCAGCGATTTACTGAAGGCAAATACGTGAATGGAAAGATCGTCCAATTTGGTCGTAGGGGGCACCCCATTCCCGATGGAATTATGGCCCACTTAACTGTTCAAGGCTCTAGGAAACCACCGAAGGAATTTCCGCTCGTTCAAATAAATTATACTGAATCCAAAACTGAAGAGGCTAAAGACGATAAAGGAAAAAGCTTCCAACCGAAAAAATTCCGTCACACCTTAAGAATTGAGTTTGTGGGCAGTTATATCGATGTGACCATCGTGGATGGAAAGGACACGCACGTTTGGGAAGCCGGCGAAGTTGTGAAAGCTTTTGGGAAGGAGGATCGACTTACCATTTATAACCCGGCTAAATAATAGGGAAAGCGAAGGAATCTGCAAAACATGGTGGGGGCCTTTTTGGCAAAGTTTGGCCATTATTCCGCTGGCGCGGCGTGACATTCCTTCCGATCCAGCCCCAAATACTTTTGCGTTCTAACATCGGCCGTGCGTCCCAATTTTCTACCGATTTGCTTTCACGTATAGAAACTAAAACCAAATAACTCATTTTGGGTTTCTAACGTTTCCGTGATTTTTCTTGGTTTCGTCGTATACCAGATATTTGAAGGCAGCTTTCCAAAGTACGTGTACTTTGTGGGGGACGAACAAACTCTTCGATGTTCTTTGAACATGCTAATTTAGGCCGCTCGACTCTATGGGGGTGATATTTGCCTCTCACACGCTCCTTTTACGCTTCGCTTGGCGCATTTTTTAACTTTATAGTTTTTCGCAACTGCCGTTGGGGAGGCATTTCAAACAACTTACGTAATAAGTCCCACCCAAGGGGGATATTTGAAGGAAAGGCACTTGAAGAACGATACGCCGGTAACTAGCAGGGGACGGTATGGGGATTGAATCGTCCGTCATCGTCGTTTGGAAGGGTAGCTTGGTGGGGCTGACACCGAATAAGTTCGCCCGAACGTCCGTAGAAGCGTCTTGTTGGGTTAGTTTGCAACCGAACGTGGGGTATGACGCGTAATTCATTTTTGTTTTTATGGCCATGGTGATAGACGGGTGCCGTGGATGTTGACGATGGGGCAATGGTTTTAAAAGATCGCCGACGCCGTTATGATGAGTTTTGGTTTAGGGACGCATGGCAGTTCGGACAGAGCGTGACGTCGATTCCTATGAAGAGCTTGAGTAGCTCGGCCGCGGTTTTCGGTTCGGCTCTTGAGATCGCGGTTTTCAGAATGTCCCGAAGGGTCTCCAAGTTTTTCGCCTTACATCGGCTAGCCAAGAATCCGAAGTGACGGATTCTAACGAACCGCTTAGGCAGCGCGTGTAGGAGAAAGCGCCTCATAAACTCCTTCACGTCGAGTACCATCACCTTCTTTTTGTTCTTGTCCTGGCGGTCGCGATAGCTGAAGTGGATTTTTCCATCGGCTATTTTAATGAGGCGATGGTTGGAGATCGCAATCCGATGGGTGTACTGGCCGAGGTAATTGATAACTTGCCTTGGACCCGCGAAGGGTTCTTTAGCATAGACGTGCCAAGATTTTTTCGCCGATTCAATGAGAAGACTCTTGAATCGGCTCGGATCCTGGAGCCCCTCAATCTTTCCTGTGAGTTTGAGCTCATTTCGATGATAAAGATCTTCAAGGTACGAGAGGAACTTCCCTCGAAAGACCTGGGATAGGATTTTGACGGGAAAGAGGTATTTTCTTTTGCAGGAAATCCACTTCCCGCCATCGAGTCCGCCACCCGGCACGATGTAATGGATGTATTGGTTTTGGAAGGGATTACTCTCTTATTTTATCAGGAGACTCAGCCCCGCCGAGCGGTTGTCAGGTTTACGCGGAAATAGCTGAAGCAGGGACGTGGCATTACGAGCAGAACCTCGTAGAAAATTCCACGCCGAAGGCGTTTCGTTCAAGTGAAAATCCGTAGCCAAGGGTTCTAAGTTCCATGACGGGGTTATCTCACTTGGTTGCTCGCCTTCCGTTTCGGGTCACCTTGACCCGGCGCTCCTGTGGACGAACTTGAAAAGGAACTAGGCACGAATGGCACTGCTTCAGATTCTTTCGGAGTGATTTCTGGCTTCGGACCAATTTTGGAGATTATTAGCCATCGTCATATCTCGATTTCCGACGAGTTCAAAAAAGCGAAAGGGTCCCGATTGAACGGGACAGTAGCATGCTGGATGTTTCACCGAGTGGGCCACACCAGCGAAGGGTTTTGTTTCCCCCTCTGGCAGGCATAGGCGCCAGCCTACCATGATAGGTTCAAGCTGAGACGCTTTGTCCCGCGCCCCGGTACGAAAAGACACAATTTTGTATCCCATCCCGAAGCGAAATGATTATTTGAGGGGGAAATCGTGGGGGGGGGCTATGCTGATAAGAAAGGATCTCAAGTAGTGAAAAGTAAGATGAATCTCGGAAAGTATCTCAATGTATTGTTCGAAATGGGGAGACGAGAGACTCCAAAGAGTGTTCGAGTTTCTCGTTCCCGAGGTCATCAGGGTTTTTTCTTCGGGCTGGTTGTCGGGGTATTCGTTTTGGTCGGTTTTCCTACACTCGCTGCTAATTCGCTGAAGGGCCAGTGGAGTACGGGCTGTATCGGAAAATCGACAGACGCCCATCGGGTTATGCTTGATTTCACCGATGCGAAAATGTCAGTGGCGGCTCTTGGATATGAAGATGCAACGTGCACGGGTCGTCTTAAATTCCGTCATGATACGACCTACTACTACCAAACCGACAAATTCGGCAACATCGACTTCACAATAGATTCCATCGCTGAGACCTATTTTTCCCAGCGCGACGTTGATATCGGGAACCAGTTTGGGTGGTGCGATCGCCGCGATTGGGAGGTGGGAGTCGCAATGAATGTAACCGGGGCGGTCAATCCCCCCATGTGTAGTTTGGGACGCGGTACCCGCCGCTATTCCATCTATAAGGTTTCCGGGAGAACACTCAAAATCGGCGGTTTCACTTGGTCGTTTGGTGTGATCGGAGGCTCTTCCCCCAATGAACGTCCGCTATCTACGGATGCGCCCTCGTTTTTTACCGATTTTGAGTCATAGGGCCTGCCCCTGTGAAAGGGTTCATTTTCAACAGGAGTTATTCTATTCGTCGGTAATCATATGAAGAGTATTTCTTCGCATCTTTTGGCTCTTTCAACAATTGGCCTTTTATCCTCAGTCGCTTCTGGTAGTACTAAGATTGTTAAAATCAGCGTAAGCAATTCCTGCAAGCTCGTAATTGATCCGGTCCAAATGGCACTCAAGAATACTGCTACTGGTACCAACATCACCTTTAAGAACTTGAGTAGAGATTATGAATCTGTATTTACCTGCACCATGCATGAGCTTAGGGCCGATTTTTAGTTAATGATCTTCTGGGTTTTGGGTCAGGTAAACTATTACTTAGAATATTTCGACGAATATTGATAGATCAGTTTGCGAAGTGGACCTTGAAATATTGCGGTTGCTAGCCCAGCGATGAGAGACGGCAGGCTCCGGGGCCAACGCTTTAAAGAGTATACCAACGGATTCTCGAGAAACGACGGCCAAAAGACTCGAGCGGAACGCCACTTCAGAACTTGAGATGGGCAGAGTTCCCATATGAAACCCACGAAAGTTTTTGAAAAAAGTCTTTCCCTAAGTGAGAGCGAAGTAGTGCTGGTTTCACGATCAAAGATTTGGTGCAGGTAAATCCTTAGGCGCCGCGCCGGGGCTTTTCTCTACCGCGATACCTAGGCCAGCGCCAGCCGTGGCCCCAACGCCGGCGCCTAGAAGCGTCGTTCTCTCGACGGTCGCACAGCCGCTCATAGTGATGAGAGCGACGAGCAATGACTGTTTCATCATATCTATACCTCGTTTCTTTTGCTCCGATCCTGTCACCCATGCCCGGACACGACAATGGATATTTTGAACTTGAACTTTTTCGGTTCCTCTTTTGTCCAAGCCTCCGGCATACTAAGCCGCGTCCACGCTGACGCTCATTTTAATTTTGGCTTTTCGCAGTTGGTCTTGGAGGCAATATTTAACCGCCATCTTCTGAGGGAACTTTGCGATTCTGGCAATTTTAACGGCTAAGGTAGGGCTAACAAGAACACGTCCTTTTTCAATGTCACAAATCATGGACCTAGAAACTTTAAGGCGTCTTGCGAGTTCAGATTGGGAAAGATCCATGGCAAGACGGGCTCCTGTTAGAAAGGCGCCGAATGTCATGGGGCCTAGTTCTCTCTCAAAAAAGTCAGATGCTTTTGTTCTAGTATTCATGTTTATTTACCTCTACCACCAAAATTACTACATTTTCTCCCGACTCTTCTTGTTCATAAATCACTCTGTATGCTCTTCCGAGTCGGGAGGATCTCTGTCCTGTTCTAACTCCCTTTAGCGGTTCGTCATGGTAGCCAGGAATCCTCCTCATAGCCCGGATACCGTGTTCTTCTATCAGCAGGGTCCAGGTGCGAAGGGCGCGTAGGACGAAATCCGGTAACTTCCTGCATCGTTTTTGAACGAATGCTGAAAGGACGACTTCACACCGTTTTTCTATCTCTTCACTGTACAATATAATACTGTACAAAAGCAAATAGAGAGATTCACGTTGGCAGGGCAGGTAAGTGGCGGGATCAAGTTCGGTCTTCATTCACTTGTAAACGTAGAAGGCCTTTGGATCGGGGTTCCGCGCTGTTCCCGTTTAATTGTACTTTTGTACTATTTTTATTTGACACGGGTTGAAGCCTCTTGATAAGCGATCGAACAACAAAGAGCGCAGGAGGAGAGATTCATGAATCGAGAGCGAGTATATGGTCGTATTGTTTTCTTGTTCGCGGGCTTGCTTACGGTGCTAGCGCAGGCTGCGGTAGGACCGACTGATCCGACTGGTGCCATTCAATGCAAGTCCAACTTTTATTTTTTCTCCCAGACGCTAGGAGAGAAGAAATTCGCCGAGCTTGGTCGTAAAACAAAGCTCGGCCCTGAACAATTGGGAAAATATAGGGAGGAGGGTCCAAGTTTCGCGATAAAACTCGATCGGCGCGGCTCAGCGGAAAACGAAGTCGATTACTATCTCGGGAGGATCGGGGTAAAAATTCACTCCAGCAAACCCAGTGAAGAGCACGATGGCTACGATGTCATTTTTCACGCGAATTACACTCATCACCCGAAATGGAAGAGTTCCGAGCGGGTTCTCAACATGGATATCGTCCAATTAACGGACACTAAATCATCGCAAAATTATTACCACGTTATTCCTGGGGAAGGAATCAATGGATTCACCCTCAAGCATACGACGTTCTTGATAAGGCGGGGTAGGGCAATACACTGCGCTACGGAATGACCTACAAAGATCCGGGTGCATCGTATTACGAAACGCAATATCGTGACCGCGTGCTTAGCAGCCTGCGCCGTCGCGCCAAGACGCTCGGTTACGAACTCCCCGTAGGGAGTGTTTCTTAGGAACGCCGGCGGTCAGTGGGTTCTGAGTCTGTGGGCCTGCAACCCGCAGAGTTGGTTGCCTGCTGCCCCCACTTAATTGTGAAGGAATTGTGTCGATCGTGAAAAAGGGTTCCTAGGATTTCTTTTGGGCTATTTGCGTTTGAAACTTCGCTCTCATCAGCAGGGCTAGGTGGCCCTAACCAGAAGTAGTAATTGCGCCAAATTTATCCGTTCAGGTGCATTCACACTCTCGTTAACCTAGTACAAAGACACCAAGGAGGCCCTATGAACAAAGTGAATCTCTTTGACCGGTCCATCAAACTTGCCAAGATCTCATTTTTCTTCGTCCTTTTTTGGGCATTTCAAGCTAATGCGGAAGTTTACTTAGACGCAAATGGCACTTGCCCTGCACCAGACTTCGCTGGCGCCGAGCCTTGTGGACTTGCGAAAGCCACCCCCAAGGATGTAAGCCTTTCCGGCAATGTTTCTGTCGATAATCGCTCCATTCCGGTGGGGACTATTATTTCGAACCAATTCCCTAATTTTGTTCAATTCATTGCTCGTAATTCAAGCGTCGGTTTCCTGGGGGTAGGTTACGGTTACGTTTATCTCGCTGCGAGCATTGGCCCTGTTAGCCAAAACTCCAACGGTCCATTAGAAGCTTGTATTAAGTACAATGACGGACAGTACACTGAAAAGCTGAGCTGTAGCAATCTCAATACGCTATACTTTTCCGGTACAATGACCTTTACAGTGACAGGCTCAACTCTCTCTCTCTTTCTAAATGGGTCGTTGGTGGCTAAATATGCAAATTCCCCAATCACGACAGCTGGAGCCACCGGGTATTATAATTATAATTATTTTGGAAGCCTCACTCGTTTTTCTGTTATGCTTCCCTCCTCCCCAACACCCTCTTCACCCGGCCCTGTCGCACTGGGCACGATCTACGGTCCTGCAATGAGTGACGGTATCCTCTCAGCATTTGCCCGGTTGGACGGAGTGGGCGGTAGCGGACAGCTTGCCGTCGTGGCCGATAGTTCCCCTGCACCAAACACAACGCTGGGATATGGGTATATGTACAATAATGGGGTAACGTATCCCGGCTCCGCGCAAGTCACCGTTCCGATTCGAAAGGGCGAATATTACCAGATTCAGTGTAATGTTCCGAGCGGTGGAATATGCAGCAACTACACCGCGAATTTCTCCGTGGCAGGCGCTTCTCAGTCCCCGTTTGGCGTACGCACCCCTGTAAGCCAAAAAATGGTCTATGGTCCTGCAATGAGTGACGGTATCCTCTCAGCATTTGCCCGGTTGGACGGAGTGG
>JADMIO010828299.1_pt1 | contig 24844 bp, 27 predicted proteins | sample 8958161 | NCBI WGS metagenome assembly JADMIO01 (sample SAMN16585339, study PRJNA669376) | soil metagenome | isolation source: Crop rotation soil | place: USA: Cullars Rotation, Alabama | collected 2011
GGCCGCGACTTCAAGTCACGTGAATTCCAAGCTTCGGATCCCACTGTGCTGGAAAGCCGCTCGTCGTTGTCGATGAACTGCTGGACGTAGAGGGTGGAGGCCGGGACGCCCTCGCGCAGCGCCTCGACCACCGGGTTGCGGCCGACGACCATCTCGGACGTGCCCTTGCCGCCCCGGCCGCGCGCCACCGGACGGCGCTGGGCCTGCTTGGCCTTGGCCGTGGCGATGCGGTTCTTCTTGTGCCCCTTGCGCATCTCGGCGGGCGGGGTCGGCCCCTTGCCCTCCAGGCCCCGGCGCCGCTGGCCGCCACTGCCGATCTGCGCGCCCTTCTTGCCGGACATGCGGCGGTTGTTGGCTGCCATGAGTTACCCGTCTCCGTGAGCTTCGTTTCGTACGTACGTCTTATGCAGTGTGCCGCCCGGGGGGCCGGGCGGCACAGTCGATCTTCAGATCCAGGGGAGGTCAGGACTTGAGGGTCCAGCGCGGGCCGGACGGGCTGTCCTCGATCGCGAGTCCGGACTGGTTCAGCTGGTCGCGGATGGCGTCTGCGGTCGCCCAGTCCTTGCGGCCGCGGGCGGACTCGCGCTGGTCGAGGACGAGGCGTACCAGGGCGTCGACGACCCCGTGCAGGTCCTCGCCCTTGTCGGCCCCGCCGGACCAGTGCGCGGCCAGCGGGTCGAGGCCGAGGACGCCGAGCATGGCGCGGACCTCGGCGAGGCGGGCGACGGCGGCTTCCTTGTCGTCGGCGGCGAGGGCGGAGTTGCCCTGCCGGACGGTGGTGTGCACGACGGCGAGCGCCTGCGGGACGCCCAGGTCGTCGTCCATCGCCTCGGCGAACGCCGGCGGGACCTCGGGCGAGGGCTCGACGGCTCCCCCGGCCAGCTCCACCACGCGCTGCACGAACCCGTCGATCCGCGCGAACGCGGCCTCGGCCTCGCGCAGCGACTCCTCGCTGTACTCGATCATCGAGCGGTAGTGCGGGGTGCCGAGGTAGTAGCGCAGCACGATCGGGCGCCAGTGCTTGACCATCTCCGAGACGAGCACCGAGTTCCCGAGGGACTTCGACATCTTCTCGCCGCTCATGGTGACCCAGGCGTTGTGCACCCAGTACCGCGCGAAGTCGTCGCCGAACGCCTTGGCCTGGGCGATCTCGTTCTCGTGGTGCGGGAAGATCAGGTCGAGGCCGCCGCCGTGGATGTCGAAGGCCGCGCCGAGGTACTTGTGGGCCATCGCCGAGCACTCCAGGTGCCAGCCGGGCCGGCCGCGCCCCCACGGCGTCTCCCAGCTGGGCTCACCCGGCTTGACGGCCTTCCACAGGGCGAAGTCACGCTGGTCCCGCTTGCCGGTCTCGCCCTCGCCCTCGGGCTGGCGAAGGTTGTCCAGCTCCTGGTTGGAGAGCTGGAGGTAGTCCGGGTAGGAGCGCACGTCGAAGTAGACGTTGCCGTCGGCCTCGTAGGCGTGCCCGCGCTCGATCAGGCCGCGCATCATCTCGATCATCTCCGGTACGTGCCCGGTCGCCCGGGGCTCGTACGTCGGCGGGAGGCAGCCGAGCGCGGTGTAGCCGTCGTTGAACGCGCGCTCGTTCTCGTAGCCGATCGCCCACCAGGGGCGGCCCTGGTCGGCGGACTTGGCGATGATCTTGTCGTCGATGTCCGTGACGTTCCGGATGAACGTCACGTCGTAGCCCCGGTATTCGAACCAGCGGCGCATGATGTCGAAGTTCAGGCCGGAGCGGATGTGCCCGATGTGGGGCGCCGCCTGCACGGTGGCACCACAGAGGTAGATCGAGACACAGCCCGCGGTGAGCGGGGCGAAGTCACGGATCTGCCGGGCGTTGGTGTCGTACAGGCGAATAGTCACGGGACCTAGGGTAGTGGGCGGAGGGTAGTGGGTGGCACCGGTGCGTGAAGCGCCGTTGTCAGGTGCGGGTGCGCTGTGGCTTGTCGCGCAGTTCCCCGCGCCCCTGAAAGAATCCTGTCACGCCGTTTTCACGACCAACGCCGTTGCCACCGCCATAAGGCCTTCGCCCCTGCCCGGGAAACCCAGGCCGTCCGTGGTGGCCCCGGAAACCGACACAGGCGCCCCCGCCGCATCGGAAAGGATCTTCTCGGCCTCGTCCCGCCGCTTTCCGATCTTCGGGCGCGGGCCCACGACCTGTACGGCGACGTTCCCGATCAGGAATCCGGCGTCGCGGACGATGCGGGCCGCCTCCGTCAGCAGGGTCACCCCGGAGGCACCCGACCACTCGGGCCGCCCCGTGCCGAAGTGCTGCCCCAGGTCGCCCAGGCCCGCAGCGGAGAACAGCGCGTTGCACGCCGCGTGCGCGACCACGTCCGCATCCGAGTGGCCGGCCAGGCCCGGGCCCTCGCCCTCCCACTTCAGGCCGGCGCACCACAGGTCGCGGCCCTCCTCGAAGGCGTGGATGTCGGTGCCGATGCCGACCCGGGGGAGGATCACCTCAGAAGCCATCGTTGAGCCTCCTGCGGGCCAGGACCGCCTCCGCGAGGACGAGGTCGAGGGGACGGGTGACCTTGAAGGCCTCCTCGTGGCCGGGGACGACCACGACCCGTTCGCCGAGCTGCTCGACCATGCTCGCGTCGTCGGTGACGTTGTCGGTGACCGTCTCGTGGGCGCGGACCAGGGTCGCGCGGTCGAAGCCCTGGGGGGTCTGGACGGCGCGCAGGCGGGCCCGCTCGGGGGTGGCGAGCACCGGCTCCGGGTCGCCGGGGGCGGCCGCCGGCTCGACCTCCTTGACCGTGTCGGCGAGCGGGAGGGCGGGGACGACCGCGGGAGCGCCGTCGCGGACCGCCTGGATCACGGCGTCGACCGTGTCGACGGGGACCAGGGGGCGGGCGGCATCGTGGACCAGGACGATGTCGTAGTCCGGGGACAGCGCGTCCAGGCCGAGCCTGACCGACTCCTGGCGGGACTCGCCGCCGGGGACGACGAGGAAGTCGGTGCGGTCGGGCAGCGCGTGGGCGTCGAGGAGGGACTTGACCTCGGGCGCGCCGTCGGGCGGGGCCACGACGACGACCAGGGAGACGGCGCGGGAGGCGGCGAGGGCGCGTACGGCGTGGATGAGCATGGGCGTGCCGTTCAGCGCGCGTAGCGCCTTGGGGGCGCCCGGACCGAGCCGTACGCCTCGGCCGGCGGCGGGAATCACGGCTGCCGTGCGCAGTGCGGTACGCGGTTCCGTACGCGAAGGACGCGAATCGTCAGACATCGGTTCCTGTCAGGTTTGTGTGCGGGCCTGGCGTGGGTATGGCCTGGGAAGTGCCGGGCGCGACGCCTTGACCGGACCCTTCCGTGACACTGGTCGAGCCAGCAGCCCGGGCCCGGCACGCCTAGTATCGGGGGTTCCCCGAGGGCGGACGCAAACATGCCGCAGCGCCCGGCGACAGGGAGAGTGTCATCGGGCACCGCGGCATTTCGGGTGTGCGGAGCTTCAGCGTGCTGAGCCGGACTGCGCCTGCGTCAGGACGCGAGGACCTCGTCGAGCAGGGCCTCGGCCTTGTCCTCGTTCGTGTTCTCCGCGAGGGCGAGCTCGCTCACCAGGATCTGGCGGGCCTTGGCGAGCATGCGCTTCTCACCGGCGGAGAGTCCACGCTCGCGCTCACGACGCCACAGGTCACGCACCACTTCCGCGACCTTGATGACATCGCCGGAGGCGAGCTTCTCCAGGTTTGCCTTGTAACGACGGGACCAGTTCGTGGGCTCCTCGGCGTACGGTGCGCGCAGCACCTCGAAGACCCGGTCCAGCCCGTCCTGACCGACCACATCACGCACGCCGACGAACTCCGCATTGTCCGCTGGCACACGTACCGTCAGGTCACCCTGGGCGACCTTCAGCACCAAGTAGGTCTTGTCCACGCCTTTGATCTGGCGAGTTTCGATGGCCTCGATCAGCGCGGCCCCGTGATGGGGATAGACCACGGTGTCGCCAACCTTGAACGTCATGTGACAGGTACCCCTTCCGTGGCTATCCAGGGTAACACGGAAACCGGCGGTTCTGAATGGCGTTTTCGCAGGTCAGGGCATATCTCGGGGCTTGACAACAGCAACAGGAACGTGCTTCGCGGGCCGTCCGGAAGCAGGTATTCGCAGGTGGGAGCGGCTCTCCGGGCGAGGGGAAACGCCCACGTTACACACGTCCGGACGCCCACCCGAGTGACGGAACATCCCCATATGTCCACTTCCAAGCGTACGACTTCCGCTACTCCGTTCGGTTGCCGACGCCGGATCCCGGACGTTTCCGGAATTGATCACGGGTCCGGCCGAACGCCCGACTGAACGGTACGTGAAGCCGCACCTGAAGCAGTGCGTGATCAATTTTCCCGGCGGTCGCGCATTCCTTCACGGAAATTTTGCGCGTGGTGTTGCGGACGGGTTATGTGAATGCCGGACGGGCGTCGCTCCAAAGTGGCCGAAGGGGCACTTGCGGATGCCCGTGCGTACCCCCCGCGTGCGGCAAGCGAGGGGCTTGGGGAGGGTCGGGTGCGGCCGCGCGGGAACGGCTCGGTAACCTAAGGCCGCTGACAGACACTTAGGGCGGCTTTATAGGGGGCCGCCCGTGCGTTCAAGGAGTTGCCGCCGCCGTGAGCAGCAGCCTTCGACGCGGCGCCCTCGCCGCCTCCGCCATCGCCTTCTCCGTCGCCGCGCTCTCCGCCTGCGGCGCGGGCAACAACTCCCAGACGCTGGAGATCAAGCCGGACAACGCGGCGACGAGTGTCGGCGACATCAAGGTCCAGAACGCGACCGTGATCACCCAGCCCGACCTCACGTCGACCGGCCCGGCCGTGGTCTCCGCGACCATCTTCAACACCGGCACCGAGCCGGAGACGCTGCAGTCGATCGTCGTCGCCGGCACCGGCAAGACCGCCGAGCTGCACGCCACCAAGACGCAGCCGCTGACCATCCCCGGCGGTGGCCGGCTGATCCTGGGCGGCAAGGACAACGCCTCCGCGGTGCTGGGCAGCAGCCGCGAGGCGGTCCAGGACGGCAACGCCCAGAAGATCACCTTCACCTTCAGCAAGGCGGGTGACGTGAGCCTGCGCGCCTTCGTCGTGCCGGCCGAGAGCTACTTCACGGGCTGGGGCCCGAGCGCGGTGCCGTCCGCCTCGGCCTCCGCGTCCGCCTCGTCGTCGACCTCCGCCTCCGGCTCCCCGGCCGCGGGTTCGACGGCGAGCGAGAGCGCCAAGGCGGGCAAGAAGAACAAGGAGTCCGCGAGCGCCACCCCGTCCGACTCGGCCTCGGAGTCGACGAACGCGGGCTGAGCGGCCACCCCGAAACCGACGGGAGGGCGGCACCCCGAGGGGTGCCGCCCTTCGCTGCCGAGGAGAACACTCCGTGGTCGGGTGCGCCCCGTAGGGGCGCGGGGAACTGCGCGGCCCGCCCCCACCGGCCCGCGGATCCGTCTCTTCGGATGGGACGGGTGGTAGGCGACGGGCCCGGCCGAACACCATCCTCGACGCACCCCTCGCACCGCTGCGCGGGCTTCGGCGTGCCGCGTCGGACTCCGTCCGCCGACTCGCCGCAAGGCCGGTCTCTACGGCTCGAACTTGTAGCCCAGACCCCGCACCGTCACCAGGTACCGAGGCGCACCCGGGTCCGGCTCGATCTTGGCGCGCAGGCGCTTCACGTGGACGTCGAGGGTCTTGGTGTCGCCGACGTAGTCGGCGCCCCAGACGCGGTCGATGAGCTGCATGCGGGTCAGGACGCGGCCGGCGTTGCGCAGGAGCATCTCCAGGAGGTCGAACTCCTTGAGGGGGAGGTCGACCTTGGAGCCGGAGACCGTCACGACGTGGCGGTCGACGTCCATGCGGACCGGGCCCGCTTCGAGGGCGGCCGGCGTCACCTCCTCCGGCTCGCCCCGGCGGCGCAGGACGGCCCGGATACGGGCGACCAGCTCGCGGGAGGAGAAGGGCTTGGTCACGTAGTCGTCGGCTCCTATTTCGAGCCCGACAACCTTGTCGATCTCGCTGTCCTTGGCCGTCACCATGATGACGGGGACGTTGGAGCGGCCGCGCAGCTGGCGGCAGACCTCGGTGCCCGGCAGGCCGGGCAGCATCAGGTCGAGGAGGACGAGGTCGGCGCCGTTGCGCTCGAACTCGTCGAGTCCGTCGGGGCCCGTGGCCGCCACGGCGACCTCGAAGCCCTCCTTGCGGAGCATGTACGACAGGGCGTCGGAGAAGGACTCCTCGTCCTCGACGACGAGCACTCGGGTCACGGAAGGACCTCCGGGGCGGGAAGCGGTTCGTACGGGGATGACTCGGTGGTACCGGCCTCGTCTTCGAGGTCGGGGTCGGGGTGCTGCGATGCGCGATCGCGGGCCACGCCCGCCTCCGGCAGCCTGAGGGTGAAAGTGGAGCCCTGGCCTTCGGCGCTCCACACCGTGACCTCCCCGCCGTGCGAGGCGACCACGTGCTTGACGATGGCGAGGCCGAGGCCGGTGCCACCGGTGGCCCGCGAGCGGGCCGGGTCGACGCGGTAGAAGCGCTCGAAGATGCGCTCCTTGTCCTTGTCGGTGATGCCGATGCCCTGGTCGGTCACGGCAAGCTCGATCATGTCGCCGCCGGTCGCACCGACCCGGCGGGCGGCTATCCCGACCCGGGTGCGGGCCGGGGAGTAGTTCACGGCGTTCTCGACCAGGTTGCCGAGGGCGGCGGCGAGCTGGCCGCGGTTGCCCCAGACATGCAGGTCGGCGGTGCCGCCGGCGGCCATGGTGATCTGCTTGGTGCCGGCCTGGTGCCGGCACCGGTCGATCGCCTCGGCGACCAGCTCGTCGACCCGGACGGGCTCGGCGTCCTCCAGCGGGTCGTCGTTCTGCACTCTCGACAGATCGATGAGCTCCTGGACCAGGTTGGTCAGGCGCGTGGCCTCGATCTGCATGCGACCGGCGAAGCGCTGCACGGCCTCCGGATCGTCCGAGGCGTCCATGACGGCCTCGGACAGCAGGGAGAGCGCGCCGACCGGGGTCTTCAGCTCGTGGCTGACATTCGCCACGAAGTCCCGTCGTACCGCCTCGATGCGGCGGGCCTCGGTGAGGTCCTCCACGAGGAGCAGTACGAGCCGGGAGCCGAGGGGCGCCACCCGCGCGGAGACGGCCAGGGCCTCGCCCCGTCCGGTCCCCCGCCTCGGGAGGTCCAGCTCGACCTGCCGTATCTCGCCGTCCCGCCGGGTGTCGCGGGCCATTCCGAGCATCGGCTCGATGGCGAGTTTGCCACCGCGCACGAGTCCGAGGGCGTACGCCGCCGAGCTCGCCTTGACCACGGTGTCGGCCTCGTCGAGGACGACCGCGGAGGAGCGCAGCACGCTCAGTACGGTGTCCACGCCCGGGGGCAGTACGGGGTCGGTGTGCAGAGAGGTCCTGGTCGGTCGCTTCTGGTCGCGTTCGCTCCAGCGGAACGCCAGCATGGCGATGACACCGGTGAGCACCCCGGCGATCGCTGCCGCTGCGGCGACCGCCGCGTTCACGTCCATGCAAACAGGTTAAGCAGGGGGTACGACATCCCCACAGTCCGCGAGGTGTCAGCTCGAACACTCGTCGCCCAGAGTTCACCTTGGAGCCAGTATTGGTTCATTTGGGGTGGCAGAAACGGACGCGTAGGGACCGGAACGTGGGAGCGTGGGGTTCGCAGCTGGTTTCGGCCACGGGCCCCGGCCCCCGGAACCCCTGGACCACGCATACGAGAGGGAACCCTGATGCGGGACGCGTACCACGAGGAACTCGATTCGATCGGCGACAGCCTGGTCGACATGGCCCGACTGGTCGGATCGGCGATCGGACGCGCCACGACGGCGATCCTCGACGGCGACCTCAAGCTCGCCGAGAGCGTCATCGAGGCCGACCAGAAGGTGGACGAGCTCCACCACGACCTGGAGGCGCGCGCGATAGCCCTGCTCGCCCGCCAGCAGCCGGTGGCGACCGATCTGCGGATCGTCGTCACCTCGCTCCGCATGTCCGCCGACCTGGAGCGCTCCGGGGACCTCGCCCAGCACGTGGCGAAGCTGGCCCGGCTGCGCTACCCGGCCAACGCCATCCCGCACGACCTGCACGCCACCATCCTGGAGATGGGCCAGCTCGCGCAGCGCCTGATGGCCAAGGCCGCCGAGGTGATCATCACCAAGGACGTCGACCTGGCCCTCCAGCTGGAGCAGGACGACGACGAGATGGACCTGCTGCACCGCACGATCTTCCAGCACCTGCTGGACGACCGCTGGCAGCACGGCATCGAGACCGCCGTCGACGTGACCCTCCTCGGCCGCTACTACGAGCGGTACGCCGACCACGCCGTCGCCGTCGCCAAGCGCGTCGTCTTCCTGGTCACCGGCGAGCACGCGGACGAGCTGCAGCCCGACATCCAGCCGGTGACGGGCGCCGAGGGGGCGTAACCGCTCGGGTGGGCGGGGCTCGCGAGGTGCGCGGCGGGCGCGAGGCACCCCCATGCGCCGCCGTGCGCTGTTGATGCGCCCAGTGAAACGGGCATGGAATGGGCAAAGGCACCACGCCCTGCCTCCAGGGCACCTAGGGACCTCTAGGAGGGATCCATGGCCGAATCCCCCAGCACCACGCCCGACCCCACCCAGCAGCACGAGACCGACCAGCCCGCCGAGATCAAGAACCTGCTGGTCATCGGCGCCTGCGGGTGCGGCTCGGGCTGCGGCTGCGGCTGCCAGTCGGGCAGCCCCTGCCAGTGCGGCTGAGCGGACACGTCCGCGCACGTCAGCTACGGCGAAGGGCCCCGGACTCAGGTCCGGGGCCCTTCGTACACCCTGAGGACGACCTCCGTGGTGGCTCGGATCAGGTCGTGGTCCAAGGGCTCCGTCTGCAGGTCCACTTCGACGATCTCGGTGCCGCTGTCGACCACCTCGTCCAGCCGCGCCACCACCGCCACCCCCGGGGCCACGATCTGGGGCACGTGCCCGCACAGCCCGACGGACTTCGGGTCCGGGCCGACGTCCCCCACGCCGAACCGGCCGTCGTCGAGCCGGTCGAGGCCCGATGCCACGATGCGATGGGCGCGCAGACAGGCCTTCATCGCCGTGCGGGTGCTACGGAAGGCGATGGCCAGTTCGGGATCGCTGCCGGTGGCCCCGCGGTCGGGGACGTAGTGCACGTCCCGCGCACCCTTCGGCAACGGCAGTCCGGTCACGTCGATCATCTGCTGCAACGGCACGTCGCTGCCCTCACAGGCCCGCGCGTCCCCGAAGGGGTACCCGTGCTGCCCGAAGGCGAGCCAGCCGCCGGTGCCGAGCGCGACGAGGAGAACCGTGCCCATGATCCACCGAACCCGATGCCGCCCCACGCCCCGAACGGTAGCGCGCGGGCCCGCTGCGACGGGCGCAGCATGAGAAGGAGCGAGACAGGAGGTGGCAGCCATGCCCCAGTTCATGGATGTCCATCATGGAATGACGGGTCTCACCGCCGACCAGCTCAAGGAGGCCCACGAGGCCGACCTCGCCATCGAGAAGGACGAGGGCGTCCACTTCGAACGGACCTGGGCGGACCCGGACTCCGGCAACGTCTACTGCCTCTCCGAGGCACCCTCGGCCGAGGCGGTCAAGCGCGTCCACGAACGCGCGGGCCATCCGGCGGACGAGGTCCACCAGGTGCCGTTGTCGATCTGACGACGGGGGGGCGACCGGGTACGCCTCGATGGCGTCGAGAGACCCCGCGCGGCTCGTCGGCCCATCGGCCCCCACCCCCCACTCCACGTTCACCTGGCCGGACCACCCTCCGGCCGCCACCCACCACCACGGCGCCGCGCAGTTGCCGTGACCGGCGGGGCAACCCTGCCCCCGCCCCATGAGTCACACAGACGCCACCTGTTTCACATGCTTCTCATAGGCCCGGAAGGCGCCCGCTCTCTGTGATGACTCGTACCCGGCTGACCGTGACGGCCGCGACGGCCGTGTTCGCCGCCGCCGGCGGCCTGATCACGGCCTCCCCCGCCTCCGCAGCCGTCACCTGCGCCTCTCCCGTCTGGAAGGCGCAGTACTTCGGCAACTCCACCTTCAGCGGTACGCCGAAGCTGACCGCCTGCGACTCCGCCATCGCCGAGAACTACGGCTACGGCGACCCGCCCGGCGTCACGCTCCCCAAGGACAACTTCTCCGTCCGCTGGTCCCTCACCCGGGACTTCGGCTCCGGCGGTCCCTTCCGGCTCTCCGCCGCCACGCAGGACGGCATGCGCGTCTACGTCGACGGCGTGCGGAAGATCGACCTGTGGAAGAACGTCTCCGTCACGGCCCGCAGGACCGTCGACCTGGCCGTCCCGGCCGGCAAGCACACGCTGCGCGTGGACTACGTCGCCTGGACCGGCACCGCCAACGCCGCGTTCACGTACGCCCCGCGCACCGAGGCCACCGTCGACAAGGTCAAGCCGCTCGCGCCGACCGGCCTGACCGCCGCGTACAAGCGGGACACGAGTCGAACCACCCTGCGCTGGGCCGCGAACAAGGAGATGGACCTCGCCGGTTACCGCGTGTACCGCCGGCTGAGCACCACCCAGTGGGCGAAGGTCAGCGGTTCGTCGCTGCTCGCCTCGCCCACTTTCGTGGACGCGACGCCCGCCACGGGCCAGACCTTCCTGTACGAGGTCCGCGCCGTCGACAAGGCGGGCCGCGAGTCAGCCGGCAGCCCCGACGCCACCGCCGTGACCGTGGACCGCACGGGGCCGGCGGCGCCGACCGGTCTGACGGTCACCGGGGACGCCTGGTGGGCCACGCTGGCCTGGCACGGGACCGCCGACTCGGCGACGTACGAGGTGTACGCCGCCTCCGCGGCCACCGGCCCGTTCACGCTGCTGGGCACGACGACCGCGACGTCGTACCGCACCGACGCACCCGTGAACACCGTCCGCTACTACCGGGTCCGCGCCCTCGACGCGCTCGGCAACCCGTCGGCGTACGCCGGTGTCACCGGCGACGGCGTCGACCGGACGCCGCCGAAGTCCCCGACCTCCCTGGGCTCCGTGGTCCGCGCCGACTACACCGACGTGCACTGGAAGCAGCCCGACGGCTTCGACGAGGACTTCTCCAACGGCGGGACCTACCACGTCTACCGCTCGCCCGGCCGGACCCTCGACCCCGCCGCGCTCACCCGCGTGACCTGCGCCCAGGGGAGCGACGAGACCGGCACCGGCGGCGTCTGCCACGACCTGGGCATGCCTGCGGGCACGTACGTGACGTACGCGGTCGCGGCCGTGGACCCGGCCGGCAACGAGTCGGCGCTGTCCGCCCCGCTCGTCGTCCGCACCGGCGACCGCGTCGCGCCCGGCCCGGTCACCGGTGTGAAGGCCACCCCGCGCGCCGACGGCGTGCTGCTGAGCTGGGCGGCCTCGACCGACGACGACGTCGAGCGCTACGTGGTCTGGAACGGCACCCGCCAGTCGGACGGCACGGTCAAGTGGCTCAGCTCCACGTCCTGCTGGGAGGGCACGAGCGACCCGCTCGCGGTGCTGTGCGGCGACCTGCCGGACGGCGAGACGCACGTGTACGCGGTCGTCGCCAGGGACCGCTGGGACAATGCGCTGCCCCCGGACGACCCGAAGGTGCCGGTCGTCGAGGCCACCGAGCTGGACGTCCGGCCGTCCGTGACGGTCACCCGGGACTGGGACCTCGGCAGCATGGGCTACGACACCCTGACCGGCGGACCCGGCGTGGCCGGGCCGTCCATCAACTGGAGGTGCGACAAGACGGTCGAGTGCGACACCGTCGCGGGCTACCGGATCAACCGGTGGAACGCGGCCACCAAGTCGTACGAGCCGCTGCACACCGGACTGCTGCCTGCGGGGACCCGCGCCTACACGGACACCACCGCCGTGCGGGGGACCACGTACTTCTACACGCTGGAGGCGGTGCGCGCCGACGGCGGCGTCGCGGGCACGCACGTGTGGAATTGCGTCTTCCAGGACCGGGTCTGACCGGCCGAGGTTCACCCCGGTTCACCTGCGCGATCTCACTTGGACGCGCGCACCGGGCGTCGGATCGTCCCGTCCGTCGAGATCCGGGCGGCGTGTGACCCGAAGTCGTCCTCCGAAAGGCTGGAGACGAGGTCGATCGCGTCGCCGCCCGGCTCCGGCGTGCCGGGCTCCACGATCTCGGTCGGGCGCAGGCGTCCGGACACGTAGGTGCCGTCGGCGCCGAGGGTGACCTGCAGCACGCCGCTGGTCGAGAGCGTGCCGCCGAGGCCGAGCACCTTGTAGCCGGAGAAGTTCCCCAGGCTGTAGGCGATCAGACGGCCCTTGTAGAACTCCATTCCCCGCATCACGTGCGGGCCGCTGCCCACGACGAGGTCGGCGCCGGCGTCGATCACCGCACGGCTGAAGCGGTAGCTGTCGCCGCGGTCCTCTCCGACGAAGTACTCGGTGCCGGGTTCCACGTGGGTGCGGTCCGAGCCCTCCGCACCGGCGTGCATCGTGACGACCACGATGTCCGCCATCTTTGCGGCGCGGGCGGTGAGCCGCTGTGCCGCGGGGATGTCCGTGAGGTCGTTCGCCCCGCGGTCGGGAGCGAACCCGACCAGCGCGACCCTGATGCCGCGCACCCGCTGGACGGTGATCTGGCCCAGGCGGCCGGTGAACGGCAGGTTCACGGAGCGCAGCGCGGCGAACGTCTCCCGCCGGCCCTCCGCCCCGAAGTCGTCGATGTGGTTGTTGGCGGTGTTCAGCACCGTGAACCCGGCCTCCTTGAGCCGACGGCCGTAGGACGGCGGGGCATGGAACGCGAAGCAGTTCGGACCCTCGATGTACTCGCACTTGCTGGAACCGCCGGTGGTGAGCGTGCCCTCCAGGTTCCCGAGCACCACGTCGCCGGTGAGCAGGTCGGCGACAGGGTCGAAGAACGAGGCGCCGTCATCCGGCGGCAGGTCGTCCGGCAGCGAGCCCATCACGATGTCTCCCACGGCGGCGATCCGCACGTTGCCGGTGGGGTGGTACGGCGGCGCCGGCCGCCCGGACGCCGTGGTCCCGGGCTTCCGTTGGGGTGTCCGGGCGGGGCCGGCGGACGCCGCGTCCTCGGGGCCGGCCCGGAATGCGAACACCGCGGCGACCACCACGACAACGGCCCCGACCAGACCGAGAACGAACAGCCGCTGCCGACGCACCGGCTCCTGCCGCTCGCGCCGCCCGGGGCGCCGCCCTACGGACCTGATCATGCGCTCATGTTACGAAGCGATCACCCTTCCTCCACGGAGGGTGAACGGCTGGCGTGTTTCCGGAGGTGGCGGCGGCAGCCGGCCCGCGGTGCCAACCGGTGGCTTCCACGTACTGGTCGGTACGGCAGTCACGGGATCAGGAGAGCCGCCCAGCCCCGTGAAGCGCGTCGAAAGCCAGCTCGTCGACGGCCGAGACTCGGTCCCGATCGGCATAGCGGAACCACGCCTTCTCGGCAATCTCCCTCGACGGGGTCAGCTCACCGCGGTGATCGGCGGTGTAACAGATCATCCGGAAAGGGCCGTGCTCAGGATGGCCCTCGCCGATCTCGAACGTGCCGAAGTGCGCCATGGAGCCGGGGTCGATCGCCGCCTGCAGTTCCTCGTCGATCTCCCGCACCAGGGTCTCGCCGTCGGACTCGCCCGGCTCACGATGACCGCCCGGGAGGTAAAAGCGATCTCTGCCGTGACTACGCGTCACCAACACCCGGTCGTCCCGAACCAGGATCCATGCCACCTTCTCCGGCACATCACTGCCATTCGCCATGGCTCGGGACCGTATCGGAGGGCCGTCTGCGTCAGCACCATCCAGCCTCAGCCACGCTGCCGGCGACGCCCGGCTGAGGAGGCCGTGCCGGCGAAAGCGCAGCGGTGAGCCTGGGGAACCACCGCTTCGTCCCGAAGCAGCTGGGGCGGGTGCCGTTGGTCGCTGCTGCCGCTGGTCGGCCCAGGGCGGCCCGGAGACGGACCCGGGTGCGAGCAGGCTTACTCTCCTCCGATGGACGTCTCCCCCTGCTTCTGCCTCCTCTGCGCCCCGACGGAATGGGGCGGCCCCGTGTGGGAGGAACGCGACAGCCGCATTGCCCAGAGTGTCGCGGACTCTGGTTGGCACGTCATGGGCGTGGCCGGCGGTGATGCCCCCGGCGACTGGGGCTACTCGATCGGTCTGTGGCACACACTGCGCAGTCCCGAGGTAAGCGTGTTCGGCCTTCCGTCACAGACCGCGATGCGCGTGGCGAACGCCGCAGGGGCAGCAATACGGGACGGCAGCCCACTCGAGCCGGACCAGCGCCGGAGCGACGTCCTCAACGGCTACGACGTGGCGGTTCGGCCCGTGCATCCCAGCTGGTACCACGACTTCTTCGGCGCGGGCATCGACTTCTACCAGACACCGCCACTGCCCATCACGCAGCTGTTCTGGCCGGACAAGGCCGGGCGGTTCCCCTGGGAAGAGGGAGCGGACGAACGCTGCCGCATGCTTCAACCACTGCTCTGGGTGCCAAAAGACGAGACCACCGGCCCATGGGCCGACATCACGTGAGGTCGGCGCGGCTGCGTATCCGGCCATGGCCGCCTCGGGTACGACGTCGTAGAGATCTACAGGGATCGAGTCAAGATCGCCCGCGTTGAGGTACGCGTGAACGACCGGCAGCGCGGCTCCGCCCGTGGCCTTGATGGTGGTGCCGTCGGGAGCCGGCAGCTGACGGCCCGGCGGCAGCGAAAAGCCCCCACCCGCAGCCGAAGCGCGGGTGAGGGGCTTGACCGTTCCGCGTTACTTCTTCTTGCCCTGGGTCTGGCGGGCCCATTTTTCGCCCCTGGTCAGCGAGCTGCGCACCTCAACTGACCTGCGGTTGGGCCGTCGTTGTTGGTCGTTGTTGGTCGACCGCTGTCGACCTCGGAGGGCCCAGGGAGGGCCCAGCGGTGTCGTCCTGGGCCCTCAGTCACGAAGAGGAGCAGCCCCCTGATCCGTAGGCGGGTGCTCGTTCCGAAGGACTCGTCAGTGGTTGGGTCTCTTGGCGCTAGGGGCACCTCTGCGGGTCGAGGTCAGTGCGCTGCCGTGCACAGTCGTACGTGGTCGTTGATGTCAGCTACTGATGTCAGCGAGGGCGGCGGGACCGTGCCCTCGACCGAGGTGCCGTCCCAAGCAAAACGGCGACGCACCTCGCCCCTCAGGGCTAAAATGAGCTATGTCCTATGATGCCCGGGTCTTCACAATACTGATCGCTTCACCTGGCGATGTGGCGATGGAACGCAGTGTCATCTCGGAAGTAATCCATGAGTGGAATAATATTAATTCCAGGGATCGCAGCATCGTGCTGCTTCCGTTGCGATGGGAGACACATTCCCATCCCGAAATGGGAGCCGAGCCTCAAGAAATCATAAATCGACAAATAGTCGACGGTTGCGATATAGCCGTCGGCGTCTTTTGGACTCGGCTTGGCACACCCACTTCATCGGCAGAAAGCGGAACCGCCGAAGAGGTTGCACGAGTCGGCCAGTCAGGGAAAACAGTGATGCTGTACTTCTCTAAGGCTCCAGTATCGCCCGACAGTCTGGACTTGCAGGAAATTGCGCGACTACGGAAATTCAAGTCGCAGCAATTCCCCAAGGGCCTGATCGAAGAGTACACATCTGTGCAGGAGTTCCGAGACAAGTTTGCCCGACAGCTCGCTTCTAAGATCTTGGAAATCGCAGCTGGCGACGCTAAACGCCAATCGAAAGAGGCTGAGTCTTCTGGTGACACGCCCGAAGGAGTTGACCTTCTCCGCTTGACCGTCGTCGGTGACGCGTTGGGAATAGATCTGCAAAGCCCGGTAGGCATCCCTAAAATAGTATGCACCGACGCAGAAAAAATTCCGGACTACAAGGAAATCAGACCAACTGCAAGCAGCCTAGGCACAAGCAAACTGACTAGCGTAATTGGTGACTCCACATTCACAACAATCGGAGGGGGCCCTGACCGAAACTACTATAGACGGCTAGTAAAGTACGCCCAGGAGAGGGCGAATGAACTTGTATTTCGATTCGGAATCGAGACCGAGCATCAGGCCGTGCGCGACGTCTACGTCCAAATGCGCATTTCCTCTACTGGTGAATCTATTACCCTTAGCGACTCATCCATGACCAATCGCCCCAGTAGAGAATCTGGCTATGGTTCAACCATTCTATTTTCAAATGACAGCCAGAAGCACAAGCCGAAGATCTCTCAAATTGGCACAAGTGAGTGGGCAATCGAGTTTGAGATGCCTGTCGTTCAGGTAGGACGTAAGGTACTCTCCGAGATTTTTTATCTGAAGGCAACCAACTCGACGTCTCTCCATTTCGAGGGAACTATCTACTCCAGCAACTCCAAGCCGTTCCTGCTAGAGCAGGATTTGGAAATGGAAATGATCGAGAAAGAGCTTCCTTATCGTGACATATTGAAGATGGCAGGAGAAGAGATTTAAGGTCGACAAAGAGCTGGCCGAAATACGAACAACCCGCTTTCCGGCGAATCAATTCGCAACTTGGCATTGATCGATAAGAGCTCGTAACACGATCATGCGGCCCAGTACCAGTAGTCCTGTCCTGGTGGAGCGTGGGAGCGTGGGCCTAGATCGCGGGCGACGGCTTGTGTGGGGAAGAGTGGCTGGATGAGCGTGATGTGGGCGGCGACGTCGCCGGAATCTGGGCTGTTCCATCCGGTTGAGAGACGTTCAGAGGTGAAGGACCTGTCAGACCGCTTCAACGACCTGCGTTCCTGCGGCCAGGGGTACGTCGAGGTTCGGTCGCCGAACAAGGAGTTCCCGGTGCTGATCCTGGCCTTCCGAGGTGATCACGCGGTCGTCCACCTGATGAGTGACGCCGAGCGGATGTCTCTGCTCGCAGGAGACGGCACCGTGCCCTCGGGTGCCGAGGTCGAAGTCCCGATCATGGACGACCTCGCCGCGTTCACGGGCGACTTTGTCCTGGACACCGATCGGGCGTGGGACCTGGTGCACGACTTCACCCAGACGAGGGCGGCCGGCCCTCTGGGTGAGTGGCGTGAGTTGTAGGCGTGTTCACCCTGGATGAGCGACCCGCCAACCAGCCTTTGAGCGCGCACAATCCACGGGGCTCAGCCCACGTCGGGGCTCAGCCCACGTCAGTCCACCGTTGTACGCCGACGTCCGTGGCTGTTGATGTCAGCGGTTGATGTCAGGGCGTCGCACCGTTTTCCCTGGTCACGTCGCAGTTCGGCCCACTTGAGTCGGCACTTCGATGCGTGCGCTATCGGCGCCCACCGGCAAGAGGTCTTCCGGCATGGCCAGCTCTCCTGCCGGGCGTTGGGCAAGCCACCCTGAGAGCCTGTGTGCCGGCGCCTCGGTGCGCACGTGCTTGAACCCCAACCGCTCGTAGTAGGCGTGCAGCCCGGTATTCGTCCTCCAGGTGTCGATGCGCACCCAAGAACGCCCTTCAAGCGCTGCCAGCCGGGACATCCAGTCGATGACGCGCGTGCCAAGGTGCCGGCCAGACGCTTCACGGGCAACGATCAGCTTGTACAGATAGAGCGCTGATTCGGGGTGATCCGCGTCTCTCCAGAAGTCCCGGTCAACGGGGCCGCGACTGACTGTCGCGAGCACCCGTTCGCCCTCGTCAACCACGACCCACGCGCGCCCCTCATCTATGCTGGCGCGCCATTTGCCGATGGCCCGTTCACCCGTTTCCGGGTCGCTCCACTGATCCGTGCCCTTGGTGCGCAACCACCCCTCAGCCTCTGTTCGCAGAGTCAAGAGGGCGGGTACATCCTTTGCCGCTGCGGGGCGGAGGTACTCAGTCTGTGCCGACTTCATAGAGGATCTTGTGCCTGTCTCCGGGGAGGATTGTGACCATGCAGCGGAGGGGCCGACCATCCGCGTCATAGCCCGTTCGGGTGTGCTCTGCGATCGGTGTTGCCGCAGGTAGAGCAAGTACTTCAGCCTCCTGGCGAGTCGGCATGCGCACTGAGATCTCGTCCACGTACTTGTTCTGGATGAGCCCAATGGAGGCCAGGATGCCGCCAGGTGCGGAGACGTCTCGGGGCTCCATCAGGGGTGTACCGCTGACGAGTTCCTGAGGGAAGTACGAGTCAGCAAGGGCGTAAGGCCGGTTGTCTATGAACCGGACGCGCTTGCGTGCCACAGCCAGCCCGTCAGCAGGTAGTCCAAGGCGCTCGCGGACGTGGGGCGGAGGCTCCACGATCGAAACACTGATGTCCTGCCGGGGGGCGTTCCCGTTCTCCGAAATGGCGCTCGCCCACTGGTCACCGGCGGTCCGTCCTTCAACCGCGTTTGCGTGCCGACTCCGGCTCTCCAGCGTCGTCCAGTTCCACACGACGGGCGGGTAGTCCTCGCGGACGTACTTCCCCTGCCCCTGACCCGTGACGACCAGCCCTTCCTCAACAAGTTGGCGCACGCCGGCGCGAACGGTCTCGCGGCTGTAGCCGTACTGGCTCATCATCTGCGTTTCGCTCGGGAGCGCATCACCCCCCGCCAACGCCCCCGACAGGATCTGTTCGCGCAGGTCATAGGCGATTTCCTGTGACTTGGTCATACCGCGTCGCACCGGCAACGGATCTCCTCCTCCGACTCCTCCGTACAAGTTAGACCAGGGGGCTTGACTCTCCAAGCCCATCCGGTGCAATCTTTTGCCGGAGCACTCCTCCAGACAAGTCGGACGGGGTGTCACGTACGGTTCCGCCGTACAGGTAATGCCCGGAGGAAAGCCCCTGGTCACGGGGGTGAGTACGAAGGAAGCGCTCGTTCCTTGACAACTGAATGGGGATCACGCCGCCTCTCCTCGGCCAAGTAGGCGGCCACGCGGGATCTCTCGCGTGATGCACAGCGCAACCCGACCTTCCCGCAGCTCAGCGCTGCGGCCGGTTGCCTCCGCTGCACGTCTCGTACGTGCAGCGCTGAGGGGAGCCGGATCTACCGACTTCAACGGCGCGCGCCCCCGGTGCTCGAACACCGGGGGCGCTGTTCGGGCCGTTCCTATGCGAGAGGAACACGACCCAATGGAGCACATCGTCACAGTTCAGGACGCTGTTACCGCGTTCGCCGACTGGATCGAACCGACGGACGCGGAACTGGACGCGATCGAGCAAGAGATGCCCGTCATCCTGGCGGACGTCGACCTGTTGGACGCGCAGATCATCACCCTGGACCGCACCCCGACCGAGTTGGACGTGCGCCGGATCCGCCGGGCCCGCCGCAGGGCGCTCGCCGCCCGGGTCGCCCTGATCAACCGCACGGCCGGCGAGAGCCTGCCCGGCGGTGCCGCATGAGCCGCATCAACGCCAAGCGCCTGTTGACTGTGCTGCCAGCGGTCGCGATGACCGCCGTGTCGATGGTGCTCACCCTGGCCGTGGTCATGATGTGGCTGGGCACTGCGGTGCCCTGGTACGTCGCCCTGGTCGTCGGGTTGGGCATCGACGGCGGATGGCTCGCCACCCTCGCCTACGAGCGCAGGCTTGCCGCGCAGGGCGACCACAGCAACGCCGTGACCGCAGTGGGCTGGTCTTTCGGAGCGGTCGCCTCGGGTGTCCTGGTCACCCACGCCGTGACCGCCGAGACGTCGATGGGGGCGTGGCTGGCCGTGGCGTGGCTGCCGCTTGCCGCGAAGGCTCTGTGGCTGGTCCACGGACTGTGGGAGCGCACCGCGCTCACCCCGGCCGCGCTGGACATGATCCGGGGCATTCAGCAGGAAGCCCGCGACGACGCGGCCGTTGCCCGCGCCCGCCTGCGGGCCGAAGCGTCCACCGAGGAGACGCGGCTGACGGCCGTGACGGAGGCGGGTGCCCGCGTCGCACGCGTCCAGGCCAAGACCGCTGAGACCTTGGCCGGGGCGTGGTCGACGCTGGAGACGGCCCGCAAGGGCGAGAGCACGGGACGGGCCCTGACCAGCGTGACGGCCCGCGTCACACCCGACGTCACACCCTCGTGGGAGCTGCCGGTGTGGGGCCCCTCCGAGTCGGTTGCGGCGCTGGAGCCGGCGCCCGCGCTCAGTGACGCGGCCCTGGACACGCTGGTGGATGAGATCCGGCATAGCGAGGACCCCGCCCTGTCGTACCGGGAGATGGCCACCCGCTTCCGCACGGCCGGCCACTCCGCATCCGAGGTCCGCCTGAGGGCCGCCTGGAAGCGCGTCATCTGATGGCCGCGCTGCCGGTGTTCCGGTGGCACCTGGCACCGGACGGCTACGCCACCCGCCGACAACTGAGGGCCCGCAACCTGCGCCCCGGCGGTCAGCAGGTGGCCGCGCAGCTCGAACGCCCCCGCCGCCGGCGGCCCCCGCTGGTCGCCTACCTGTACCGCGTGGACCTGGCCAAGCCTGTTCGGCCGATGACGGCGGCGCGGTGGGCGGCTCTCGCCAAGGCCAATGCCGCCCGCCGCACCTGCCCCGCCTGCCGGCGCGACGCCGGCTACGTCATCCCTCCTTCGCTCGGCACCTGCGCGCCGTGCGCCTACCCCGACCCGACCAGGGCGGAAGGGACTGCCTGACATGGGCAACAACTCGGAGATCCGCCGTATCGACCGCGAGATCCGCAAGACCACCAGCAAGCTGGAAGCGGTACGCCGGGGCGAGTGGTGGCCGCTCACCGGCCGCGAGCGCCGGGACATGCTCCGTGCGATGGCCGGCGGCGCCCGCAGCGTCTACAAGGGCCGCAGCACGGGCGGCGCGGACGACCGGATGGACTCCATCGGGTCCGCTGCCGAGACCCGGCTGAACGCGGAACTGAACGCCCTGTACTTCGAGCGGCGCCGCCTGCTCACCGAGGCCAAGCGCGACAAGGCCGCGAAGAAGTCGTCGGGGTGGTGGTGAGCATGGACCGCCGTTGCCCCGCCGCTCACCCGGACGACCCGACGCCGTGTGTCGGTCCAGTCGTGGTGACCGTGCTGGACGCGTTCAACGCCGGTGCGGACGGGTGCGAGCACCACGGCGCCCGCCTGCTGGCGAGCCTGGACCGCTCGCGCGTCTACCCGCTGCCGGACGCTCCGGCCGGCAGCGCGATCCGCGTCTTCACCGCCGCCGACTCCCTGCGCCCGTTCTGCTGGGTCGACGGCCCCCGCACCGACCCGTCCCAGCTCAGCCGTGCCGAGAACCGCGCGCGCTCCCGTGCCCTTCCCTCCCTCGCCTCGCGTTCAGGAGTCCTGCCGTCATGACCGAGAACGTCATCAACCTGCACAAGCCCACCGACCCGCCGACCGGCGCGAACGCCCCGACCGTGCTCACGGTTGTGCCCGACCCGGTACCCGCCCCGCGGCTGCCGTTGTGGGTGCGCTCCGGACGCGCGGTCAAGGCCGCCGCGACCGACGAGAGCACGAAGACCGTGGTGCGGGCGGTCGCCCGGCACGGCCTGTACACGTTCAACGGCGGGCGGATCGTGGCCCGTCGCACCTGGGACGGCCGTACCGGGGCCCGCTACGAGCGCATGATCCGTGCCGCCGAAGCGTCCGGGAACCTGGAGGTTGCGGAGGAGTGGGAGGAGCGTCTCCAGCGCTTCCGCGAGGCACGTCACCGCCGCCGCATGGACCTCTTGCACTCCCCGGTGGAGGTGGCCAAGGGTGCCGCCGTCGGCACCGGTATGGGCATAGGTGTGCTGGTCGCGCTCGGGGTCATCATGGCCATCAACACCAAGCACCCCGCCGACGTCATCACCCCGCTCGCCGCCACCATCGACTTCATCGCCACCCTGATCCGGATCGTGCAGATCGTGTGGGGGCCCGCGCTCACGATCGGCCCGTTCCTGGCCCTCCTCGCGCTGTGGTCGGTCGGTGCGCACCAGAAAGCCGCACCGGCCTGGTCGATGCCGGACAACGTTCGATCGAGTGAGGGGGAGCCGATCACCCCGTCCATCGTGGTTAAGGCCCTGCGCGACCTCGGGGTGCCCGCGCTGCGTAACGCCATCAAGGAGATGGGCGACGCCGGCGCGTCCATGCTCGGTCCGATCCGGATCGCCGGATGCGGGGTCGAGGTGGACGTCACGCTCCCGTCGGGGGTATCCACGATCGAGGTGCAAAACCGCAGGCGGAAGCTGGCGGAGAACCTGACCCGGCACGAGCACGAGGTGTTCATCATGCTCCCCGTCGCCGCGCGCACGGTCCGGCTGTGGATCGCCGACTCCGGTGCGCTGGACGAGCCGATCGGCCCGTCGCCTCTTGCCACCGACGAGACCATGACCGCCGACTACAAGAAGGGCCGCGCCCCCTGGGGCCAGGACCTGCGCGGCGACGCGGCAGCCCTGAGCCTCTACCAGCGCCACCTGCTCATCACCGGTCTGTCGAACCAGGGCAAGACCGCCGCGCTGCGCTCGCTCGCCCTGTGGCTGGCCCTGGACCGGCAGGTGGAGTTCCTGATCGGCGACCTCAAGGGCGCAGGAGACTGGGCCATGTTCAACGGCCGTGCGCGGGTGCTGATCCAGGGTCCGACCGATGAGCACGTGATCGAGGTGACCGAGATGGTCGAGAGCGCGGTGGACGAGATGAACCGCCGTCTCCAGGCCGCGCCCGGCACCGAGTTCCCGCCCCTGATCGTGCTGGTCGATGAGGCACAGGTGGCGTTCATGTGCCCGCTCAAGGACGAGGAGAAGCGGCCCTACGGCGGCTCCAAGGCAACGTCCCGGTACTTCATGGCGGTCCGGAAGATCCACAACCAGGGCCGTGCGGTCAACGTGCTGATGTGGCAGGGCACCCAGGACCCGACCGATCAGAACCTTCCCAAGCTGGTCCGCGAGGGCGCCCACACCCGCGCCTCGCTCGCGCTGGGCACCGAGTCTCAGGCCCGGATGGCACTCGGGGACAAGGCCGTGGACGGCGGGGCCGCACCGAACCTGCTGCGGCCTGGGCTGGACAAGGGCACGGTCGTGGTCGCCTCGGACGGCATCGACATCCCGGCCGGCCAGTCGTCCATCACCGTGCGCACCCACTACATCGACACCGACACCGCCTACGCCATCTGCGAGCGGGCCAAGGCCCTGCGCGACAACGTGACCACCCTGCACGCCATCGACCGGGGTGAGGTCCGCGACCCGCTCGCCGACATCGCCACGGTGATGGGCGACGCGGCCCGGGTGCGCACCAAGGACGTGTTGAGCCGGCTCGGAGCGCTGGACGCGAGCACGTACGGCGAGTGGTCGTTCCTGGACCTCACCCGCGTCCTGGACGGCACCGGCGCCGAGCCGTACAAGTCCGACGGGGTCATGACGATCGCCCGCGAGCGCATCGTCCGCGCGCTCGCCGACCGCGCTTACGAGGGTTCCGCTTCCGCTTCCGAGTGACAGGGAGCAGGCCCCGCCCGGGTCAGGGAGACAGGGAGAACTCCCTGAACCCCTCCCTGACCCGCCTCCCTCCCCCTGACCTGCACAAATGATCAGTCAGGGAGGCAGGGAGGCACCCCAGGTCAGCCCCTTGAAACCCCCCTCACAGCGCCCCCGGCAGGGGGTGTCTTCTCCTCCCTGCACCGTGACCGGAAGGGATTCCGCATGTCCCCCGAGACCACCCCCGAGACGCCCCTGTCGGGCGTCCGGATGAGCGACGACGTGGCCGCAGCCGAAGCACGCCGGATCATCGCCGCCGCCTACAAGCCCGCCCCCGACACCCCGACCTCCTACCGCGACGACAGCCCGCTTCCCGCCTACGGCGACACGCCCCCGGTCATGCAGCCGGACCGGCGGATCGTGCCCGCGTGGGCCGCCGGGACCGCCGTCGCCGGCATCGGCGTCGGGGCCGCGTTCGTCGGCGTCGGGTGCGGTGTCTGGCTCGCGTGCCAGGGATTCGCCGCCGTCTCCCTCACCTCGGTCCTGTTCGTGACCCTCCCCATCGCCGCCGTCGCCGGCGTGTTCGCTGCGATCGGGACCGCCCTGCGCTCCCTCAAGGGCGTCCACACCGAGCACCACCACCACTACCGGGGCCCGGTCCGGCAGGAGAACACCACCACCCACACGCGCGGCCTGATCGCCCGCACCCGCAACGAGCACCACGCCTAGCTACGCCAAGGGCGGCCCCCGTCTCGCCAAAGTCCGGGGCCGCCCCTGTGATCCAGCACGCTCACAACGAACTGGAGACCCCTAGCATGACCCCACCCACCCGCATCCCGCGAGCACTCGCACTGGGCGAACCCTTCCGGGTGTTGGACGGCTGCTGCTGCATCGGTGGCGCCACCGCAGGCCTGCGCCGCGCGTTCGGCCCCAACGTCCACATCACCGGCGTCGACAAGGAAGCCCAACCCGACTACTGCGGCGACGCCTTCCACCAGGGCGACGTCATCGACTTCATCCGCGAACACGGCCACCGGTTCCACTACATCCACGTCTCCCCGCCCTGCCAGGGAGAGGGCGCCCCCACCAAGGGCACCAACCGGGCCCGCAACGCCGCGATCGGCCGCACCTACCCCCGGCTCATCCGGCCCGTGCGGGCCGCACTGGAGGCGACGGGCCGGCCGTACTCGATCGAGAACGTGGCCGGCTCCGACGTCCGCAAGGACATCCGCCTGTGCGGGGAACAGTTCGGCCTCGGAGTGCTCATGCACCGCTACTTCGAACTCGGAGGCTGGACCACCCCTCAACCCGTCCACCCGCGCCACCGCGGGCGCGTGCGCGGCTGGCGCCACGGCGCCTACCACGAGGGTCCGTACGTGGCCGCGTACGGCAAGGGCGGCGGTAAGGCCACCGTGGAGGAGATCCGGGACGCGAAGGGCATCGACTGGTCCACCGACCACTTCCGCCTACGCGAGGCACTGCCCCCGGCCTACATGGAGTGGATCGGCCGCGCCTACCTCACCTCGCTCGCGCCGACGCTGGGAGTCGCGGCATGAGCGAGCACCTGCGCACTGCCCTACGACTCGCGGCCGACGGTCTGCCGGTGCTGCCGCTGCGTCGGGGGAAGCTGCCGTTCGGGAACTGCCCCGGGAAAG
>JADMIO010817191.1_pt1 | contig 24843 bp, 14 predicted proteins | sample 8958161 | NCBI WGS metagenome assembly JADMIO01 (sample SAMN16585339, study PRJNA669376) | soil metagenome | isolation source: Crop rotation soil | place: USA: Cullars Rotation, Alabama | collected 2011
GCCGCGACTTCAAGTCACGTGAATTCCAAGCTTCGGATCCCACTGTGCTGGAAAGTGTGACTTGTCGTATTTGCCGAGATTGAAACTCACCACGCCCTTGTTCAGACGATAGGCCGCGGCGACTTCGCGGCGCACACCTGCGATTTCCTGATAGGCAACCGGCTTGGCATGCGTCATATCGCCGGCGGCGGTACTCAGAATCAGATTGCCTTCGGGATCTAATTCAGTGGCGTCGGCGCCACGGAATCGCAATTTGATTTGGCTTGGATCGGTGGTCGGGGCCACGATGAAATCGTATTCAAGCTGGCGTTGATTGCCGTAATAAATCGCGTCGATGCCCGGATAGACCTGCGCGTAACGGACTTTCTGATACGTAGAAATATTCTTTTTCCACTTAGCCGGATCATTTCCGGAGAAGTAGTTTGCCTTACCCGGTAACGGGTCAACTCCGGCGATAAGGGGGGAGCGACTGGAGCCAATCAACTCAAAGGACACAACGGCGTTGCGATCGGTGGCAACGTTGGGAGAAGGTCTCTTGTCATTTCCCTGCTTAGCAACTGCGTTGCTCAAAGCGACCACTGGGCCACGCGCGGTTAGAAACAATCCATAACCGTTTCCGCGCGCCAGAAACTTTACCGCTGCATAACTCTGTCCATCGTTGGCTTCAAAGCTCAACGGCAGCGATCCATAAGCGTCTTTGGCGTTTCGCTTAACGCTTGCGTCTGGTTTGACCGCAGACCTGCCTGGATCAGCCGGCGTGTTTGCCGTTGGCTCAGGCTGAACAATAAGAGATTTGGTTGCTGAGGTGCGCCGCGCGTCGGGTGATGAGGCGGATTGTGCCAGTGGCAAGCTGACCAGGCACCAGCACAACGAAACGACTAGCAGGGAAAAGATAAAGCTATAGCGACCGGAGATGCGGGACATTGAATAACCCTCTTGTTTGATTTCGGTAACACGCTGCCGGACTGGCCCGGAGCATTAACGAAAATGCTTAGGAAAACCGTGGCACTTATGAGGCTTACAGGTCGGGGGTAAAGCCTTTCTGGGCGAACTGACTTAGTCGCTACCAAGTGTGAAATAGTTGCTTCTTTATTCTGGTTTTGTGGTAAAAAAATTGGCAAATCAGAAGGCCCGTTAGAAGCTTGGAACTTGTCACTTATGGGACAAAGCGCGCGCGGTATTCGCCGGCATCGATGAAGGCCTGGACCATATCGGCATTCACGAAGTTGCCGTTGAACTGATTCAGCTTCGAGAGCCAGAAATCGTAGCCGCTGTAGTCCGTGTCCTGCGGATCGTTTGGATTGCGGCGCAGGTAACCAAAATACTCCATTAACACAAACGCGCGGTTCTTCTCGTTCTGATTTAGCGTCGAGTTTTCTGCTACTCGTCTCAGTGCCCGGCCTCGCGCGGCTACATCCACAGTGTTCCCTGCTCCAGCGAACTCATTAATCGCAGCGCTACGTTCGGCGGCAGTAGGCGCGACTCCGGCATACGCGAATAGTGCATCTACAAACTGCGCCGGCGTGAGCGAAGTGGGATAGGCAGTCGTAAAGCGCGCACGCTGCACAAACTGCAAGATGAAAGCGACTTTGTTGTTCTCCAACACCTGTTCCCATCCCGGGTTACCAACTATCAGGCCATTTCCTATCTGCTGGCTGTCGGGCAAAAGCTCATTCAATCGGACGATTGGCACGGCCAGGGTATGCGTCGGCCCAAAGTTCGACGTCCCGGTCGCGTCGCCGTATGAAGCTTTGTAAAGACGCTCCACCAGGTAACCCGTTTCCTGAAACTCAATGGACAGGAAGAAGGCCGCCGAAACATTAACCCGCCGCACGGCCGCATTGCAGGTCGCGCCGGGTTGTTGGCACTCAGTAATTTGATTGGACCAGAACGCCAGACCAGATGCATCGGGCTCGCGGTTTAGAAAATCCACGTAATGCTGATGCACAAAAAACTCCGCCTGATCTATCGCGACCTTGGACGCGCCGGAAAAATTTACCGTTTGATCTGAGCTGAGGTTCGCAAGGGTAGCCGACGCTGGCGAGAAGTTATACGACTGGCTCGACGGTCTCACCTGATGTTCCACTCCAGCGGTAAGACTCGCCGTGTAATAGCCATTTATATCGGTGACAGCTGGCAAAACGGGGAGATGTCCTGCTGCCGAGAACGATATGGGAAACTCGACGGAGATTCCGGACATGCCGTTTCCATTTTGATCGACGATTCGACCATGCACGCTGTAAAAGGTCGCGGTAGTCCGCACAAAATTGGTCGTCTGATTCGAGCTCAAATTATTAAAGGTGTAAGACGCGGGCGCGAACGTCATGGACGTTTGAAAGCTGGGAGTGACCGTATAATTTCCTCCAGCAGTCAATCCCGTGAAACTAAAATTCCCGTTCGCATCGGTGCGGGCCATCGCACTACTACTTCCGGAGAGAAAGATCTGCAGATCAAAAACGCTGCTTCCGTTTGGATCAGTCATACGGCCGCTAATCGAATACTTTTGATTACCGCCGCCGCTGTGGTTAATGCTGTTGAAAATATTTAACTTCCCGAAACCGAGACGCGACGTCCACTGATCTGACCCGGTATAGATGTCCTTTACTGCGTATGTTGTCAGCAGGCTTTTAATCTGATCGATGGGTAGAGCTGGAGCCGATTGCAATAACAAGGCGACGGCGCCAGTCGTCACAGGTGTACCCATGCTTGTGCCGGCCAAACCCGTGTAATGCGTAGCATCCGTAGGCGCGTTTGAACCTGTCCCAATAGTGCCAAAGTTCGCATCCGCAACGTCGGTAGATCGCGCGGAGTAAAGGTAATAACCAGGGGCGCCTACGTCCGGCTTTTGCCGCCCGTCCGCAGTTGGTCCGGGACTGGTGAAAGATGCCGGAGCTCCAATCGTCTGAGTACTGGAGCGCGTGATATACGCGCCCACTGTGATTGCGCCCCGCGACGTGCCCGGTGAAGCCACCAGATGTGAGTCGTTATCGACGAAAGAGCTGAAGTATGCTCCATCACCCTCGGCCCAGGCGTCGTATGATTGATTCGCGTTTCCATCCGCGTCAGTCAGGGTCACTTTCCACGTGCCAGCCGGCGCGTTTGGCTTAAAGAGCACCATGATGTCCGGTTGGTCATTGGCTGGATCCGAGTCACCCTTATTGTCATTGGCGTTATAGACTGCCAGGTATTGATTCGAAGCCTGTCCACTTCCAAAACCAAAGCCGTTTGCATCGTACGCAACCGGACCCAGGGCAACTCCATCGGGACTAGTGACAGTAATCGTGAAACGATCCGATCTATTCTGATAAAGGTCGATGAGGGAAGGTCCACCGCTCACGTTGAAGTCCAATGTTTGACTACCAGCGGCGGGCACGGTCCCACGCGCATGAATACTCGCGCCACCCTCGTTACCGGCAGCCACACAGACCGCACGCCCCGCTTCACCATTGACCAGATTATCGATGGCTCGCTCATCGGGGTTCGTTCCATCATGTGGACCAATTTGTCCGCCGATGCTCATGTTGATGACAAATGGTTCGCCCAGTTCCTGTGCTTTCTGCCGCACGAACTCCATGGCGTTGATCATGTCGATGGTATCAAAATCGTCGCTACCGTCGTTTTGACGGCTCGCTTTTACGATCACGAGGTCCGCTTCGGGCGCCATGCCCGCATACGTGCCCGCAATAGGAGCAGCCAGACCGTTGCCTGCTGCTGTGCCCGCCACGTGCGTCCCGTGGCCATTCTTATCGCGTTCCTTGATCGGGTCGAGGTTTTGGTTTGCAGGCTTTGAAGTTTGAAGTGCGGCGTTAATCTCAGCTTCTGTGTAGAGATGTCCGATGACGCCCGACTTACCCGGCAAAGTATAGTTCCATCCCGGATCGGGAGAGCTCGAGCCATACTCAGTCATGTCAAGCATCGCCTTGATTCGTGTCTGGCGTCCGCCGCTGCCGGGAACGGTAAAGTCCAAATGCCGAAAATCAATTCCCGTATCAATAATTCCAACAACAACTCCGCGGCCGGTTTGAGTTACCACTCGTTGCCCGTTGTTATCAACTCCGGTAGCCTGCCTGGCGCGATCGTTCATTGGACGATGTTTCACCGAAGCGAAAATCTTTTGCACACCTTCGATTTCAGCTAGACGGGGCAACTGGTCCACATCGAGGTTCAGTGTTGCCACATTTCCTACGCGTGACTCAATCGGGAACCCTGCCGCCTTGAGTTGCTCTTCAGAGTCCTCTGTTAAGGTAACCGCCACATCCAAGCGAAGCCGGCCATCGGACTCGGCTTTGACCCGAGCAATCCGAGATAAGTGCTTGAGCATGGAGTTATCGCTGTGAAGTTTGCCGTTGGGTGCTGCTCTGCGTTCTTCGTCGACGGCGCCGCGAATGCTTTTGAGAATCTTGTCGGCTTTCCTGTTAAAGGCGCCCTCCCCGGCGTCACTGTTCTGAGCGCTGGTATGCGTGCTTAAAGCGGTTGCGACGAAAACTGACAAAGCAACGGCTGCGGTCAGGCAGCATACGAATCGCCAGAATTTCACGGGGAAACGACCGCTCACGGGCCGGCCTACAAACTGGGGGTTAATTTGTTTGGACATTAGATCTTCCCGGGCTCGAAGGAGTTACAAATTACTAAACCTTAAGGCATTTCTTGTGTTGAGATGTGCGACATGTGAGGCTTTACAGTCGGGGTGTGAAGCCTTTGAAGCAAAGGGGCTTAGTGACATTCCCGGGGGATGAGGTTGCCTCTTTGGGTTCCGGGTGGACTTATTTTCCGCGGTGGCCCGCTTTGGACGCGGTTGCTCACGCAGAGATGCGCGCCAAGGAACGGCTGGATTCGTTAACGTAAACCGGAACTGCGTACCGAAGGTGCGCCAGAATCTGCGGCGTGTTCAACGTCGCAATGCGGTGCAGCGACCTACGGTCCAAACCGGGCGCGGTATTCACCGGCATCGATGAAGGCCTGGACCATGTCGGCATTCACAAAGTTGCCGTTGAACTGATTCAGCTTCGAGAGCCAGAAATCGTAGCCGCTGTAGTCCGTGTCCTGCGGATCGTTTGGATTGCGGCGCAGGTAACCAAAATACTCCATTAACACAAACGCGCGGTTCTTCTCGTTCTGATTTAGCGTCGAGTTTTCTGCTACTCGTCTCAGTGCCCGGCCTCGCGCGGCTACATCCACAGTGTTCCCTGCTCCAGCGAACTCATTAATCGCAGCGCTACGTTCGGCGGCAGTAGGCGCGACTCCGGCATACGCGAATAGTGCATCTACAAACTGCGCCGGCGTGAGCGAAGTGGGATAGGCAGTCGTAAAGCGCGCACGCTGCACAAACTGCAAGATGAAAGCGACTTTGTTGTTCTCCAACACCTGTTCCCATCCCGGGTTACCAACTATCAGGCCATTTCCTATCTGCTGGCTGTCGGGCAAAAGCTCATTCAATCGGACGATTGGCACGGCCAGGGTATGCGTCGGCCCAAAGTTCGACGTCCCGGTCGCGTCGCCGTATGAAGCTTTGTAAAGACGCTCCACCAGGTAACCCGTTTCCTGAAACTCAATGGACAGGAAGAAGGCCGCCGAAACATTGACGCGCCGCACGACTGCGTTACAGGTGGCGCCAGGTTGCTGGCACTCGGTTATCTGATTGGACCAGAAGGCCAGACCGGGCGCGTCGGGTTCGCGATTCAGGAAATCAAGATAGTGCTGGCGCACGAAGAAACTTGCCTGATCGATTGGGTTCGGACCGTTGCTGGAATCATTGTCCGTAATGGTCACGGTAACCCTGGAGGGCGAGCCAATGAGCGCGCCGCTGCTGGCATCGCTTAGCGTGATAAAAAAGTTTTCGTTGCCTTCAGCGTAGGTGTCGTCAACCAAAGGGACCGAAATCGTTTTGGATGTCTCACCGGCGGCGAACTGGAGTGTGCGAACGGTGGTTTCATAATCGCATCGCGAAGACGCAGCGCCAGTGTTAGCTGCGTTGCAATTCACAGCAGCATTGTCCCCTGTCGCGACTTTCACCGCGGCCGGCGCCGTGGTATTCCCCAGGCGGGTCACAGTAACAGAGACGTCGCCTGACCCCTCAGTCACAAGCAGGCTGGCGGAATTGAATTGAAAACTGCTGCTCGCCGGTGACAGTTGAAATTGGCCGCGAATTTCGCCCGATGAAAATGTGCCGCTGTGAACATCTACATAGAGTAAGCCGTTCATCAGGTTTTGCAGATCCGCGGCGCTAAGCGTGAATTGAAAATCGCTGAAGTCGCCTTGCGGCAACGGCGCGAGGACTGGCGCAATCACTCCCGGAGCGCCGGGTCCGTGAATATGCGCGACCGTTTCTTCGCTCGATAGATTATTAATGCTTAAGGAAACGCGAGCGGTAGTTCCATCAGAACTGAGAAGCAAAGTCGCTGTCCCGGTGGCTGGCGAATTATTTGGCGGTACTTCCTGCGCGCCGTAGAGATTCGCTACATAGAGCGTCGGTTGAGTACCGGAGATTTCATAAACGGCGCCATTCGTATTCGAGACTACAAAAAGATTTCCATTCGGGCCGGTTTGAATATCGGTGGCAATACCAAAATTCTGACCTATTAAAAGAGATTCGCTTTCGGTGATATCAAACTTGTCAGTGTTGTCAGCTACGAGATCCAGCAAACGCGAATCGTTGAAGGAGAAATGCAGCCGGTCAGGTGTCAGCTTCATGCGGAACAGATAACCACCCGACAGAAACGTGCGGCCGGCGCCGATGAACATGTCGCCTTCGAACTGGGGACCGAGCGCTCTTCCCTGCACAAATCCCATTGCTGCCGGCGCGAGGGCAAATTTCCAACTGAATTCGGGATCGTTGTAATGTGCGCCGGGCAGCATATACAGCTGGGCCAACGCAGCCGCCGGCGTATTCGCGATCAACGAAGGTGGCCAACGTAGCTGTTGCAGATTGCCGGCGCCGTAACTTGATTCAATTGATTTGAATTCAGCCACACGGGCTATTGGACCCATCGCCTGCACCCAACCGTTATTTGATCCGGCAGTGATCCGGTTCATCTCATCAAATGCGTCGTCGCCATTTTCCTGGTCCCAAAGATTTCCTGAAAGTGGATCGAACGCCATGCCGAAACCGTTCCGCACGCCATAAGCGAAAATCTTTTTCACATTTGCGGCCGCCTGGCCCGTAAGGCCTGTCGACGCGTTGTAAAAAGGATTGTCCGGCGGAGTGGAGCCGTCGTCGTTGAGGCGCAAAACGAAACCTGTCAGGTGCGCATCGTCGGGTTCAGGCCCGCCATATTGATCGTCGGGAACGGGGCCAAGCTGATTATTCTGCAGAAAACCGCGCCGGCCATTGTCGCCCATCAAAATGTAAAGCTTGCCGTCCGGACCAAACCGCAGCACGCCGCCATTGTGATTACCGCGCAAACCCTGATTGGGATCGGCTTGATACGCGCGCAACCTGATCAGGTTGCGGTCAAACACCAACGTCGATCCATTCCACGTGTAGCGATCCACTCGATTGCCGAGCAGCGCTACGTCAGCCAGGCTTGTAGAATCCGCACCGGTACTGCTCTCAGTCCAATACAGATATACAAAATGATTCGCAGCAAAGTTTGGATGCAGCGCGATTCCGAGCAGGCCGCGTTCTGAGCCACTGTTTACGGCAAGATCCAGCGCGGTCTGTTGAATCGCGCCATTCATGACGAACTGAACTTTGCCGGTGTCTTTTTCGATTACGAAGAACGCATTACCAAAAAGTGCAATGCTGGTCGGTTGACTGAGCCCGTTAATCACAGTGTGAACTAACAGGTTGGAATCCAGCATTGATGGTCCACTTGAGGGGGCATTGACGGTTGTTTGGATCGTGGCAGAATTGTCGTTCGTATCCGGATCGCTTTCGGTCGCAGCGACATTCGCGGTGTTGCTGAGCGTGCCAGTGTTCTGCGGCGTTACTGTAATGTTGACGATTGCCGAAGCGGCGTTTGCGATGGGGCCAAGGTTGCAAGTTACCAGGCTGGCGCCGCTGCAATTGCCTTGCGTCGGTACCGCCGAGCCAAACACCAGGCCAGCGGGCAATTGATCAGTCATCGTCACGTTGGTGGCCGGTGATGGACCATTGTTCGTGACGATGATGCGATACGTGAGACTCGTCGAAGAGATCGCTGGATTAGGCGAGGCGGTTTTGCTGATGGCGAGATTGGCGCTGGCGCTGCCGGACACGAATAGTTGTGCCGCACCGAGATGTTGCAGGTTGCTCGTAGTTGTGATCGTCAGTGGATATGCGCCCGGTGGCGTCGCCGCTGTGGTCGTGACGGTCAGTGTGGATGATTGCGCGGATGCGCCATTGATAACAATAGTGGCGGGATTGAAGCTCGCTGACGAATCATTCGAAAAACCCGAGGCACCCAACGTGATTGTTCCGGTAAAGCCGCCGACCGGAGTAGCGGTAATTGTATAACTGGCACTGCCGCCCGGAAGCACGGTACGCGAACCAGGCACCACTGAGATCGAGTACTCTGCAGCCGGCGTGGCATCAGCAACCTTTACGACGAAAGCATCCTGGCCGCCCGCGTTCGCCGGTTGCGATGGCGTCGCGATTGGAAAGTTTGTAGAAGAGGTAAAGCCGGTGATGTACGCGTTGCTGGAAGAATCAAGCGCGATGGGATTAGTGGACGTGCCCGTGGCCGTGTTGCTCTCGTTCGCGCTGCCACCAAGATAGGTCGAATAAAGCAAGGTGTTTCCCGCCCCGTTGAGTTTGGTTACGAAGGCGTCAAAACCTCCAGCGTTCGAAAGCTGGAGCGGTGTGACCGTGGGAAAATTTGTGGAGGAAGTAAAACCGGTAACGTAAGCGGCGCCTGACGAATTTACTGCAATGCCGCTGGCCCGGTCGTCGCCGGATCCGCCGAGGTATGTTGCATAGACTTTTGTTCCCGCAGTTGAGATCTTTGCGACGAACGCGTCGAACGATCCGCCAATCGCCGGTTGCGCCGGATTCAGAACTGGAAAGTTATTCGAAGAAGTTTGCCCACTGACATATATATTGTTCGCCCCGCTGTCGATTGCCAGTCCATAAGCCTTGTCATCACCTGTTCCGCCGAGATACGAACAGAAAAGCAGCGAACTCAAACCGCTGGTTGCCGTGTCAAACCGCGCGACGAAGGCGTCAAAGCTCCCCCCGAACCCATTTTGAAATGCCGTTTCCGTAGGAAAGTCGCTTGAGCTCGTAAAGCCGGAAATAAAAGCGTTGCCATTGCCGTCGATGGCAATCCCGCTGCCGCGATCGGTCCCCGAACCGCCGAGATAGGATGAGTAAAGTAAGGCCGAGCCTGCGGAATTAATTTTCGTGAGATATGCGTCGGTGTCTCCGGCGCGCGTACCCTGATACGCGCTGACGGTTGTGGGAAAGCCGGTGGACTTGGTACCTCCAGTTACATACGCGTTGCCGGACGCATCAACGACGACGCCTTCGGTTGAATCATTCTCCTCGCCCCCGAGAAATCCGGAATAGACGAGCGAGTTCCCTTGTCCATTCAGCTTGAAGACGACGCCGTCAAAATCACCGCCTCGATAACTGGCAGCGAACGAGCCCGCTGTAGATGGGAAATTGATCGAACTGGAATCAACTCGGCCAACGACGTAAGCATTCCCGCTGCTATCGATGGCGATGCCGTCACCGCGGTCCTGACCGCTGCCACCAATGTAGGTTGAATAAAGAACGTTGCTTCCGGTCGGGTCGAGCTTGGTTACAAAAATATCTCCCAAGCCGGCGGTGGCTCCGTAAGCGGCATTGTGTGTAGGGAAATTTGTTGAGCTTGTCGTACCTGCGATGTAGATGTTGTTATTAGAGTCGACGGCGATGCTGCTGCCGAGATCGTCACCGCTGCCACCCAGGTATGTTGAAAACACCAACACCGGATCAATGGTTACTGGTTTGGCGTGATCGTAGGAACCAAGCTTAAAGCCAACCTCATGTCCACCAAGTAGAACAAAATCTCCTGTTATTGAATGCCGCTGACCGTCAATCTCCTGATAGATGATTGGCTTGCGTTGCCGAATTTCTCCGGCGGAACTTTGCAATAACAAATCACCTTCCGTTGAAATTCGCGGGCGCACTGCCGCATCAAATTTCATGCGGATCGCGTGGGGATCGGCTCCGGCTGCGACTACAAAGTCATACTCCAACTGTTGTTGATTCCCGTAGTAAGTGAGGTCAATGCCGGGATAAATATCTTCATAGTGCACCGCGCGAAAGGTGGGGACATTGGTGCGCCACCGCGCTGGATCGTTTCCAACGAAGTAATTTACGCGGCCGGGCAGATTGTCGATTCCGGTAACATGCGCATGGGCACTTGCTCTCTGCAGAATCATTCCGAAAGCATAAGACTTCGAATTCTTCTTCGTCACCTCAACCAAAGTGCCGTTCGCAGTGAGAACAAAATGGTACCCAGCCCCGCGCGCCGAGAACCTTGTTCTCTTATTAGACTGGCCCAGGTTCTGTTCGAAGCTCAGCGGAAGTTTGGCAGTAAATGCATTCAGTCGGGTGTTCGCTGGTTTTTGGTGCGGTAATACGTTCGAGTTGGTGGGTGTGTCCCTGTCGACTGTAGAAATCGCTGCGGCGGGTCGACACAAGTGAAGTCCAAGCAGCGCAACCACGACGCAGAGACAAACTCCAATGATTTTTTTCCTAAGCGTCAACGAGGGTTAAGTCTCCGGCACCGTAATACACAGAAGCGAGCGCTGCTGTTCACAAAAGAACCGAGCTCATGTGAACACTAAACTCTGCTGTGTTCAAACGACTCGGTTCCCTGCTCTCCACCTTGATCTGTTTCTATCAACCCAAAAACGGCAATGTTGGCGTCGCAAAAGTTGCAAGATTCGGAAATACCGCCGCGCGATCGCTCACCGCCAGACCATACCACGTGGCCAAAGTTGCGGCGTATTGATCGATCGAGGTTGTGGGAATCCATTGCCCGCGATTGCTGGTGGTGTCATCGGCACCTGCGATTTGCAGCGCCGGATATCCGTAAGGCAAACCAGTTCCGTCAGGTCTAAGCGAGCCGTAGAAAGATCTGCCCAACACTGAGCCGCCCATGATTAAAGCGTGACTGCCCCAGGCGTGATCAGTTCCCACACTCCCGGCGCCTGAACCTGATGGTTGCAAGGTTCGTCCAAAATCTGAGAGCGTGAAAGTCGTGACGTTGTTACTTAGACCCTGCGCCACCATCTCGTCGTAGAAAGCTTTCATCGCCTGACTAATTTGCGTCATCAGTCCGCCCTGTGTGCCTGACTGAGCGGCCTGACCTCCTGGGTTGGCTGGATCGCTGCCGGTTTCATTTGTGTGTGTGTCAAAACCGCCGACCGAGCAAAAGAAAATCTGTCGTTTCATAGTAATGCCGGCAGCATCTTTGATCTTGATGAGTTTCGCAATCTGCTTTAACTGATTTCCTAATGAGCTGTTTGGGAAAGCAATGGTGAGCGCTGGATCGGGTTGATTCAATGCCTGGTCGGCTGACAATGCCTGGTTGGTCGTATCGCTCGCTCCTTTAACGAGGTAAGAATTCGTATCGAATCCTAAGATCGTGCGATAGCTGCTGCCGCTGAGATTCGGGTTTGCTGCGCTCACGCCGCTCCAGTTCAACACCAATAGATTCGCGAGTGTCGTCGGGGCGGGCGAGATTGCCAGCTGGCGCGAATTGATGCCAGTAGAAAATAGACTGGTGCCAGCAAGCGAAATGTTCATCGGCAGGGCAACGGTTCCATTGAGCGAATTCGTTTTGTCGGCGATGCGTCCACCCCAACCAGTTTGTCCTACCGTGTTGGCAACCGAAGTCATTTGCTGACTGACCTGATCGGAGTGCGAAAACAATTGATACGGTCGTCCGATGCCGGCGGCATATTGCGCTCGCGTAATTGGTCGCACGAGCGAGCCCACATTGCACAGCACAGCCAGCTTGCCGGCAGTCCAGATATCCATCAAACCTTTTGCCTGTCCTGGTACTGATCCGAATTCAGGTGAAAGATTTGGATGAAATGCATAGGAAACGCCGCTGGTGTTTGCTGGAGTGATCTTTGTATTTGCAAGTGCAGATTTAGGAACCGCAAGTCCTGAACTGGTGCGCACGTTGTCATAGCCATTGGTCGTGCCACCGCCGGTTACTGTGTAATCGTCATAGGGAATGACCATGTTGTTGCCGTCAGATCCGCCGTTAAGAAAAATGCAAACCAGCGCTTTGTAATCGCCGGCAATCTGGTTCTGGACCATGGCATTCACCAGATTGAATTTGTCCAGACTGGCAAGCAGCGCAGCTCCTGTTAGCCCACAAGCTGATGTCTTGAGAAATTGTCGCCTTGATTCACTCATCTTGTTATTTCTCCACCTGATACTCGGAAGAGGTTGCTACCAGGTAAATCGCAGTTTGCGTGCGCTGCAGGGCTTGGGTTGTCGCGTTCGCATTCGTTACGGCTGTGACGGCTGCAACGATGTTGGCATTCATCGCCGCTGACATAGTGCCATGCATCAACCGAGTGTTCAGGGCATCGACTAGTTGTTGTGGATTAGTCGATAGAGCCTGGTAACTGGCGTGGTTGACTTGAGTGCCTTGCGGCCGATTTGGATTGCTGATGGGAATGCCGTTACCACTATTGGAAAGAAACAGCGTGTTTACAAAGTTGGCGCGCTTATAAGTTGTCGACGTGTCCAACAAACCAAACTCCGGACCGAAGAGGTTCGTTCCTGGCAAGCTGTAATCCGCCGGGTAATAACTGAAGACAGTCGGAGGATTGAACAGATTTTGTCCCATATCGTTGGTGTAACTGAACGGCGTACTCGCCAGCACACCATCGCTGGTGGCGTTGAACGTGCGTAGCAGATGAGTCATTAAAAGGATCGGATCGCGCAGATGGCCATAATCTGGGGCGCTCTTCACATCGCCGCGCGCTTCAATATCGAGCAGAATGGCGGTAATCACTGCCTTCATATCACCGCGCACACCGGAACCATTATTCGCAAAGGCTGCCGCGCAGCGAGCCACATATGGCGGACTTGGATTGCTAGTTACCAGATGGTGAATCAATTGAGTGCAAACGTAAGGTCCTGTGTTGGGATGATTAAACAAGTTATCGATCGCGGTGTTGAGCGATGTAACAGCGTAAGCTTGAGTGTTTGCGAGGTTCACTGCGGAAGAATTGCCGGTACAGTTAGTACAAGCAGGCACAATCACCGGACTCGCATGGTTGACATCCGTTAGTAATGTCTTTTGCGCGATGTCATAGCGGTTTACGTTGCCGTTAGGAACCATCGGATCAAGATAGTTCGCCACCGCCGTAGTCCCATCAACGCTCCATACTTTGTTAGGCGCCAGATCCCAACCGGTAAATACTCGCGAGAGATTTGCAATCGTTGCTTGATCGTAACTTGGCAGCCGATTCCCCTGGCTGTCGGTTACCGGAGTGCCATCGGGATTCAGCGTGTCGACGCCAATAGAAAACAATTGCATGATCTCGCGCGCGTAGTTTTCGTTCGGTGTAGGGTTCGCACGGTTGACTACCGAGTTCCCGCGCATGTTCAGGTACTCGCCCATACCGGGATTGAGCGTGATTTCGAAAAGCAGAGTGCGGAAATTACCAAATGCATTGCGATCGATTGTTTGCAGGTAAGGTGCATACCAGCTTGTTTCGTTCGCGTTAAGTTGCACTCCACCAACTACAATGAATTGGTGCAAAGCAAAAGCAACTCGCTGACGCAGTTGATCTGGCTGTGCCAGAGCATTCAGGAAAAATTGTTTTTGTAATGGATAAAGAGTGTAGTTATCTCGAAAACAAGTGGTGCTCGAATCACAAGGCGCGGCCGGCGGACTTGCGGGATAAAACTGCGGATAAAGCGCGAAGGCCGGATAATTAGATTGAGTCGAGGCAAATTGCGGCGCGGTATTGAATTGCTCGTTCAGCCAGGCCGCATAACCAACACTGCGAACGTGGGCGAGATCTGAGTCCGACGGCCCCCAGGTCGCTTGCTCGAGAAACCTTATGCCGTCAGATCCCGAAGCGAATGATGGATCGGTATAAGCATTTGGAGTAGCGGTAGGAACTGGAATTGTCGGATCGCCTACAATTGGAGTAGCCACTGATCCGGGATCGTCAGCAGGTCCGCCGCCAATATGGCCGATTGCGACGCGTACTCGATTACTTGCCACGCCGTGAAGATTGATTCGAAGCATCACGTCACCGGCGTCGCCGATATCGTCTGCCAGACGCAAAATCAGCATGCTGATCCCGGGAAATCCCGGCACAGGAGCTTGTTGCTCAACCTTGAAGGCGTACAACTTTCCCGCAGCATCCTGAACGTCAGCACTGAACGCACTTGTTCCCTCGCCCGGCAACAACTCGAGATTTTGCGCGAAGACACAAATGCGTGTGCGAGTGTCGCTGCCAAACTTAACGCTGGCGGTCAACGGAAACGGCTCGGCTTTTAGCGTGATTGCTTCCAGCGCGATCGCGCGCGTTGAACTTGAGTTACTTAATAGGACGGGTGCCTTATTTGGATTAGCACCCTTCGCGGCGAAGATGCCGCCGGTGGCGATCAGCAGAGCCACACTAGCAAGCGCAGAAATGAATCGGGGGAAATGATGCGGGAAACGGAATGTCATAGGCTGGCTCTCCACGAATGTCTTGCCAAAAAAAGATCCTACCGAAAACGGTGATTTAGATGAGGCAATACCAATTGGATTGGTGGAGGGGCCACCCGGCCAATAACCCAGGCTTGAATTCACTATACCATTCCAGCTGGTTCCCGGGTCAATAATTTAGACGGACGAATGTTGAATATAGTCGAGAGAAATTTGCGTGTTATCTTCCAAATTCAAATGCGGAGAGCCCTGCTGATATTGGTCAGTTTGACAGGGTATCGAGCGTTCCCTATTATCCATTGCACTTTCGTCGGGGCGTGGCTCAGCCTGGTAGAGCGCTCGGTTCGGGACCGAGAGGTCGGAGGTTCGAATCCTCTCGCCCCGACCATGAAAACAAAATCCGGTCGCCTGAATGGGCGGCCGGATTTGTTTTTGGCTAATCATAGACCGTGGTCTGAGGCTGAAGTCGTCGGAACAAACTAGACATTTGCCTTTTCCCTTCGCAGGTGGCCCACGTGTCGCCAAACCCACCACGCAATCACCAGCACCGCCACTATCCCGATCAGGAAATCAAAGCGATGGAACCAGGTCTTGAGTGTTTCATCTTTGTTCCACTTCTCGGCAAGTTTTTGGCCCACATAAGCAAGGCCGAGGCACCACGGCAATGAACCGGCAAAGGTGTAGATCACAAATCGCTTGAGATCCATGCGAGCTACGCCCGCAGGAAAGGCGATAAAAGTTCGAATCGCGGGAAGCATTCGACTCACAAACACAATGATCTCGCCACGCTCCGCGAACCAACGATCAGCCAGATCGAGATCGTGTGATGACACCAAGACATAGCGGCCGTACTTTTCTATCAATGGGCGCCCGCCGTACATGCCCACCCAGTATGCGACCAGGGATCCGAGCACGCATCCCACCGCTCCGGCTATACCCACCGCCCAAAGGTTCATCTGGCCTGTGGAGACCAGATACCCCGAGAACGGCATGATGATTTCGGAAGGAAGTGGAATGCAGGCGGATTCGATCGCCATTAGCAGAACAATGCCCGAGTAACCAAGCGTGGAAATGACCGCCACGATGATGCCGGAAAGAAATTCGAGTATGCGAGCTACCATGGATTATCTGAAATCTTAGCTTTGCCAACCATGCTGGCCAATCAGGGGAACGAACGCGCAGGCGCCGTGGTCTTCTTTCGTAGATCCCGTGGCCGTCTTGATCACGCGGACAAGCCGCTGCGATTCTCGCGTTTCTCCTATTGGTACCACCAGACGTCCGCCAACTTTCAATTGAGCAACTAGCGGATCTGGTACACGCGGACCGCCAGCTGCAACCAGGATAGCGTCGTAAGGAGCATTTGCTGCCCATCCCAATGTGCCATCGAAACACTTGACCGTCGCGTTATAAATTCCCAATTGTCTGATTCGCGTTTGCGCTTCGCGCGCAAGCTCGCCGATCCGCTCGATCGAATAAACCTGTCCGGCGATCTCAGCTAATACTGCCGTCTGGTAACCCGAGCCGGCGCCAATCTCCAGCACTCGACTTAACTGATTCAGATCGAGTAGCTCGGTCATGCGCGCAACGATGTAAGGCTGTGAAATCGTTTGACTCGCGCTGATGGGCAAAGCGTGATCGCCGTAGGCGCGCGATTGCAAAGCTTCAGGGACAAAGGCGTGCCGCGGAACGGCTTTCATTGCCTCTAAAACTTTTTCATCTTTAATTTGGTAGTGGTCGCGAAGTCGCTCGACCATGCGGTCGCGGGGAATTGAATAATCCTGGTTTCGCTGGGAAGGCTGTTGGCCGGTTGTTTGCACGTACTCTCGATTAAGCGAAAAAATCTCTAACCTTTGTGAATCAGTTCGGCATCGCTCAAATAATTCCAAGTTTCGATCGCGGTCAGTGCATTGTGATCGGTCATGTCGCTCTTCAACGGTGTAACTGAGATGTAACCCTGTTCGATAGCATTGTAGTCCGTGCCATCGGCCGCGTTCGTGTTGAAATACTCTTCACCGATCCAAAAGTATGGTTTGCCGCGCGGATCAATGTGCTCACTGATGACCGGTCGCGCGTTCTTAATACCCTGCCGGGTAACCTTCACACCTTTGATCTCGCCCACAGGAAAGTTGATGTTCAGCAGCGTACCCTCCGGCAGCCCTTCGCTCAGGACCTTTTGCACAGCAGTCACAGCAAATCGTGCGGGTTCACGAAAATCAAAGTTGTCGCGCGCCACCAAGCTGAAAGCCAGGCCGGGCACACCCAAAATCGTGGCTTCTAAAGCGCCGGCCACTGTGCCCGAGTAAGTGGCATCGTCGCCGAGATTGCCTCCGTGATTGATTCCAGACGCACAGATGTCCGGCATCTGATCGGCTGCAAGTATTTTGTTCAGGGCAAGCGTGACGCAGTCAGTTGGCGTGCCGTCGACGGTCCAATGCCTCGAATCGATCTGTCGAATGCGTAATGGTCGCGCGAGTGTGAGACTGTGCGAAGCGCCGCTCATCTCGGAGGCAGGAGCCACAACGAAGACATCGCCGATCTGACTTAGCGCCTCTTCGAGTTTAATTAGACCATTCGACTGTATGCCGTCGTCATTGGTGAGTAAAATTCTTGTCATAGCAAACCCATCAGCCGCGCCCATTCCATCTTGCACGGAGTTCCGCGCGTGGTTGCATGGAGAGTTTCAGTGATACGCGCGGTTATTCGACGGGCAATCAGTCGCGAGGGGCCGTGCGCATGCGACCTTTTTTCTTGTTCCGCTTGCGCGCCAGTGCTGACTTGAGTTTTGCCTTTTGACCTGGAGGGATGAAGAACGCATGTTTCTTTGCGTCCTTGATGATCTCTTCCGTCATTACTTTTCTTTTGAATCGACGCAATGCGCTTTCAATCGATTCACCCTGATTAACAGTAACTATTGCCATTCAATTCTCATCTTTCTCAAAGGTCGGCTGCTTTGCAACCGGGTTATTTAACACGTCGAAAACACTTGCGGTCAAGTCAGGGCGCTTCTTCTGAACGATGTTGCTCAGTCTTTTTACGCACTGAACCCCGCGGAATACTGCATTCGCGGGGTTCGTATTAGCGGGCGTCTCTCGCTTTAGACGAGGACGGCTTCCGTTGTTTCCTGCTTTTTGCGGCTGAGACTCTGAATCTGAACCGGTTTGTCGGCTTCCTTCACGTCCAGCTGCTTCTTCAATACCATCTCCTGGTAAAGCTTCCGCATCATTACCGCTTCCTCATGCGCGGTTTTCGGTCCTTCCATCTGTGGCTTGTTTGGCCGCGCCAAATCAACGGGATTTAGCACGAGGCCGTGAGTTTTTTCATTGAGACCGACGTCTTTGCCACCAGCGAAAATCTCGTGACGGCCGTGTTCCTCATACCACTTGGCGACCGTCGCGTTCTGGTGCATGTTCTCGATGATGTTTCTCCAGCCGATGCCCGTGTTGTAAGCACAGAAGGAAATCTCGCCTTCCTGGGTTCCATAAGGAATGATGCACATCTCGGTGCGGCGGAAGTCGTAGTTGAAAAGATCCTGGAACCACATGCCGGCAATAAAAAGGAAGTTCCAACGATCCGCGCGGCGCTTCTCGATATCATCTTTCGAACGATCGCCGCTGACCTTGCCATACTCCTTACCAGTCAAACCAAATGACTTGTCAAACTTCTTAAAGAGCTCATAAAGCGAAAACTGCGAGGGCGCTTTGTATGGATCGTAGTGCTTTAACAGCGCCAGGCCCATCATCAAGTTCGACATCCATTTGCCGCGAGCGGCATCTGTGATTTTCTGCATGTCCTTGACCAGGCCCGGGATGTTCAGGAACTCTGGTACGGGGCTCATTTCACGCGTTTCTTTGTCAACCATCACTGCGGTACCAACGCCGCAGTTGGGGTGACAACCACAAGACACCTGGCCCCATTCAGCTTGTGGTCCATGGACCAAATCTGCAAAGTCTGCAAAAGCTCCCATCAGTGAAAGTGGAAACCAATCGCGGGTCGGTTCGGTAATACCAACCTGGTCCTTCACGTCGTGCGCCAGATGCGAGAGCGTGTAGCGTTGTTGCAGGCGGCGCTGCGGAGTGATTTCTTCATCGCGGCCAGTAAATGAAACTGGTTGAAACGACAAAAACGCGATCTTCTTTGGATTATCCAACGCGAAACGCACAATGGAACCAACCTGGTCGTTGTTGATGCCGTTAACGAGTGTGGTGACCAGCACAATCTCAACACCCGCTTCGTGCAGGTTGTTGATGGCGCGCATCTTCACATCAAACAGGTTTCCGACCTGACGATGGCTGTTCGCGTCGTTGCCGATACCATCGAACTGAAGATAGACATACCGCAGTCCGGCTTCTGCTGCTTGCCGACAAAAATCTTTGCTCTTGGCAAACTCGATACCGTTAGTCGCGGCTTGCACGCTGTTGTAACCAACCTTGCGCGCGTACCTGATTGACTCGAGGAAGTGTGGTGAAATCGAAGGCTCGCCACCGGAGAACTGGACCGACATCTGGCGACGCGGCTTGATAGAAATTGCGTTGTCGAGAATCTCCTTGATGTCTTCCATACTCAACTCATGAACGAAGCCAACCTGGTTGGCGTCCATGAAGCAGGGATCGCACATCATATTACAGCGATTGGTAAGGTCGACTGTGAGCACTGCGCCGCGACCATACTTAATGGTGCTGGTGCCGTGGTTATGTAGTTTCTCATCGTTATGCGCATCGATATCGCGACCGGGAAACATCTTTTCGATGTGCGTCAGGAACTTCGCATCAATTGCCATCATGTCTTCAAAGTGACCGTGGACCGGGCAATCTTTGACCATCCAAATCTCGTTATCGCGCTCAATGATCTGTGCTTTGATCTCACCGACCTTCTCATTAATTAGGACGCTCACATCCTGCTTACCACTGAGAATGGATTCACGCGCCTCAATTACGCAGTTCGGACACAGCGAGTCTGTAGTCCGCGGCCAGCCAAGGGTTGGCTTGCTCTTCTGCCAGGATTTCAGCAGTGGCTTATCGGACCACTTCGGTGTGAATGACGGATTTGGCTTGTATTTATTTACCGATTGAATGCTGTCGTGTAGACCTCGGGCAGCCAAGGTTAATCCCTTTTCCGCACGCTTAATTAGTCGCATCTGCTCTCCTCTGAACCTTTTTAGAAAAATAGAATTGCTGGAATAACGGGCGACTACAAGCACACGTCGCCTAAGAAACTCTGGAATCCTCGGCAATGACTATGCCGCCACGTCAATATTTGTTCCAAGTGATAAAATACTTAGACTTATCCGTTAACCACAGGCCGAAACCAGCCCTCAATAAATGAACCCGCGTGTATCACTGCGACGCGCAGCTTCAACAACGGCCGCACAGCGTAGCATTTTGGCCGCTAATCACCAAGCCCGGATTTAATGGGATTTGCGCTGGATTGAGAAGAGAACTTTATTACTTGCCCGCAAAATAACCGATTCGTGCCGTTACGCGGTGGGTACTGTTTGTGGTTTCGACCCGAACGCGGCGAAACTTGCCGTCTTTTCTGGTATCAAGTGGTGCGTAATACAGTGCGTACTGATGGCGTAATTCCTCGGCCACTTCGGCGTAAGTCTTTTCCAGATCGCTAAAGCTTGCCGGTTTGTAGAGCCGGCCGCCCGTCGCCGCAGTTAACTGTTCGAGGTTCTGTTCGCTGGCGCGGAGTACATCAAGCCCAAGACGTAGATCGTCGATACGAATTTGGTTAAAGCGCTTGATTGACTCGCTTGTTGAAAGTAGAAGTGCGAGTTCTTTCTCTTTGGCCGAGCGCTCTATCTGGGTATTGCTCACTACATAGATAGCCGTTTGTGATTGCAGCGCGGCGCGCAGGGCGGCGTCAAAGGTTGAACCTCGACCGCTGTCAATGCCATCAGTTAACACAATCACTGCATGGCGCGCTGAGGGGCGGGCCAATTGATCGCGTGAAGCCAACAGCACGGCATCGTTAAAGCGAGTAAACATTCCGGGCTGGATTCGATTCAATGCTCTACGCAGTTGAACTCTGCTTCGCGTCCAGTCCTGCAACAGTGAAACCCGATCATCGAATTGAATCAGACTGATGCGATCATCAGGATCAAGCTGAGCAGCAAACCCTTCGGCGGCCAAACGAAAGTCGCTTAGGTTTTTCGCCGCCGATGATGAAGCGTCAATCATCAAGACAACGTCAACCGGCACTTGACGTAGACCCAGATCGCTAAGCGTCTGTTCCACATCGTTTTCGAAAACGCGAAAATCCTTTTTCGTTAAATCAACAACTAGACGCCCTGCATGGTCACGCACAGTCACCGGTAACAACACCTCGGTGGTGCTGACCGTGATGACATCGTCGGCGTCGATTTCCTGATTGCTGCTTTGTTGATCCGGCTTGGGTGTGGATGCTGGAGTTTGCGCCGAAGCGCTGGTGCAAAACAGAGATACGAGCAGCGACACGCAAAACCATGCGCATGTTTTGGCGGGCCGCATCTCTCTAGTTCGATCTGCTTCGATCCGAATGACTGCGGCTGGAATCTGAATCGTCTCGCATGGAAGCCTTCATTGCTTTGATTACTGGTTCGCTTACGCGGTGACGGCGCAACTCATCGACTTTGGACTCAGATAGATCGAAATCTGCAGGTGAGCTTTCGATACGACTTATTATCGTTCCTTCGGAGAATCCCGCATCGACAAGTTGAATGATTGACTCGTTGTTTAAGGTCGGCGTCTTTTCCAGTCTAAGCGAAGCCCCCGTTTCGTCAGCCGGCGGCCTGAGGATTTTGACAGTGGCCGTTCCGGTTGTCGTTTGGCTTCCCTGATTCGAGCCTCTTATGCCTCGGCCACTAGTTTCGCCATTAGAGCTGGAACTGCCGCCGAAGATGCCGTCACCGTTACGATCACCGTTCTGACGATTATCTTCGCGTCCAAAATCTGAAAAGCTCATGTCATCGTCCACGCTAAGAGCGGCAGTTTGTGCGAGCATGGCCAAGATAACGTTTTCGCTTACGCCATTCCTTTTCAGTTCGATTAATCGATCAGGCTCAAGATCGAAGCGGGAAGCGCGACTATGAATAATTGCAATTACTGTTTTTTCCTTGAACCCTGCGCGCACAAGTTTGATAACCGCGCTATTAGTCATCGGGCTGGTAGACGATTGCGCAATGGCAGGTGTTGCAATCAAAACGAGCAGCACGATGGCTGCACCCGCAAGAATAGTTTTCGTCGGTAGCAGTGTCATTGAAGGACTATCAGTTCCCCGCTGTATTAATTTTTGGAAGCGTTGGCGACGTCAATGCAACCGCCTTGTTTCGGCGGTAACGATAACTTATCCGTTTGACGTAATCACGAGTCTCGCGATACGGCGGAACCCTCCCTCCGAATTTCATCACCGCTCCTTCACCAGCGTTATAACTAGCCAGCACCAGGTCAACCCGGCCATTAAACTTCTCGATTAATTGCCGCAGATATCGGGTGCCCCCCGCAATATTCTGTGCCGGATCTGATGGCCTGCGAACACCGAACCGCGCGCTCGTTCCCGGCATTAACTGCATCAGTCCCTGCGCGCCTTTGGGAGACAATGCTCGCGCGTTAAAGTGTGATTCCTGTTCCATCACACAGAAAATCAGATAAGGATCGACTCCAAATCGCGCGCCATTTTGCCGAACTAGTCCATCAATGCGGGCATTCCCCGTAGTCCAACCGCGGTCTTTCTTATTAGAAGAGTCGGATTGCGCCAGACTTTCCGCTTCTCTATCGATGTGGTCGACGCGATCGCGCTCAACGAAGACTGACAATGAGCTTCGCTGGTACCATACGCCGGCCGGCGATTCCGCAACCGTATCAACCTCTACTTTGGCGCCGCCTTTGAAGTAGATCCACGCTGGACCATCGCCACTATTCTGAACCGAAGGTGCAGAGTTGATGGTGGACTCAACAACGGGTTCCGGTTTGGCTGCTCGCTGAATTGCCTTGACGCGTTCACGCGGCATCAGGTGACTGATACCATCGCGTTGGTACCAGATTCCCTGAGCACTTTCTGACGCATCATCAACGAATAGAACGCTGCCGTCCGCTAGTTTTAATTGCACCCCGGTCGGCGACGCGATTGCTTCCGCTGCTGGTTGACTCGCGACTTTAGCGCGATGACGTTTCCTTTTCTGCGCCTGGACCACCCCGAAGCTACACGCCACCAGCATGCACAGAATGAGTAACCGCCAGATGTGTTTGGAAACTCTCATATCCGAAATATTGAGTTGTTAGAACTCCAGGGGATCAGCCAGCGTTCGTTCGATCATTGTTTCCTGGGTCGCGACCGGCGCGAAGGTGTGTGACGTACCAAAATAGTTGCGCCACGCTACGTCGATAACTGGCGGGCTCAGTGCCAAAGGCGTGCCGTCGAAAAGGCAGATATCAGTGATGCGATCGAGCAGGTCTCGCGGTTCGCAACCTTTCATCTGGCGATGCTCAATGCGGTATTTATTCACCACGTGGTCCAACGATACGTCATCGCAGTGAATGCCGCGGTTATAGGCCTGCCGCTTAAAGATTTCGATATACGCCCGTGGAGTTGGCGGCTCAACGCGCGCGCGATAACCCATGCGTCGCAGGAAAGCCTGATCGGCCAGGTCCTTCTCGTCAAGATTGGTAGAGAAAACAACAAGTTGCTCAAAAGGAACTTCGATCTTTTTGCCGGTATGCAGCGCCAGGTAATCGACCCGTCGCTCGAGCGGAACGATCCACCGGTTCAAAAGATCCTGGGGCGCCACGCGCTGACGGCCAAAGTCGTCGATCACCAGGGTGCCGCCGTTTGATTTCATTTGAAACGGCGCCTCATAAAACTTTGCCGCTTCACTCCACGTGAGGTCCGCGTTCTCCAAAGTCAATTCTCCGCCGACCACCACAAGCGGGCGATCGATGAGCACCCAACGACGGTCATACTCAAATGGAGTCACCTCCGGCGAAGCCGGACGATGGCAATGAGAATCGAACACACGAATAATTTGCCCATCGATTTCAACTGCATAGGGAATCCAAATAGCGCCGGGCAAGGCTGCGTTGATCCGCTCTGCCACGGCGGTCTTTCCCGTTCCTGGTAGGCCGGTTAGAAAAAGTGATCTCCGCGAATTGATCACGCAGCCCAGTGTTTGTAGCAACGACTCCGGTAAGATCAGGTCGTGGAATGCTTGTCGCACCGTGTCCATCGAAGCCGGATTTGAAGGGATCGATTGCAAACGCATCATGTGGGCGTAGTCGTCCAACGAAACGGGCGCTGCGCCACTGTAACCACACACGGCCAGGAGTCGCACCAGACGATCCCAACCGTGGTCCAACATTGCATAACGCGTGGAGCCTAAGGCAGTCTGCAACCGCACCTCGATCAACTTTTCGCGATACAGCTTTTGCAGAATTTCTTCGGTGAGGGCCCGCGGCAATTGCATTGCCTCGGCGACCGCAGTCGTCGTCGGCTCGGCCAGCATGGCTACATTTTTCAAAGCTAATTCGCAAAGAAAGCCTTCGCCGACGCCCAAATCACGAATTTCTTCGGGTACCGGCGGCCCCATCGCCTCGACTTCGGCGCGAGATAACATAGTTGTATGCGACATGGTCTTGTTCACCTTTGGTCCTATCTTCCGGCGACGACGGCGCTTGAATTTGGAATTCCCGCCAGAGCATTTCTGGCGCTTTCAGCCTGGCCCAGTCGTCCAAGACGCTGGTACAAATCGGCAAGCCTTCTTAATGCAAAGGTGCAATTCGGATCGATGCGCCGTGCGTCCTCGTAATACCGGGCCGCATCTTCCTGACGGTCAAATCTTTCCAGCATGCGTGCGGTATTCAGATTTCCGGTTAGTGGTCCAGCGGCCCGCGCGAAATTTTTGAAGGCGTCCTGGAACTTGCCGAGGCGGCACAGTGCCAGACCAAGGTTGTTGAGGAAACGCTCGTTAGTGGGCTGTAACTTCACCGCTCGCTTCAAGCGATCGACTGCCGCGCGATAATTTCCGTTTTGATAAAGCGAAAAGCCGAGATTGTTAAGTGTCTCAGCATCTTGAGGCTCTTCCTTCACGGCCCGCTCAAAAGAATCACGAGCATGGTCGGCCAGGCCTTTCTTATCGTAAGCAACGCCAAGTAGGTTATGAGCTTCGGTCAGTTTCGGGTTCAACGAAGCTGCCGTGGAAAGCTCTGTAATCGCCTCCTTTCCAGCACATTGGGATCCTAAGCTTAGAATTCCACGTGGACAAGTTGTCGCG
>JADMIO010941425.1_pt1 | contig 24832 bp, 23 predicted proteins | sample 8958161 | NCBI WGS metagenome assembly JADMIO01 (sample SAMN16585339, study PRJNA669376) | soil metagenome | isolation source: Crop rotation soil | place: USA: Cullars Rotation, Alabama | collected 2011
GCCGCGACTTCAAGTCACGTGAATTCCAAGCTTCGGATCCCACTGTGCTGGAAAGGGGTGAGCAACCTCTCATCTGGCGACCGCTATGTCCCTCTAGTCCCCGTCGGGATAGAGCAGCCCGAAGACGTGGTCGGCCGTAGTCAGCCAGTGCTTGCGCTTCTCGGCCGGCCAGGCGGCGCCAGGTTCGGGCAGGTGCTGGATCAGACCCAGGATCAAGGGGTGCATCGGTGGAGTCTGCGGCATATCTGCGCGTGGCAGAAGTTCATCGTCCGTCGCAGTAGCGGGAGCGGTGGGGTTGTAGTCCATGGCCGGCATGACCAGCTTGTTGCGGCCAAGGCCGAAATAGCCCGCCTGATCGGCCGCTCGCTGGAAGATCTGACGGGCCCGCACCTGCTGCTTGGCGCTGACGCCGAGGGACACCATTTCACGCTCCAGACCGGGGTCCGGAGGTAGGGTCATGCCCAGGTAGCTGTCATACAGAGCGCGGAACAGGGGCACGTTCAGGAACGCCGTCGATCGTGCAGCGCGCTCGCGCGCCGGGTCGAGGATGCGCACGCCGAGCGACGTCAGCGCGGCGCCGCCGGTCTTGGTTTCAGTCAGGCCGAAGATGCGGGCCGTCGCCACCTTGTTGCGGAACGCGCCGCTGCTGACATTGGCGTAACCGAGCCATTCGGCGATCTGCTCCCACGAGCCGCCACTGCTGCCGGCATGGTTGTAGATGGCGCGGGCGACTTCGACCGCGTCGTTCAGGTCGCCATACGGAAACTGAATACTGGAGCTGCCTCGGCGGCCCTCCGTATCTATGGCGTCGTCGGGCTCCAGCGCGCCCCACACATCCGTGGGTGTCAGCTTTCGGAGTGGTCGAGGTCGGGCCTCACGCTCGATTGCCATAGGCCTAAGCCGCCATCTTCAGGGCACACATAGCAAGCCGATGATACCCGCCGTCGAACGGCAACGCAAGCATTTATTCTGCGTATTTCTGCCTATACGAGCTATCTATGCAGAACTCGCAGACGATGCTACAGTGGACGCGAGATTTTGGAAGGTCCCAATGGAGGTGCCTACCGTGTCAACCCCGCTCATCGTGCTTGTGGTCGTTCTCATCGTCCTGCTGTGGTTCCTGACCAGCACCCTGAAAATCGTCAACCAGGGCTATGTTGGCGTCGTCAGGCGCTTCGGGCGCTTCCACGCCATGCGCCGGCCGGGCCTGAGCCTCATCCTGCCCTGGATCGACACGCTCGTACGAGTGGACGTGCGCGAGACGCCGCGCACTGGTGACCGCCAGGAAGTGATCACCCAGGACAACGTGGTGGTCCAGGTGAACGCCACCATCTTCAGTCAGATCATCGATGCGCAGCTGGCGCTGTTCAACGTGTCCGACTACACCGTGGCCATCGACCAGCTGGCGCGCACCACCCTGCGCGCGGTCTTCGGCGGAGTGACCCTCGACCAGGCGCTGTCCGAACGCAAGCGCATCAACTCCGACCTGCAGATGCAGATGGAGAACGTCGCGGATAACTGGGGCGTGCGCATCAACCGCGTTGAGATCGTGTCGCTCGACCCGCCGGCCAACATCCTGCACGCCATGGCCCTACAGAAGGAAGCCGACCAGGAGAAGCGCGCGCTGATCCTGAAGTCGGAAGGCACACAGCAGTCAGCGGTGAACCTGGCCGACGGCGAACGGCAAGCCGCTATCAAGCAGGCCGAAGGCGAGCGACAAGCCTCGATTCTGCGCGCTGAGGGCACCCGGCAGGCAGCCATCCTGGAGGCTGAAGGCCGAGCTCAGGCCATCGCAACGGTCTACTCGGCAATCAAGAGCGCAGCGCCCGATCCGACGCTGGTGTCGATCCTGCAGTTAGACACGCTGTCGAAGTTCGCCGACAGCCCCAACGCCAAGCTGGTGGTGCCGGTTGAGACCGCCGGCCTGGTCGGCGCGGCTCAGATGTTGAAGACGGTGCTGACGGATGAACACCCGAAGTCGGGTGTAAACGGCTCTCGCTAGCTCCAATGGGCATGCGCGCCGACGGCATCCAACCACCGCGCACCTACGCGACAGATCAACTTCGACGGAATGAGGCCGCGGGCTACGACGAGCGTCGCAGCCGCGGCTTCAAGGACCAGGCCCTGACCGCTGTCGGCATCCTCGCCTCGGGAGGTGTGCTGCTCTTCTTCCTGAAGTGGATCGGAGTTGTCGGGTGAGAGATCCCTGGTTCGTCGAGGGGCCGCTTCGGCTGAGCACGGCAGACGCCGTTCGCGACCTCAACAGTCCTCAGGGCAACGATCGTCGCCGGCACATTGACGGGAGCAATCAACCGCCTTCTGAGACTGATGACAGCAGCTGGCGGCGGTGTCCCGGCCTTGTGCGATGGGCGTCGATCGCTCTCGGGATACCTGCTGTTATCGGTTGGTTTGTCCTCTTCGTGCGATGGCTGCAGCTGCCATTGCCGCTCCGCTGAGGCGCCGTGCCGGACCAAACCCGCTGGGACCTGAATGATCCCCGCCGGCTGCTCGCGGAGTACGACTCGCCACCGCGCGGTGGGTCGAGTCGAGGCATTGGCTGCGGATCGGAGCTCCTGGCGGCAGGCATCATCCTTGGCGGCATCGCGCTGATTTGCCTGGTGCTGTTTCTACTGCAGCTCACAGGAGCAATGCGCTGCATGCCGATGGTCAACTGCTAGCTCCACTGAATTAGCTACTGGGGGTGAACCCGAGCATGGACAACCTGCGAACGGATGCCGAGCACTCCGTCACGGACCTGCCGGCGGGGGGTAATCCGCTCTTTCACGTTTACAAGACTGAACCGACGCTGACGTTGGTGGGCACCCTTCAAGCCGCTGCCATTATCCTGGCGGGGATTGTCCTCGTGTGCGGCGGAGCGTGTGTCCTTCAAGCGACCGGCGTCGTGCACTGTTATCCCATGCTCTCCTGCTAGCTTGATGCGGTTTCTGCCGCTGGCCGGTCATTCTGAACAGAGCCTCCGCTCGAGCGAAGCGAAGGGTGCGAGGAATCTCCTGGCGTGGCCGGGATGGACCACGCCCCATCTGCCGTGCTCCGGTTCGCCTGGTGCCGTAGCTCTGCCACTTGTGCCATGACCGGGCGCCCATGGTGGCGCCGGCCCTCCGGCCCGCAGGAGCCGTTCGCCGCCAGCCTCGACGAAGAGCTGGCGGGCTCAGGACTCGAAAGTCGCCCGTTCTTCGGCCCCGATCGCACCCATACCGTCTGGCAAACAAGCGGCTGGATCGCGCTGCTGGTCGTCGCCATCCTGCTCGGCATCATCCGCCAGGTCACGCTCCTGACTGCCGCAGGCGTGCTGGGCCTGACGTTGAGCGCGGCGCAGGTGCTGTGGCTGCGTCGCTGCCTTGATGGTGTCGAGTACCAGCGACGGTTGGGCGCCAGCCGTGCCTTCTGGGGCGACGAGGTCAGCCTGGGAGTGCGCATCGCCAACCACAAGCTCCTGCCGCTCAGCTGGCTCATGACCTCGGATCGCATGCCCGATCGGCTGCCTTTGGAAGGCGCTCAGCTCGTGACGGATCCCGGTGGCTGGAGCAAGCTGCTGAAACACCTGGTGTCGCTGCTGCCCTACGGCAGGGTGCTGCTGGAATACCGCCTCCGCTGCCATCAGCGCGGAGTCTTCGACTTCGGGCCCGTCCGTCTCGAGTCCGGCGACCTGCTGGGGTACGGCTCGCGCGAGACCGTCGTTCCTGCCGTCGACCGGCTGCTGATCTACCCCAAGCTGTTCGAGCTGGACTTGCCGCCGCCTGCATCGCGACGCACCATTGGGCCGCAGCGGGCCGACCGCATCATCCTCACCGACCCCAGCCGGACAATCGGGGTACGCGGCTACCAACCTGGCGATCCGCTGCGCAACGTCGAATGGCGAGCCAGTGCCCGCGGCGGCCAGCTGCTCGTCCGTCAATTCGAGCCGACCACCGACCCCGGCGCGGCCATCTTTCTCAACTCCGATCCGCCGACACTCGAGTGGGGCTATTACGACCCGCCTGAGCTCGAGTTTTGCATCAGCCTGACGGCGTCGCTGGCCAGGTGGATGCTGGACCGCGGCTACCCGGTGGGCGTGTTCGGTAATGGCGAGCCCATCGGCTCCAACGCCGTGCGACTGCCGATCAGTAACCACCCTGAGCAGCTCCAGCGAATCCTGGAAACACTGGCGCTGGCCAGCCCCTTCGGACCGGTGCAGCGGCGCGTGCCGGAGGGGTGGATCGATCCGTACGCTACCCGGCTCGACGAACGCCCATCGTGGCGGCTGACACTCGGCCAGATGATGCTGCGCGAGTCCCCTCGCCTACCGTTCGAAGCCAGCGTCGTCGTCGTGACCACCAAGTTCGACGTCGACCTGCTGGCCGCTTGTCGTGAAATGCAGCGCAAGCGGCCGCTGAGGGTGCTGTACGTACAAACCCCGGACCAACCGATTCACCCCAACATCAGTGGAATCGACATCTGCACCATCCCGTATGACGCCGACTGGCTCACCCGTGACCGGTTTCAACTGGCAGCGTGAGGCGCTGCTCCCAGGCCCCGCGGGCCGCTTCTGCGGCCCCTTTAGTTGCCCGGCCACGGCTAAATTTCCCCAAGCCGTGGCCACTTAGATAGCACCCGTGACCGGTTTCAACTGGCAGCGTGAGGCGCTGCTCCCAGCCCCCGCGGGCCGCTTCTGCGGCCCCTTTAGCTGCCCGGCCACGGCTAAATTTCCCCAAGCCGTGGCCATTTAGATAGCGCCCGTGACCGGTTTCAACTGGCAGCGTGAGGCGCTGCTCCCAGCCCTGGGAGCCCTGCTCGAAGCCCTCTGGATCTGGGGCCTGCTGACCTTCGGTCCGGCGTTAATCGACTCTATCGACGCCTTCGCCGCTCTGCCTAGCCGGCCGGTCAACCTGGCGTGGCTGTGGCTCCTGCTCGGCGGCCCGGCGGTGGCGGGCCGCTGGCTGGATGCGCGCTATCCGGGTCGGGCGACGCTGCATCGCTGGCTGCTGGCGGCCACTATTGCGCTCCTGTGGCTCGCTTATGTCCAGTCGCAGGTCACCGCGGGCACCGCCCTACCCGACTGGGAGCTCCTCGCCAGGAGCCTGTGGCCGTGGGCTTTCGCGGGTGCCGAAGGTTCGCCCTGGGTTATCGGCCTGCTCGTCCTCCTCCGCGCCATCTGGCGCGCCGCGCTCGAATTCAACGACGACGGCTCGACCGGCTGGTTCATCGCTGGCTTGGTAGCTATTTTGGCGATGACCCTGCTCATGGCCGGCTCAACTCCCGAGCCTGGACTGCAGGCCAAGGTTGGGGTACTCCTGTGCACATATTTCTGCGTCGGCCTCATCTGGCTGGCCCTGTCTCATCGCCTCACCCTCGAGGAACGTACATTCGGGCAGCTGCGGGCCACCTTCAGTCCGGCTTTCGGAGGAACACTGCTCATGGCCAGCCTGGCGATGATCTTCGTGGCTGGCCTGGTGGCCGCCCTGCAAGCCTTCGCGCTGCAGGGCATCCTGGCCCTGGGACCGGTCGCGCACGCTGCCTGGCCCGTCCTGGGCGAGGTCGTCCTGGCGCCGGCCCGCTTCGTGTGGTTCTTCGTCCTGGTGCCGCTGGTCGGCCTCTTGCCCCCGAGCTGGCTCCGGCCATCCGCGGATCAGGCGGCACCCGACCAGGGCCCGCCCGGCCGGGGTGGCGAGCCGGCGATGATTGACCTGCCCATCTTCCAGCTCACCATCGCCTGGCTGGTGATCGTCGGGGCTGTGGTCGTGGTCGTCGCGATCCTACTGTGGCGCGAACGCGAGCACCGCCAACGCGGTGCGATGGCCTGGACCCGAGGCGGCTGGCAGCTGTGGTCGGTGAATGACACCGTTGCCGGCCTGCGCGCCCGCTTGACGGGCGGCCCTGCACTGGTCCGGCAGCAGCCATCAGACGACGCCGACGGCCACACCATTCGACGGCTGTACCAGGCGCTGCTCCGTTGGTGTGGCGAGCACGGCCACGCGCGCCTCGACAGCGCCACACCCCTCGAATTCCAGCAAGAGCTTGGCTCCGCCCTCAGCGACGACCTGGCGGCGCGTGTCACGCGCGCCTACGTCGACGTGCGCTATGCCGATCATCCGGACGTCCCTGAGGTTGCCGGCCAGCTGCTGGCGGATTGGAAGGCCACGGTGGGAGGCGTATCGGGCGACTGACGCCGCTACATTTGGTGGGCCGATGAGCATGGACTCCTACGAGCGCGTCACCGCCTCGTACGCCGAGTCCACTGTGCCGTCGGACCCGACGAAGCCGGCCGGGCCACGGGTGGTCTTCAACAAGTACTGGCTGCGCATCCTGCTGCTGGCGGTGGCCCTGGGCATCTGGCGCGAGCAGGCGCTGCTGACCATCGCCGGACTGGTAGGCCTGGCTATGGGCGGGGGCCAGCTGCTGTGGCTGCGCTTCTGTCTGGCCGGGGTCGAGTACGAACGACACGTGAGCGCCAGCCGGGCGTTCATTGGTGAGGCCGTGGCGGTCGACGTACAGATCACCAATAAGAAGCCGCTGCCCCTGAGCTGGCTGCTGGCGCAGGACCAGGTGTCGGACGACCGGCTGCCAATTCGGCGCGCGGGCAAGCTTGAGCTGTCGCCGCTGAGCTGGCCGCCCTACATCAAGAGCCTGGTGGCGATGCTGCCGTACGCAAGGGTTCACCGTGAGTACAGCGTGGATTGCACGCAGCGCGGCACCTTCCAGTTCGGGCCCACGACGCTGGAGTCAGGCGACCTGCTCGGGTACGCGACGCGAACCATCACCGTGCCGGACGTACAGCAGCTGCTGGTGTATCCCAAGCTATTTGAGCTGGACGTGCCACCCCGTCGCTCCGTACGCATGATTGGCCCGCAGAAGGTTGACCGCATCATCCTGACCGATCCCAGCCGTACCGTTGGAGTCCGCTCGTACCGGCCGGGTGATCCCCTGCGGCACGTCGAGTGGCGGGCCTCAGCCCGCAGCGATGAGCTGCTGGTCCGCATCTTCGAGCCGACCACCGACCCATCGGCCGCCATCTTCCTGAATTCGGAAGTGCCGGTGGACGACTGGGACTTCTACGACCCGCCGGAGCTGGAGTTCTCTATCAGCCTGGCAGCGTCTCTATCGAAGTGGATGCTCGACCGGCGCTACCCGGTGGGCCTGTATGGCAACGGCGAGCCGAGCGGCGAAAGCGCCGTTCGGCTACCGGTCAGCAATCAGCCCGCCCAGCTGCAGCGCGTGCTGGAGACGCTGGCCCTGGCAACCCCGTTCGGACCAGTGCGGCGACGCGGTCGCGAGTGGTGGGAAACGACCTACTTCGAGGAAGGTGGCAATCGCGGCTCGGTCCGCTGGCGGCTCCCGCTTGGCCAGCTGTTGCTGCGCGAAGCGCACAAGCTGCCGTTCGAAGTCAGCATCATCCTCATCACCACGCAGTTCGACCCCGAGCTGCTGGCCGCCTGCCAGGAGTTGCAGCGCCGTCGCGCGCTAACGGTGCTTTATGTCGAGACGAAACGGTCACCGGCGATATCGTTCGGCGGGTTGGATGTAGTGACCGTGCCCTACACCGACGACTGGATGGATCGTGAACGGCTACAACTGGCTGCGTGACGGGCTGATCCCGGGCTGCAGCGCCTTCCTGGAGGCCCTGTGGTTGTACGCCTGGTTCACGTTTGGCCCGTCGTTCTACAACTTCATCGTCCCCGGCTCATATCTGAGCTCGCCGCACTGGGGCCTGGCCTGGATCTTCATCCTGATCGGCGTACCGGCTGTGGCGGGTCGCTGGCTCGAATACCGCTTCCCGCAGCGCTTCGGTTTGCGGCAGTGGCTCCTGTGGGCACTCATTGTGGTCGTGTTCGCCGGCTTCATCAAATTCGAGGGCATACCGGACCGCGGGCTGTTCGAGTGGCAGTGGCTGGTGGACGTGGTCTTCCCCTGGGCGGGCGTCGAGCCGGCCAAGGCGCTGGGGTTGCTGGGCTTCAGTTGGGTAGCCGGGCTGGTGTTCGTCGCGCGGGGCGTATGGCTGGCCCTGAGCGACATCGACGAGCAGTCGGCCACGCGCTGGTTCCTGATCGGACTGGGCGCCTTCCTGGTACTGCTGGGCATCATGCTGGCCTGGACCTGGGGCATCGACGTGCAGCTGGGGCTGGGCGCCCTGCTGGGTGTGTACTTCTGCCTGGGCCTGGCGTGGCTGGGCCTCATCCGGCAGCAAACCATCGAAGAGCGCGTGTACGGCCACAGCTCGCGCCTGCGCTGGTCGTGGCTGGCCCTATTCGGCTCAGTTAGCGCAGCCATCTTCGGCATCGGTGTCGGTCTGTCCGCGCTGCAGGGCTATGCGCTGTACGCCGCCACGCAGATCGCAACGGGATCGGCGCCTGTGGCCGGCGGGCTCTGGCTGCTGCTCGGTCAGCTCGAGCTGGCCATTACCCGCATGTGGGTGGCGCTGTTCCTCTTCCTGCTGCGTCTGATACCCGCCAGCTGGTGGGAACGCCTTGGCCGCGGCGACAGCGGCGGCAGCACTCCCCAGGTTCCGGAAGTCGACATCCAGCAGTGGCCGTTGCCACCGCACATCCAGGAATCGGTCGGAGCCGTGGTCCTGCTGCTGTGCGTGTGGTGGCTGGTGCGCCGCCTGCGCCACATCCGGCTCATCAGTCCCGGCAGCGACGACGTGCAGACCTCGGTCTGGTCCTGGGATCTGCTGAAGGAGCAGGTGTCGGACCTCATTCCCGGGCGCAAACGGCGGCGCCAGCGATCGACCGCAAAGGTCGGGCCCGTGGAAGACGAGCGCGCCCACGCCATTCGCATGCTGTACCGGCAAGTGCTGCGCTGGGCGCGCGAGGACCAGCACCGTCCAAGAGAGCTCGCGGCAACGCCGCACGAGTTCCAGGACGACCTGGCGCAGGTGCTGCCCGATGGGCTGGTGACCGAGCTCACGGCCGCCTACGTGCACGTGCGCTATGCCGATGGGCCGCTGGAAGAGGTCGTCAGCGAGCGGCTGAGGGTAGCGTTCGAAGCCGGCCGCGCCGCCGTTCCGACTCCTCAAACCGATGGTCGCTAAGCCCGACTTCTACTCCGCCGATCACGCGGCCGCGTTTCAGTTTCCGGGAGTTGCCGCCGCCTACTGGACGCGGCCGGAATATCCGCCGGCAACCTACGCCTGGCTGGCGAGCTTGGCCGTCGACAACCCGAGCAATGTCCTCGACCTTGGTTGCGGAACCGGCTTCATCGCCCGCGCACTCGCGCCCAACGTGGCTCGTGTCGACGCTATCGACATCTCGGAAGCCATGATCGTGGAGGGCCGCAAACTGCACGGCGGCGATGCGTCGAACATCACCTGGATCGCGCAGCCGGCCGAGACGGCGCCGTTGAACCCACCATATGCGCTAGCCGTGGCGGGCGCGAGCCTGCATTGGATGGATTGGCCTGTGGTGCTGCCTCGAATCGCGGGCGCGTTGTCGCAACATGGCCGCCTGATCATCCTCGACGTCATGCACCTCCGGCCGCCGTGGCAAGACGGGCTGCTCGAAATCATCCTGCGCTTCACGACCAATCGCACGCTGCGGATGGATTTCGACTGGATCGGCCACATCGCGGCGGAGGGTCTGATGGACATTGAGGAGCGCGGCATCCGTGATGAAACAGCGGTCCGCCAATCGATCGTCGACTACATCGAATCCTTCCATGCTCGGGAGTCACTGACCCGTGAACGACTCGGCGCGGAGGCCAGCGCAGCGTTTGATACCGCATTGCGGGAGGTGGTCCGCCCGCACGAAGTCGACGGCCAGCTCGACTTGAAGGTGCGCGTCAGCTACGCCGTTACCCGACCGTTGCTCCGTTAGGCGCCAACGCTCGGGCCACCGCCGCACATGCGGTTGTCGATCTCGACATGGGCTCGTTCGACATAGTTGTAGAGGCGGGGAACATCGCCTCCACCATGTGAGGAGAATCGCAATGCCACGCAGGATCATCGGCGGCTCGTTTATTTCGATCGATGGCGTCGTTCAGGCGCCCGGCGGGCCCGAAGAGGACCCAACCGGCGGCTTCCCGTACGGCGGTTGGACGTGGCCGGTGTTCGACGAGCCGGTCGGCCACCAGGTCGACACGCTGTTCGCCGCCGACTTCGACTTACTGCTCGGCCGGCGCACGTACGACATCTTTGCCTCGTACTGGCCCTACCAGCCGAAGGACAATGCGATTGCGGCAAAGTTCGCCACGGCACAGAAGTACGTGATGACGCGATCGGACCTGGCGCTCGACTGGCCAAGCAGCCACCGCCTGGCCGGCTTCGACGCGCTCGCCACGCTGAAGGCGAGCGACGGGCCGGATCTCGTTATCCAGGGCAGCTCGACCCTCTACCCCGGCTTACTCGAACGCGGTCTCCTCGACCGGCTGGTACTGATGATCGCGCCGGTTGTGGTTGGCACCGGCAAGCGTTTGTTTGGTGAGGGCACACCGGCCGGCACGATGAAGCTCGTCGAGCAACGCACCACCGCCGGCGGCACCATCATGGCCACGTACGAGCCGGCGGGCGAGATCAAGACAGGCTCCTTCGCCACCGACGAACCGTCGGAGCGCGAGCTCAAGCGCCGCGAGCAGATCAAAGGCGGCACCTGGTAAGCCACTCAAGCTCGTTTCGTTTAGCGGGTACTCGGCGAATCAGCGGACGCGCACCTAGATACCGCCTGCTGATCACTCTGACGCGTCTGCAGCGGTTGACTATGATGCTGTTCCACAGCTAGGGATAGGGGGACGCATGGCCTGGGTCGACAGCAACGGGACCGACATCCACTACACGGAAGCCGGCAACGGTCAGCCGCTGGTCTTTCTGCATGGCCAGGGGTCATGCGCCGAGAATTGGCACCGCCAACTGAACGAGTTCAAAGGCGATCACCGCGCCGTCACCTATAGCAGCGTCAACCACGGGCACTCGGCCAATTCGCCGCGGAATGAGCCCGAGCCCGACCGGGCCGACGAACTCGAGGGCGTGCTCGCGGCCCTCGGCATAAGCCGCCCGATTATCAGCGGCCACTCCATGGGCGCCGCAACTGTGGTGCGCTGGGCCTGCCGCCATCCCAATGACGCCCGCGGACTCATCATCTCCGGCATGGGCATTGCCCGCGACGGCAGCGGCATGCCTCGCCAATTGAAGCCAATCGACGTCGAGCAAATCTTCTTGCCGCCCAACCCCGGAGTCCTTACGGAGGCCTTCGTTCGGAGCAACCCGCGCGAAGTCGAGCGCTATTCGCGCAGCAAATCGACCGCAACACGTATCGAAGCACAGCGGCATCCGCGGGAAGCGTCGTACGCCAACCCATCGCGAGATCCGAGCGAGCTGGCCGCCCTGGCAAAACACATCACGTCGCCGATGCTCATCATCTGCGGTTCGCTGGACGCGCAACTGCCGGCCGCCGAACACCTACACGAGCTGGTGCCCGGATCACAGCTGGCCGTGATGGAGGGCTACGCGCACAACGCCTACTACGAGAACTGGAAAGGCTTCAACGACCTCGTTCGTACGTTCGTGGGCAGTCTCTAGCCGACCCATCGAATAAGTGGGGCGCATGGTCGGTAGCCACCCCCAAGCTCGCCGTCAGAGCGCCTGCTGACGGCTGACGCTACGCGGCTTTGCGGCGGTTCTTGACGTAGTCGACGATGAGGTATTCGCCCAGCTGGTGCGGGTCGGCGAAGAAGGCGCGGCCTTTGTTCAGCTTGGTCATCGTCTTGACGAAGGCCATCAACACCGGGTCATGGTCCATCATGAAGATGTTGATGGTGATGTTGTCCCGCGTGCAGCGCACGGCCTCACGCAGCGTTTCCGCCCACGCGCCCCGGTAACCGTCGGCGTCGGATCGGTCGTCGTACCAGTAGCTGTGCGTGCGCGGCTCGCCGTCCGTGATCAAGATGATCTGCTTGGTACCCGTCTTCTGCTTGCGCAGTAGGAAGCGGGCTTGCCGCAGGGCTTCCTGGATGTTGGTGCCGCGCGGATCGACCCAGTAGCTGTCGAGCAGCATGTGCGGCTCGAGGTTGAGTACGAAGTACGAGAAGGCGACGACGTGCAGCACGTCGCGCGGGAACTTCGAGCGAATGAGGCTGTCCAGCGCCAGGGCTACCTTGCGGCCGGCGTTGAAGCGGCCGGCGCGCAGCATGGAGTAGCTCATGTCCAGCGCGATGACGGTCGAGCACTGGTTCACCGACGACTGGCGGAAGACCTCGAAGTCGTCCTTGGTCATGTGCACCGGGGTGCCGCGGCCCTCGCGTCGTAAGGCGTTCATCAGGCTCGCGTTGGCATCCAGCGAGAAGGAATCGCCGAAGTCGTAGCGCTTGGTGTCGTCCAGCCGTTCGACGCCCCAACCGTAGCGGCTGAGCGTGTGGTCGCCGGTGATGCCAGGATCGATGCGGCCGAAGATGTCCTCCAGCGCGTGCTCGCCGACGCGGCGGATGGCGCGCGGGGTGAGCTCCCAGTCTTTGCCCTTCTTCTGGATGAGACCTGCCTCCTCCAGCATCTTGGCCAGGTCCCGGAGCTGCTCGGCGATCTGCTTGGCCTCTTCGCCAACCAGGCGGCCGACCTCCTCGGCGTTCACGTCGCTGACGTCGTTACTGCGGACCGCGTCGAGCAGCTGCTGCTCGAGCTCGTCCAGGCCCTGCATGTCATTCATGAGGCGCATGGCCTCCTGCAGCGACACGGGCTCGTCGCCGCCAAAGGGCATCGGATCGCCCCGGTCGTTGGGGAACATGCGGTTCATGTGGCTCATGAGCTTGGCCAGCTCTTGCTGCAGCCCGGGGTCCTGGAACATGGACTGCATCATCTGGTCGATCTCGTTGCGCATCTCGGGCGACATCGAGTCGAGCAGCGACTGCATGCGTGACATGGACTGCTGTAGGTAGTCGGCCAGCTGCTCGACGTTGTCCATGCCCTGTGGGAAGAACTGGCCCCACTTGTCCATGAAGTCCTGGAAACCTGAGTCGTCGCCGCGGCGATGGTCTTCTAGCAGCTTGTTCAGGTCGCGAACCATCTGGCCCATCTGCTGCATCATCTCGGGCGTCATGGCGCCGAGACTCTGCTTCATCTGCTGGAAGAAGCCGTCCATCATCTGCTGGCGCATGCTGTCCAGCAATTCCTGGAACTGCTGGCGCGCGTCCGGGTCCATGAAGTCGTAATCGCGCAGTGACTGAATCTTGGCCGGCGTGTTGTCGGGCAGCTGGTCGAGCTGCTCGATGTGCTTCTGAGCCATGTTCTCGAGCATCTGGCGCAGCTCTTCGCTGGGGGCCTTTTCGCGGCCCTCCTGCAGGCGCTTATCGATGCCCTGCCGTTCGGTGTCAACGATCTGGTCGAGCTTCTCCTTGATGTCGCCGAACAGATCGTTCAGGTTGTAGCGCTGCAGCTGGCGCTGGCGCTGCTGACGAAGGCGATCGAGCAGGTCCCGCAGCCCTTCCATGCGGCGGCCGCTCTTGAAATCGGCCCCGCGCTGGATCATGTCGCGCATGGCCGACCAGAGATCGTTCTCGTCGAGGATCTTGTCCGCGAGGTGGTCCATCAGGTCGCTGGCGGTGAACGGCTCCAGCGATTGGGTGCCATCCCAGCGGCTATATCGGTAGCGAGCCATCAGGACCCTTGAACAATATCAGCCAGGCCCCACCCGCGTCGGCTCACGCCATACAACGCAAGGAGCCGGTGGACCCTCACTACCGCCGGAACGACTCCCCACTTCAGTCTCTACGAGGAATGTCATCCTGAGCGTCGAGCGAAGGACCTCCTGGTCTCGCCGGTGTAGTGGCGGCGGGACAACATACGCCGCGCCGTCTGCCTCCACACAGGCGGCTCGAGCCCAATGTCGCTGTCGCACGACGCTAAACCGCTCCGTGCTGTTCGTTACTGCCACAGCCGCTCCGACGCAAGCTTCGCGCCCTCAGCTAGAGCCTGGAACTTGGCCCACACGACGGTCGGGTGGACCTCCGGATGGTGTGTCGCCTGCGAAGAGAAGCCGCAGTCGGCGCCGGCGATGACGTTTTCTCGGCCCACGATCTTGGTGTAACGCTCGATGCGCTCGGCGATGAGGTCGGGGTGCTCGACGATGTTGCTGGCGTGGGTGATCACACCCGGAATCAGCACTTTGCCGGCGGGCAGCTTGGCCGTCTCCCAGACGTGGTACTCGTGCTCGTGGCGCGGATTCGCGGCCTCGAATGAATAGGCCACGGCATTGACCCGCAGCATCAGCTCCACGATGTCGGCCAGCGGGGTGTCGTACACGCGCGGCCCCTCGTTGATGCCATAGCAGGTGTGGAAGCGCACCTGCTCGGGCGAGATGCCGCGCAGCGCGTGGTTCAGCGCCTCGACATAGAGCTCGGCGGCCTTGTGGCGCTGGCCGGCGTCGTCAACCGTCTCACCGCCGTAGAAGCCGGTGAGCGCCGGGTCGTCGATCTGCAGCACGAAGCCGGCGTTGACGATGGCCAGGTACTCCTCACGCATGGCTTCGGCAACTGCATACAGGTACTCGGCATCGCTCTTGTAGTACTCGTTCTTGCCTACCACCCGAGGCGCCGACGCCGGCATGAAGGCTTCCTCAGCGCGATGGCTGCCAAGGGCCGCCTTCAAGTTGGCGATGTCGGTCTGCACGGCGTCCTGGCCCTTGTAGGTGATGGGGCCGGTGCACATCAGCGCGCCCTGGGGAGCGATGCCACGCATGTTGCCGGTGCCGAAGTACTGCTCGTAGTACTCCGGGAAGGCCGCCCGCTCGCGCGTGTAGCTGCCCACGAGATTGGTGCCAGGTGTGGCCGGCGCCGGCTCGAAGCCGTTCAGCCGGTCGCGCACGTAGGCGGCGAAGCCCGTCTTGGACTGCTCGCCGTCGGTAATCACGTCGATGCCGGCGTCGACCTGGTGCTTCACGATGTCCTCGACCGAGCCGGTCAAGGTTGCGTCGAACTGGTGTTGATCGACCGGCTGGCCGTCGCGCCGCGCCGCCAGCAGCTCCAGAAGAGGTACCGGCCTGGCCAGGCTGCCGGCATGGGTCGTCAGGATTCGCTGCGAGCTGCGCTTCATTCCGCCTATTTGTACTCCGAATCGTGGCGTCTTATCATCCGAAATTAGTTCAGCAGCAAACGAGGGAGTCGCATGCTCACACACGAAGAGAACGAGCTGATTTGCCGCGTCGGGCCGGGAACGCCGATGGGCAGCCTGATGCGCGAGTACTGGATTCCGGCCATGCTCTCGAGTGAGCTCCCAAAACCCGACTCGGACCCGGTGCGCGTGCTGCTGCTGGGCGAAAAGCTGATCGGCTTCCGCGAAACGAGCGGCAAAGTCGGCCTGATGCAGAACCACTGTCCGCATCGCGGCGCCTCGCTGTTCTTCGGTCGAAACGAGGAAGGCGGCCTGCGCTGCGTCTATCACGGCTGGAAGTTCGACACCGCCGGCAACTGCATCGACATGCCCAACGAGCCCGCCGAATCGAACTTCAAGAACAAGGTCAAGGCTGTGGCCTACCCGTGCGTCGAGCGCAACGGTGTGGTGTGGACCTACATGGGGCCGCGAACGACGCCCCCGCCACTGCCGGATATCGAGGCCAACATGCAGGCCGACAGCGTGGCCCGCGCCACGCAGCTGCAGTGCAACTGGCTGCAAATCATGGAAGGTGACATCGACACCGTCCATGCCAGCATCCTGCACTACGGCGCCCTCAACGCCGAAGACCAGCCTGCGGGCACGTTCTCGGACTACCAGCTGCGCGAGCGGCACGCCAACTTTGCGGCCATCGACTCGGAGGCGGGCACGACCTACGGCGCCCAGCGGCCGGGTCCGGAGGGCATGGACTACTGGCGCATCGCGCAGTTCATCTTGCCCTTCTGGACCATGACACCGCCCGGCGTGCTGGGCCTCAAAAAGGCCGCCAACTGCCGGGTGCCGATGGACGACGAACACACCCTCACCTTCGCCATGTCGAGCCTGGCCACCCAGCGGCAGCGCGGGCCGGCGGCCAATGGGTCAAACCCGAATCCCTTCGCGCCAATGCAAGGCAACACGACCGATTGGTACGGCCGCTTCCTGCCAGTGCAGCAGCCGGACAACGACTTCCTGATCGATCGCGACCTACAGCGCCGCAAGGAGGGTCCGAACGGCTACACCGGCATCGGCAGCATCGGCATGCAGGATGCAGCCATGACGACCAGCATGGGCGCCATCCAGGACCGCACCGTCGAACGCCTGGGTACGACCGACACGATGATCATCCGCACCCGGCGGCGCCTGATCCAGGCCGTGCGGCAGTACGTCGATCACGGCATTACCCCGCCCGGGGTGGACAACCCTGAGTACTACCGCGTCCGCTCCGGCGGCGTGTTCCTGCCGCAAGGCGCCGACTGGGTGGAGGCCACCAAAGACCTTCGGGCCGGATTCGTCGAGCATCCCGAATTGGACGCCGCCATCAACGGACAGCTGTAGGCGGCCGCACGCCGTCCCGGACTTACGACGTAGCCGCGGTCAGCGCTAGTCCGCATCGGACGCAATAGTGCGTGCCGGGAGGCCCGAGCTGGCCGCAATTCCGGCAGTGCAGCCGCGTGCCCGTCGCGTGCGCGGCATCCGCCAACTCGGGGTTGAGAGCCAGAGCCGCCGATTGCTCTTCGGCCGTGGCACGACGCAGCAACATTCGCAAAACGAGGATGCCGGCCGCTCCGAGGAGGAGCACCCACAGCAGATATGGCCCACCCGTCACAATCTGCGAGTCCCACAGGGTGTGTAAGGTGACGCTGATTGCCAGACCACCCAGGATCGGCCAGCCCAGCCGCGGACGGCCGCTGCCCTTCACCTGCCAGATGCAGGCGCAGATGATGGCCGTCCACATGCCATGGCCAAACGGCGCCAGCAGCGTGCGGTACGAGATGGTCGTCAGCAGTGTTCCGAAGAATTCGATGCGGTCCAGCCCGTAGCGAACATTCTCGAGGGCGGCAAAGCCCATCCCGGCCGCTGCGCCGTAGATGATGCCGTCCATCCGGAAGCGGGCCGAGGGGCGCCACAGCACCCACACCACGCCCAGGAGCTTGGCCGGCTCCTCGATGCACGCGAGGATCACGGCGGTCGTCAGCCCTAAAGCCGTAAGTCCAACCCAGCTTTCCAGCTGAACGGCCACCGGAACACCCAGTGCGGCGCCCAGCGCGAAGGTCACTGCCAGGGTGCTGATCCGTTGCGTCAGCACATCGCACTCAGCCAGATAGATGACATATGTGACCGGGCCAAGTAGGGAGCCTTCGACCATCGCCGCGCCGGCAATGAGAAAGTCCCCCGTGTTCAAAGCCCAAAAACACAAGCCGGCGTAGGTCAGCACGCCTATCGCCAGCACCAGCCAGACGTACTTCGGGCGCGAGTTGAGGAACTTGGACCCGGCCTCGATGCCGTGGGTCGGTTTGGCAGTGAGTCCAGATGCCGCTACCTTGTGGCCGGAGCGAATGCGCACCAGCTCGGTCACGAATGACCGTGCTTCCGGATACTCGGCGACGATCGCGTCGAAGCGCTCCCGATCCAGTGCGAACAGGTCCGCGTCGGTGAGAGCTCGCACCGTAGCGGTGCGAGCCTGCGCGGCCACCAGCGCCACCTCGCCGAAACAGTCGCCGTCCTGCAGTACCTGCAGGCGGTGACCTCGTCGTGACACCTCCAGCTGGCCCGATCGAACCATGTAGAAGTAGTCGCCGGCTTCGCCCTCAAGGACGACAGCCTCACTTTGCTGTTTGTGCACGCGCACCAGCGAGCCGGCCAGGGCGTGGACGGCGGCGGCGGGTAGGTGGGCGAAGGGTGACGCGCGGCGGACGAAGCTGTCCAGGTCCAGCATGTCGGCGCGCTGGCGAAGGTGCGCAGTGGCGACAGCGCAGGCGTCCGTGAGCCGCTCGAATGCAGCGCGCGTCAGTACGAAGGCATCGACGTCGCCTTCGGCAACGACCGTGGCGGTGCGAGGTACGTCGCGCAGCAGCCCAATCTCGCCCAGGACGGCGCCGGGCGCCAATGTCGCCAGGGTGACCGTCTGGCCGGCCAGGTCTCGGCCGGTCACCCGTGCCGAGCCCGACCGCAAAATCAGAAGCTCAGAGGCGGACTCACCTTCGCGCATGATGAGCGCGCCCGATGCGAACGTGCGGCTTTCCAGCACGGACGCCAGGGCGCGCAGCTCGTCATCAGGGACGGGCGCGAACAGCGGTGCGCCCTTGAGCGCTTCGAGAGCGGGCGCCAAAGCCGCTGGAGCGTCCACCGCCGGGAACCATAGCTAAATCGCTAAGTGCTCGCCCGGCGGCGGCACTAGGGGACGCGGGGCATCTAGCCGGTAGTCGTACCCCACCGTTTGACCAATGACTGTGTGCTGGACGTGGCGAACGTGAGAGTCTGCGCGGTCGCACTGGGCGCCACGCCTAGCGACACCTGCCAGTTCTGAGGTGACCGGACGTCCGTGTTGGGACTGCTGGCAACGGTCAATTGCAGCGCCGTGCCATTTCTAGCGACGATGCCCTTGAGTGGGTTCGTGGTGCCGGTGAGTGCGACGAAGTACTTCTTCGCTATCGGGTCGTAGTCGTTGACGCGGAAGGCGACCGAGACGTTGGTGTTGGACAACTGCGTGTGCAGGAGGTTGTTCAACGCCTGCGAGTTGGCTGTGGAAACGTTGAACTTCAACTGAATCGGATCACTAACGCCGCCGTTCCAGGTCTCGCTGGTCAGTACACCAATGACGGGCGAAGATGAACCATCTGAGATGGCGAGGTCGGCAGGCAGCGTCGTGGTGCCGATTGTCAGGGCGCTGACGTAGCCGTAGCTGTTCTGGACGTCCTTGCTGTAGTTGAAGCCCTGACGCAAATCCATTGAGCCGAAGGTGATCGCGGCGTTCGCCAGATCGCCCGATGCGATGTTGGGTCCGCAGGCCGACAGCACCAGGCTGACGAGAAGCGGGATAACCAGGCCAAGCTTGTATCTGAACACGACGTCCTCCTCCAAATTGCCAGCTCGCCGGCTGGCTGCCCCCGACAAAGAAGTCTATGGGCGGCAGTCGATTAGCGCCAGCTTGCAGTACGCGTGAACAGTCGTGGCGATGAATAGACGGCAACTCACAACCGGTTACTGCCCGGGCGGCAGCCTGCTTAGGCCAAGGCTGCGTATCCTCCAGGAGCATGGACCTTCTGGAACGGCTACGAGCCTGGTCGTATCGACGGCAGTTGTTGGGGCAGGCTGGCACACCCGCCTCCGCACTGGAGGCGACCGTTGGCGTGTACAGCAGCCACCCAACGGCGCCACTGGCGTTGTGGGCTCGTTCGAAAGAGCTCGACCCGGCGGCCTTTAACGCCCTGGAGCAGAACAAGCACGCCGTCCGAATTCACGCCATGCGCAACTCGGTGTTCCTGGTGCCGGCCGACTGGGCGGCGCGCATTGTCGCCTCAGTACCGCTGACCTCCGCTGTGAAGGGCCAGCGCTTGAAGTACGCCGAAATCAGCGCGGAAGACTTCGAGACCGTCAAACCGAAGCTGCTAGCGCGAGCGGCCGAGCCGGTCAACAGCACCGATCTGCAACCGCTGGTTCCGAAGGGAGCCAACGCGGCTGTGGTGATTCACCTGTTATGTCGAGAGGCACTCCTCCTCCGGCTGGGCCGCGGCAATTTACGCTCGGACGACCTCAGCTACGTCGCGGCCGAACCGTGGCTGGGCCATCCGCTGGTCGGACCTGGCGAGGACAACGCCACCGTTTGGCTGGCGGACCAATATCTGCGCGGCTACGGGCCCGCTCGAGTCGATGACTTCGCCTGGTGGGCGGGCTTGCCGAAGGGCAAGTCGAAGACGGCACTGGCAGACTCCGTCGACGTCGGCAGCGGCTATCTGCTGCCCGCCGACCTGGCGGACGACTTCAAGGCAGTAAAACCGCTCGATGCCGAGGCGCTCGACCTCACGCCCAAGTGGGATGCCTACACGATGGGCTATGCGCCGGATGGGCGCGAACGCTTCCTGAACAAGGAGCACCAGAAGCTGGCGTATACGGTGGCGGGCGGTGCCGCCACATCAGGCGACGGCCTGCCGCTGGTACTGCGCGGTGGTCGAGCAGTGGCCAGCTGGGGTCACCGCCTGGAGGGCAAGCGCCTGGTGGCCACAGTAAGGCCCTTCCCTGGGGAAACAGCGCCATCGGAAACGGTCATGACCCTGAAGCTGGACGAGGTTGGGAAGCTGCTCGGGGTCGAGCGCGTCAGTCTGACGTTCGACTAACGACGGCCTTCCTGTATGTCGCGAATCACCTCAAGCGCTTCGATGTCCAACTGATCTTTCAAGCGGCCGGCAGCCTGTTTCATGCTGAGCAGGTCCCGATCGTACGGGACGGCTATCGGTTGGACTCGCCCGCCTGGTCGGTGTGAAGCCGCAAAGTTAGGTTGGTCAACCTCACAGCATCACGCAGCCGTTCCGTTGGTGTCATCTGAAGGGCGGCCCGAATCTGCGAGACGTCGAGTCCGCTCGCAGTCACCTCAGCCGTGCCGTGAGGATGGGCAGCAATGAAAGCAAGGACCTCGTCATAGGTCATGTCTTTCATAGCGGAAGCCTAGCGCGGTTGCTCGCTAGTCAGCCCACAACTCCGCTAGCAGCGGGGCGACCAACGCCGCCTGGTCGTAGCCGGCTTCGGCGGCCGGACCGCGGCGGGCAACGGAGAAGCGCTCCGCGTTCGTTTCGCCGAGGGAATGCTGCGACTTGCGGTCGGGTGGGACGTACAAGACCTGGGCTCCGGCCGCGCTCAGACGAGCGATGCCGGACTCGGCGCGGCCATCGTCGCGGGTGGCCAGGATAAAGACGCGGTCGTAGCCTTCGGCCAGGTGCAGATTGAGGCCGTTCATGGCGCCATCCATGTAACGCCGCTCGCCGGCCGGAATCGGCTCGACCATGCCCGGCACACACATGCTGATGGCCACTGCGCGTCCAAGGGGCACACCGGCGTCGCCGTCAAAGGCGTGAATTGATGCATCCTCGGCGTCGACCGCGGTCGTCTTCAACGCCTTGTCCGGCCACTTCTCGCCCAGAGCCTTAGTGATGGTCGCGACAAAGTCCTCGGGCGCCCCGGCCTTGGCCTCGCGGGCGAGCTTGCCGAGGCGCAGCCGTACCTCTTCGGTCAACTCGACGCCGCTATTCAGAATCTCGGCCAGCGCCGTCACGACCGCTTCGTCTTGAATGCGGACGGGGCTCGGGCCGCCGAGGGCGGCGATCTGCACCTGCGCCTGGTACAGCTGGATGAAGTTGCGGCCCAGCCGAATCTGAGCGCCAACCATGGCGCCGGCGGAGCTGCCGACGATCAGGTCGGCGTCGTTGAGGCTCAGCTTGGCGTTACGCAGACCGGCCACGAAACCGATTTCCCAGGCGACTCCGGTACCGCCTCCGCCGCTGAGTACGACTGCCTTGCTGGCCATCGGCCGAGCTTATCATCGGCTAGTGAGGCCCCAGAGTCAGGTGTTCGGCGAGGTCGCTGCTCTGTACGACCGCTATCGGCCGGTCTACCCCGGGGTGCTGATCGACGAGACCCTCGCCTACGCCGGAGTGAGCGGGGTGGGCGACGTCGTCGATGTGGGCGCCGGGACCGGTCAGCTCACCTTGCCCCTGGCGGAGCGTGGTTACGACGTGACGGCGATCGAACCCAACACGGAGATGGCGGCTGTCGCTCAGCGCAAGCTGGAGCGCTACGCCAATGCCGAAGTTATCGTCGATCGCTTCGAGAACGTCGGCCTGCAGGGTCCATTCAATCTCGTGATTTCCGGCCAGGCGTGGCACTGGATCGACCCGGTGCTGGGTTGGCGCAAGGCTCACGAGCTGCTCGGCTCAGGTGGCGCCATCGCCCTGGCCTGGCACGAATCCGACATGCCCGACCACGACGTGCGTCGATCGTTGGATCGCGCTTACGAGGAATTCGCCCCCGAGCTCACAGCCCGCGAGCCGGGCTCCATCCGTAAGCTGGCCGGACACGGCACGGTCGACGAGGCAATGGCAGACAGCCGGTTATTCGAGCCCGAAGCGGCGCGCCATTATGCGTGGAGCCGCCCGCTCAATGCCGCGGGCTATGCCAACCTGATGAGGACACAAAGTGACCACCGCATGCTGCCCGCGCAGCAGCTCGAGGCCCTGCTGGAGGGACTCACCGACGTCATCAATGCCCACGGCGGGAACGTGACTCTGGAGTACGACACGACGCTGTATCTGGGCCGGCGAATAGCTTGAGATTGGAGCCGGACAGCAGGTCCGGTGGCCGCTAGCCCATGGAATCCGCCATCGACATCAGCCTGCCGCAGTTCCTGCCGGTGCTGCAGCGCTGGTACCCACGCGACCTGGTGGGCGTGCCGCCGCACATCTCGCTGATCTTTCCCTGGCGAGTTCCGCCACTCTCGGAGTCAGACCTCGACCAGCTAGCCCAGGCACTGAACGGAACAGCGGCTTTCGATCTGGTATTTCGTGAGTGGGCGCACTTTCCCAACGCCATCTATTTGCGTCCCGAGCCGGTCGAGCTGGTGCTGGGATTGATTCAGCAGCTCACGGCCGCGTTCCCTGACACGCCGCCCTACGGCGGTGCGTTTGCCGATGTAGTCCCGCATATGACCGTGGGCCGCGTGACGGGGCCGGCAGAAGCGCAGGAGATGGAGCTGCAGTTGCAGGAACAGCTTGCCCCGCACCTGCCGCTGTCCGCTCACGTGGACCGCATTGCCGTGCACGAGCAAGCACCCAACGGGATGTGGAGCACCCGCCGGGAAATCCGGCTACTCGACTAGCGCTAGCCGAACAGCTCCTGGAAGAGCTTGAAAGTGCCTTCCGGGTTCGTCTGCATCATGCTGTGGCCGCCGTTCACAGTCCGTACAGTCCAGCGCGGATTGGAGCGCAGCCGATCGGCGCAGTCGTCGAAGAAGCCGCCCGGCCGATCGCGATCCAGCGCCTGGATGTACGTCAGCGGGAACGGCCGGGTCTCCAGCGGCTGCGACAGCTTGACCTTCTCGGTCAACGTCGCGCGGGGATGCCAGACGCGCCGCGCGGCATTCCACTGAACCATCGGATCGGATGGATCGCCGCCGACGCCCAGCGGTGGCACCCGCCAATCCGATTCGTCACCTCGCGGCGGACCGCCGAGGTCGTATAAGCACTGGCCGTCGGACGGCAGGAACGCATCGAGGTAGACGAGGTGCTTGATGCGCTCCGGCATCCGCTCCTGAACTCCGGTCACCACCATGCCGCCGTAGCTGTGGCCGACCAGGATGATGTCGCTCAGGTCCTCGTACCAGATCGCGTTGTACACGTCCTGGATGTGGGTGCTCAGGTTGACGTCGGGCGAAGCGAGATGGGAGCGCTCGCCCTGGCCGGTGAGCGACGGCGTGTACACATCGTGCCCGGCACGAATCAGCATCGGCCGCAACTTGCGCCAGCCGTACGAACCGCCCCAGGCGCCATGCACCAGTACGAATGTGTTCATGTCACTTGACCTCATAGCGATTGACTACGCCCTGATCGAAGGCGAGACCAAGGCCAGGCTTATCCGGCACCACCAGCAGGCCATCCTGAATTGCCGGGGTTTCCTCCCACAGCCGCAGGCTCCAGGGCATGTACTCGACCGTCAGGCCGTTCGGGATGGCGGCGATGAGGTGGACGTGGATTTCAGGAATCAAGTGGCTGACGACCGGCAGGTTGAAGGCCTCGGCCATGCCGGCGATCTTCATCCACTGGGTGATGCCGCCGGCGCGCAGCAGATCGATCATCACAATGTCGATTGAGCGCGACTCCAGGAGGTGCCGGAAGGGCACGATGCCGTAGTGGTATTCGCCGGCGGCGATGGGCGTCTTCAGTGCGTCGGCAATGCGGGCCAGGCCGGCGAAGTCATCGTGAGCGGTCGGGTCTTCGAGCCAGAACAGGCCGTAGGGCTCGATGCGGCGGCCGACGTCAATGGCGTGATGCACGCTCCACATCTGGTTGATGTCGCACATAAGGTCGACGTCCGGGCCGATGCTCTCGCGCATGACGCGCACGCGCTCGATCGATCCGTTGATGGTCGATTCGCTGCCGCACTGCATCTTCATCTGGCGAAAGCCCATGCCAACCAGTCGCGGGCCTGCCTTCTCGAGGTAGTCGACGGGGTGCTGGCGCATCAGCGCACCGCTGGCGTAGGTGGGCACGCGCTGGCGCAGGCCGCCAAGGAGCGACGCGACGGATTTGCCGGCGGCCTTACCCATCAGGTCCCAACAGGCGATGTCGACGGCCGACAAAGCCAGGCTGAAGATGCCACCCGGACCGGCGCTGCCGGCGGCCGCACGAATCCTGGCGGCGATGGCCTCGGTCTGGCTCGGATCCATGCCCTTCACCAGATCGGCAAAGGCGTCGATCGCTTCCCGCAGCGCCCTGGTCAGCGCGCCACCGAAGAAGCTCACACCGAGGCCGGTCAGGCCCTGGTCGGTGCCCAGCTCCAGGGTGACGAACTCGCGTGTGTCGGTTGGCTCCGGCAAACCAACAACCAGCGGGTTGTCGGCGGGCGTGGAGATGATGCGGGTTTTGGCGTGCGTGATCTTCATCGGCGTACCTCAGCCTGGGAGTCGGGCGGCATCCTAACACGGGCTCGCAGGTCGCCGGGTGCGATAACCTGGGGTGCCAATTTGCCGCTATACGGAGGACGTTTCCATGATCGCCATGTGGGTCAAAGTGCGGATCAAGCCCGAGGGTCGGGAGAAGTTTCTGAAGGCCATCGAAGTCGATGCCCTTGGCTCCGAGAAGGACGAGCCAGGCTGCCTGCGCTTCAATGTGCTGCAGGACGAAGCCGACGAGAACGTGTACTACTTCTTCGAGGCGTACAAGGATCAGGCTGCGATTGACGCGCACCGTGCCGCCCCTCACTACCAGGTGTGGCGGGGGG
>JADMIO011347017.1_pt1 | contig 24830 bp, 16 predicted proteins | sample 8958161 | NCBI WGS metagenome assembly JADMIO01 (sample SAMN16585339, study PRJNA669376) | soil metagenome | isolation source: Crop rotation soil | place: USA: Cullars Rotation, Alabama | collected 2011
GCCGCGACTTCAAGTCACGTGAATTCCAAGCTTCGGATCCCACTGTGCTGGAAAGGGGGAATCGCTTTGTAACGTGCGGGATTCGAGTGGGTTGTCGGGCGGTAGCACGTCCGTGGTCCATCACGCTGAAAGCGTGAAATAAAATACAAGGGTAAGCGCTGAGCGCGCCACCATGGATCCGCGTTCAATGTTTTCAAGAGCCCGCGAAGCGGGCGACAGAGTTTACGTTGGCCATCTCCATTGCGGAGAACTGATGCGATCCTCTTCCCCCGAGCCCGCGAAGCGGGCGGGATGATCGGGGCTTTCAACTCTTTTCAACCCGAAAATCACAGTATTGAAACCGCTACGCATCAAAGAAACGGTATTCTCTTTGAACAAACGTGGGAGGGATCGATCATGAGGACCGCAACGGCAGAAGATGGAAAAAGCACCGGGATCAAGTTGGCCCACCTCGCAGCGAAAGCTGCCGGAGGAAAAATTCTGGCGGAAGATTTGGTTGACATCGGCAAGCGCAAAGCGCAGAGGCTCTATCGTCAGGGTTACGAAAAGGGCGAAGACTACATTGACGAATCGCGACGCTACATTAAGAAGAACCCCTGGCAATCAGTCGGCGTAGCGTTGGGCGTTGGACTCGCGCTCGGATTCATCGCGGGAATGCTAAGTCGGCGGAATTAAGTGACAAGTGACAAGTGCCAAGTGACGAGTGACAAGCCAGTGAGTACCACCTGCGATAGCGGGCGGGTCACGCTGAAGGCGTTTTTATTTTTTTTCGCGCGGCCTTGACTCAGATGGTCGTGACCCGCGCGAATTGTCTTAGGTGGGTAATCTCCCGCAGTCTCGGGATGTCGCGGCTAGTCTCAGAAGCCCTCCGTGAGGACGGGCGTACCTCAACAAAGCTCAACCTAGGCACCCGCGTCAAAAAATCGCGGAGCGATGACAGACAGTAGCCCCTTTAATAGCAAAGCCCGCGAAGCGGGCGACAGAATCGTCGAGTGGTTTTATTTTGAGTGGGAACCCATGATCCAATGCTATCGCTGACGGTTTCGCGCAAACTGCCGCCCATCTCGCATATATCTCACATAACTTCACCGCCACCATCGATGGTCGCGCGACGATGGTGTTAGGACCCCACTTGGCACTGCTAGAAATCCGTGTAAAAAGAAGTTCCTCGCGTGGTCGTGTTAGCCTTCCCCGTCACTCCGTCAGGACTCGACGTCGGTGTGTTAGAACTCCGCGTTAAGCCGTCAGAACTCGATGTCAGCCCGTAAGAACTCCGCGTCAGAATGCTAGAACTCCGCGTAAGCCTGTCAGAACTCCGCGTAGGACCGTTAGAACCAGCCGTAAACCTGCTAGATCCCGCCGTAAAGTCTTAGATTCCGGTGGAACCCCGTTAGATCCTTATAGTAAAGGCCAAAAGAGGCATTTTCTAAGCATTTTCCGCAGTAAACCTCGCTAAAACAAGCGCTTTCACCGGCGTTGTAAAAAGATTTGCTTGACATGCTGTAAAAGCTTGCTAGAATCCGCGCGTTTTCTCGCATTCTTGCCCGGCCGTCCCGTAATTACAGGCTTGGCTTCAGTACTCGGTTTAACAGCAGTCCTAACGCATCAAAGGCTGCTCTTACGCTCCTCGATCCCACAAAAGACCGGGAAGCGAAACCACTTAACCCCCACAAGGAGGTTTCGAGATGGAAGACACTCATCATCGCAGGCGCGACATGGCTTTGCGCTTAAAAGACTTCACCACCAACAACCCGTTTCCGGCCAACTCATGTGGCGCGGACTTGGCAACGCAACTAAACACATTGATTGCGGACCTTGATAATCTCGCAACGACCGAAAGTGCGAGTGGCGGATCGGCGCGCGAGGGCACGGCTACACGCGACACGGCGCGCGAAGCTTTGCGCGAAGACCTGGAAGCAATCAGTCGCACCGCGCGAGCTATCGATCATCAGGTACCCGGCTTCGCAGAGAAATTTCGCTTGCCCGCCGGCAACAATGACGGAGTTTTGATTGATACCGCGTTGGCCTTTGCCGAGAATGCTGCGCCCGAAAGCGCGCGCTTCATAAGCTTCGGCATGCCTGACGATTTTATTGAAGATCTGCAGAGCGACATCGCGGCGTTGCGGGCGGCGATGTCAATCCAATCTAACAGCGTCGCCGATCGCAAAGCCGCGGGTGAGCTTATCGAAGACAAGTTAGACGAAATCATGCGTGTGCGCACCCAGATGGATGCATACGTGCGCAACGCTTATCGCGACAACCCGCGCGTCCTGTCCGAATGGACCAGCGCAAAACACATTCAGCGCGCGCCGAAGAAGAAGGCTGGCGGCGGCAGCGGTGGAGGCAGCGGCTCAACTCCGTCGGGTGGTGGAACACCGCCAGCGTCGGGCGCATAGCCTTTATTCGCGCGACTACGGATTGCTGCTTCTGAGGGATCGTGGCTGCTGCTGGTTTCGTCGGCTCTCTTGCCGACCTAGTCCTTTCTTTGTGTAACATGGGCCAAGACTCACGAAAGGAAAATCAATGAAGATCTTCTTGCTAGCTGCGGCGTTTATCGGATGCATTTGTGTGACGACACGCGGCCAGGTGCAGTCGCCACCTCCGCGCGAGCAGAGCAATATTGAAAAGTTTTCAGCGAAGTCTGGAACATTAATTGAGAGACAGTTTGTCGATGTAGGAACGCTGCACTCGATTGAGATCAAATTACTCATCCTGAAAGATCTTATGAGCGCGGCGAAAATATCAGGCGTGCGGTTCGAATACAACACCGGCAGCCGCTACGGAGGGAACAAGAGCGCATTTCTCGATCCGGATGAAATCGATGGCCTAATCAAGTCGGTAGCTTTGATGAAGAACAACATTTTTAGCTCAACCAGAGACTCGTACACGGAAGTAACCTTCAAGAGCAGGAGCGGATTTCAAGCAGGTTGTTATTTTAGCGATGGTAAATGGACGGCATTTGTTCAAGTGGATAAGTACGACAATGAATCTATGGTGACGATGCGTCCTGAGGATTTCGATCAGCTTCTCTCCATTCTAGAGGATGCAAAGAAGAAACTAGGTTAACACGTCGCGATCAACCAGAAACGCGCCTCGAAGAACGTCTTCTTGGCTTTTTGCCAGCCGTTGCGACTAAGGGCGCAATCAACTTTTCGTACAGTCCAAACAGATGTTCGGCGCGGTCACGGTCGCCGGTAAACACTTGCGAGCGGTAGAGCTTGTCGACCGACGCGTCGAGATCGCGATGGGCTTTGCGTAACTCGCGCGGCATCACGTCCACATCGTACAAATCAGCTAAAGTTGAATTCGGAAATTGTGTACGAGCGTCGAGAACGGCTTGCGCGAGTGTGCGAATCTTTGCGCGTTGCTCGTCTGTTACATCCGGCCACGGAAAGTTGTTGTAGACGATTCCGATTGAATAGCGGTAGTCGTTCTTTAACCGCCCGCCAATCTGTCGCAACCAAGCCATGTGCATTGCGGACGTGAGGATTCCGAAATGCCAAAGGTCAGCGTCGAGAAGCACGCGCACAAGATTGCTGGGAATCGTCGGCGGAGAAAGCCAACCGATTGGAACATATTCGCGTCGTTCGGAACTGACTTCAGGGATAACCAAAAATATCCGATCGGGAATGACCTCGACATTGTATTGCTCTGGGTAGCTTGCAATAGCGAGTGTGCTTTCGCGTTTGCTTTTCCACCGGAACTCTCGAACATTCCGCATTCGTTCAATGACGCTGGGCATTCTTCGCAACTCTTCGGGCGGGGCGGACTGAAGGCTCAGTATCCAACGTTTAAGGCCGTTGATGTATTCGACGGAGCCTACGTAAGGACGAAGATACGCCTCGGCATTCGGCTCAACTGCAAGGAATTCGCCCCGTTCTTCTTCATCAAAAATGTAGTTACCATCATCGATTGGCTGCGAGCCACTGATAAGCTTAGGCACGTCGCACAGAGGCTGACTTCGCTCTTTGACGACAAGATGGGGATTTGCTAACCCGCTCGCGTCGAATAGATAAGCGGTCAGTAATGCGTGGTGGCTCTCAGTCGGATTACCTTTCAAATCGTCGTAGCTGAAAAGCCGCTTGGTCGATGGCTCATGGCCTCGGCGACAGAGGCCAAGGATTACGACGTGCACGTGTGCCATCCCGCGGGCGTCGCTCTGCCAGGCGAACGTGCGATGCGCGAAACTAATCTCCAAGCCGAGCCGCTCGAAAAGAATCGGCCAGAGCTGCGCAACCTGCTCGCCCTGCGTAATCGAATTGGTGGCCACAAACCCTATCTTGGCCACCGACAACCGCAGATACTCTCCGGCTTTGATAAACCATGCCGCTACGTAATCAAGCGTGCCGCCGCTGCCACCGAGTTGAGCGATGCGCCGCACCTGCGCGCGCTGATCGGCGGTTTGAACCTTCGAGCCGCCGAATGGAGGATTGCCGAAAACGTAAGAGCATTCGCCGGGAACAATCAGTTCAGACCAATTCACATCTAATGCGTCCGCCCTGAGGATGTGCGGGGATCTCTTGATCGGAATGCGCGCGTAACTTTCTCCAAACTCGAGAGACAGCACATTGTTCATAAGATGATCCATCATCCACAGAGCCACCTCCGCGATGCGAGTGCCAAACTCGTTCAGCTCAATTCCGTAAAACTGATCCACGTTGATCTTACTTAACTCAGCGATGTCCAGATACCGCTGCCCGTCTTGTCGTTGCGTTTTAAGGAGGTCGATTTCCAACAGACGCAATTCGCGGTAAGTGATAATCAGAAAGTCGCCGCACCCGCACGCGGGATCAAGGAAGCGCAAGTTAGCGAGCTTCGTATGAAAAGCTTCAAGTGCTTTGCGCCGCCCGGCGTCGCGGCGTTGCTTTATCTGTTGGAACTCGGCTCGCAAATCATCGAGGAAAAGCGGCTCAATGACCTTTAGAATATTCTGTTCGATTGTGTAGTGCGCACCTTGCCTTCTTCGTTCTTCAGGTTCCATTACGGATTGAAAGAGCGAGCCGAAGATTGCCGGAGAGATCGCGTCCCACCGGAAGTTGCACGCAGCTATCAGAAGATTCCGCATGTCCCAGTTGAAGGCAGCAGCAGGTAATCGTTCAGCAAACAAATCGCCGTTCACATAAGGAAATTGAGCGAGGTCTTGATCGAGCGTGTGCTGACGTCGATCGATCGGTGTGTTCAAAATCTCGAACAGTTGACTGATCCATAGGCCGGTGTCGCTGCCATCCTCACTTGTTCGTTCCGTAATTAGAGCCGAGAAGATGTCGCGCGGCTCAAAGATTCCCGTATCATCCGCGAACAGACAAAAAACGAGGCGCACGAGAAACCGCTCCAGATCGTGTCCGGTATAGCCGGCAGCTTCTAAGGCATCATGAAGATGGCCCATCAATTCAGAGGCTTGAATATTAACGGGATCTTGCTCGCGGAACGTTCGCTTACGAACGCCTAAGATAAAAGTGAAATCTTCTACGTGGTCGGGCACCTGATCAAGCAGGAAGCGAACTGCTTTATCGGCTTCGAGATCGTAGAGTTCGAAGGTTTGAAAATCGCTGACAAGAACATAGCGCGGAAGGTCGTGTTCCCTGATGCCCGGAAAATAGTCAAACGCCTGCGTCTTCGCTTTCTCAAGATTAAGGCCGGCGCTCTTTTGTTCAACGAGAAGGACACCTTTCCAAAACAGATCGAGAAACCCACGCTTTTCGCCGAGTAATCGCACCGGCTCTTCGAAGCTGGCAACGCGCCGACGGGTGACGCCGAAGACTTCAAAGAATTCGTTGTAGAACGTTTGGCTCTCGCCGCGCTCGTAGTGGGCGTCCTTCCATTCTTCAGCGAAGCGAGCGGCGCGGACTCGGATTTCGTTCCAGGAGAGGTGCATCAGCGCGGCATTGTACCGCACGATTGTGCTATCCTGCGCGTTCTTTATTAGCCCGTTTCGGCAACAATTCACTAAAAACTTATGCGCACTCGTCTCTCTGTTTTTCTAATCACACTTTCAGGTTTGATCCTCGAAGTCGGGCTGACGCGGATTTATTCCGCCAGCATCTGGTATCACTTCGCCTTCGTGGCGATCTCGGTCGCTCTGCTCGGGTGGGGTTTGGGTGGATTCACGGTCCACTTGTGGAAAGGGGCAAGGGGAAAGGGGAAAGGGGGAAGGGCAGAGGCCGGACTGCAGGAGGCACAAGGCCAGGAGGCAGGAGGCGGGAGGCCGGAGGCGGCGACGACGCGAGCAACGTTGTCAATGAACGCGGCGGCGTTGGTGACGCTGCTCTATGCGGCGGCGATTCCGCTATGTCTCTGGCTTCTGGTGCGCTATCCGTTCGATATGGATCGGCTGCCGCTCTATTTTCTCGCTCCGCTCCTGCCTTTCTTTCTCGCCGGCATGGCGCTGTCAATCGTTTTCGATATTCATCGAGCCGTCGCGGGCACTCTCTACTTTTATGATCTGATTGGAGCGGCGTTGGGTGCAGTACTGGTGACGCTGCTGTTGCATGTTTTCGGTGGCGAGGCGGCACTGCTGGTTGCGGCAATTGCTCCGGCATTCGCAGCCTTCCTGTTAACTCTATCGCCCGCTTCGCGGGCTCAGGAAAATAAAAAGGCCTCTGATCCAGGGGTGGCCTCCGGCCTTACCCCTGGCTATTCTATGTCACGCCTTCAGCGTGATGATGACCCACCCGCTACCGTAGGTGGTACTGACAGTGCTGAGCCGTCCCTCACGGTCGGGCTACTGCCTCGTGGTGCCCGGGGCGCGTTGCCTCGAGTTGTCCAGATCGCCGCGGCGCTGGGAGTAGTCCTCGCCATCGTCGCCGTGGTTTCGACAGTCAAGTACGGCGCGTTTCGCGTGAAGCCCGGCACTACGAAAGCGATGCGCAATCAGATGGACGCCACGCCCGGCTCGCACATCGTGCAGACGGGTTGGAACGCATATTCGCGCATCGATTGCGTCGAAGGGCTGCCGAACAGTTTCGCGCGGCTCTACATCGATTCGGATGCGTGGACGGGAATTCGCGGTTGGGACGGAAATCTCGCCAGCGTTCAAGACATGAAGGGCTCGTATCGCGCGCTGCCGTTTCGCCTGACGCCGAATGCTGAGACGCTCATCATTGGCCCAGGCGGTGGACCAGATGTCGTGGCCGCCCTCGCGTCAGGATCGAAAAAGGTTACGGCAGTCGAAATGAACCCGTTGATGCTGAAGTTCGTGCGCAGCTACGGCGCGCGCGCGGGCAATCTCTACGATCGGCCGGACGTCGAAACTGTCTTGAGCGAAGGGCGCAACTTCATTTCGCGCACGGATCGAAAGTTCGACATCATCCTGCTCGGCTTTGTCGATTCGTGGGCGTCGGTAGCGTCGGGCGGTCTATCACTCTCAGAAAATTATTTGTACACAGCTGAAGCGATGCGCGCTTACTACGATCACTTGAAGCCGAACGGTATCCTAGTGATTCTGCGTTGGGAGATGGACATCCCGCGGCTGACTTCGAATGCAGTGGCGACGTTGGGGGCGAATGACGCGGCGAAGCGCGTGGTGGTTCTGATGGAGAAGCAGGCCAACCCCAACGACTATCAGCAGATGCTTTTTATGCTTCGCAAAGAACCTTTCTCTGACGCGCAGCAGAAAGAAATCCGCGAGCAGTGGACGCAGGCCAACCCGATTATCATGCCGGATGGAACTGCGCCGCCCGGATTAAAGGAAGTTCTCGCGGGAACGAAAACCTTGCAACAGTACGATGCTGAATCGAATAGGTTCGTAGGCGCGGTTTGGGATGACAGCCCGTTTTACTTCGCGATCGAAAAGCCCTGGCGAATGCCCGGGGCGATCGCTGAGCGAATGATGAAATGGCTGCTTGGGCCAAGCGTGGGCCTGCTCGCTCTGTTCGCGATATTTGGAAAACGGAAAGTCAAAGTTGACGAAGGAAACAAGCGCACTCTGCCTTATGTCGGGTCGCTGGTTTACTTCGCAGCGCTTGGGTTCGGATTCATCGCAGTTGAGCTGGCGCTGCTTCAGCATCTGACACTGCTGGTGGGCCATCCGATTTACACACTCTCAGTTTTGTTGTTTACGCTTCTGGCATTCGGCGGTATCGGAGCCTCGTTCAGTTCGCGCTGGTCGATTTGGAAAGCGTGCATAGCGGTCGCAGTCATCGGAGCGATCGAAGCGCTGGCGTTGCCGAAACTTGTACCCGCGCTTTTGTGGTTGCCACTGTGGGGCAGAATCGCTGTGGCGATCATTTTGATCGCGCCGCTTGGGTTAGCGATGGGCATGCCTTTCCCGCGCGGCCTGAAACAAACAGGTGAAGGATCGCTGCCGGCGCCGCCGTTCTATTGGGGATTGGACGGAGTGATGTCAGTGATCGGATCAGTCACGACGGTCTTCGTTGCGTTGATGGCCGGGTTCCAGGCTGCGATGTTGATGGGCACCGCGTGTTACGTGATTGCGGCGCTGGCGTCAGTGAAAGCTTTTCCGAAAGCAGTTGGCAGTGAGCGGTGAATGAGATGTAATGAGTAATGAGTGATGAGCGGTCGCGTTGCCACCGCATCGAGACACGACGGGCTTATCCCTGCGTAATTTCTGCCACGCTCTCACCGGGAACAGGTATCGGTGGCGGCAAATCCGGCAAGCTGATTCCGTGCATCGCTTCCCAATCTTCAGTCGGGATCATCTCAATCGCGTCCCACGGACACCCATCCAAAAAGGCTCCATCGGGGCCTTTACTCGTGCATTTTTGGCAACCGATACAGAGATAAGGATCGACTTCGATGCGACCAAACGGTGGGTGATCAGAATCCGAAATCCAAAACATGCAGGCTTCGATCGGGCAATATTCGATACAGGCAGGAGAGCCGGCGCAACCTGTGCAGCAATCGGTCGTGATGGCGAGGATGCGCGGCTTCTTCTTGCGCTGCGCCTTGCCGTCGCCGACGGACATTGGCCACTCTTTTTCGATCACGTCGAATTCAGTTTGTTCTTCGAAGACTGTCATGTTCGCGCTGACCTTAACATAAGTCGCGAGTAGCGCTCAATGGGAAAATACGCAGGCAAGATGCCTGCGTACCGCACGCAGGATGCGTGCGCTCCGGCAACCTCACATTCCAACGTAATCAGGACCGCCGCCGCCTTCAGGCGTCACCCAGTTAATGATTTGATACGGATCCATGATGTCGCAGGTCTTGCAGTGCACACAGTTTGAAAAGTTTATCTGAAGCTGACGACGTGGTCGTGCGTTTGCACCCTCCCTCACGGTCGGGTTTCCGTCAATAGGCACGGAGACCTGCGATCCTGACTCAACCATTTCGTAAACCGCGGCCGGGCAGAAACGTTGGCAAGGGTTGCCGTACTCTTCGGTGCAGCGCGTTGCGCAAATGTTTGTGTCAAGCACGTGCAGGTGCGCCGGCTGATCTTCGTCGTGGCCGACAGCGGCGTGATAGACATCCGTGACTTTGTCGAACGTCAACTTCTTATCAAAGCGAAGATCTCTGTATCGCGCGGCCACGTTACCGTTGCGCTCGTGCGGCGAGAGCTTTTCCATCGCTTCATGCCCGGGCTCCTGGTGGTCTCGGTCGAATATTCCCCACGCGCGACCACCGGTGAGATATTGGAGTCCCGCGTTCGCCATTCCCAGCCACCGGCCATGACGAAAGCCCGCATGAAAATTTCGATATCGACGCAGTTCCGGCGTGATCCAACTTTCCTTTACGCGGGCTTCGAATGTTTGCAGCTTGGCTGATGAATAATCTTCCGCGAGCAGCGCCTCGAAGATTGTTTCAGCAGCGAGCATCCCGCTCTTGATCGCGGAATGAATTCCTTTCAGTCGCGCCGCGTTCAGGAAACCAGCGCTATCGCCAACAATCAGGACGCCGTCCGAATACATGCGCGGCATTGCGTTCATGCCGCCGGCGGCGATCGCCTTCGCGCCATAGCGAATCATCTTGCCGCCGGCCAATAGCTTCGCGATGAATGGATGCGTCTTGAACTTTTGAAACTCCGCGTGCGGATCGATCAGCGGATCGCGATAGTCGAGTCCGGTCACATAACCAATATTCAAAACACGATTCTGCATCCCGTAAATCCAACCGCCGCCGTACGTCCATTGGTCGGAAGGGAAGCCCAGCGTGTGCGTCACACGACCTGCCGGATAACGATCGTCCGGCAACTCCCAAAGCTCTTTCACGCCGAGACTGTAAACTTGCGGCTCGCGACCTTCGTCGAGTCCGAGTCTTCTGATCAACTTTTTCGTCAATGATCCGCGCACGCCTTCGCCGAGCACGGTCACTTTCGCGAGCAAGTCAACGCCGGGCTCGAAGTTCGGTTTCGGCTTGCCTTCTTTGTCGATGCCTTTGTCGCCGGTGCGGACACCCAGAACGCGATCGCTTTCGTCGTAGAGAAGATCAGCGCCGGGAAATTCGGGAAAGATATTAACGCCGGCCTCTTCGCATTTTTCGCCGAGCCAGGCGGTCAAGCGATTGAGCGAGACGATGTAGTAACCGTGATTGTTGAGCGGCGGCGGATTAATCGGCGAGCGAACCGCACGGCTCTGTGTGAGGTAATAAAAGAAATCTTCTTTGACTTCGGACTCAAGCGGCGCGCCTTGTTCCTTGAAATCAGGAATCAGCTCGGCGAGTCCGCGCGGATCCATCACGGCGCCCGAAAGAATATGCGCGCCTACGGCCGCGCCTTTTTCGATTACAGCAATTTGAACTTCGCCGAGCGACTTGCCTTGGGCTGCGCCGCTTCCAATTGCCGCATTATGCTCGGCAATCAAGCGCGACAGGTGCAGCGCGCCGCTCAAGTTCGCCGGCCCCGCGCCCACGAACACGACATCCATTTCCAGGCTTTCACGTTCCATCAACTAAATCCAAAGCGCCGTCGACACTGCGTTCCGCGGGCGCACTCCACATCAAAATGAATGACCATTCAGTGGCCGAGTATAGCAGACGCGATGTTCAGTCTCAGAACCAGGAAAGCCCAGTGCAAATTTCAGCGGGCGCGTCGTCGTAGTGTAGACTTGGCCGCGCGCATCGCGATATGAACAAGATTATTTCGAAGCGAACTGTGATGGCTGTTGCCGGAAGCCTCGCGCTGATAACAGCCGGCTTATTCATCTTTCGCGAAGCCCGTTCGAATAGTCGAACGCGCAAACCTGCGCCGCAAACAATTCTCTGGGCCTGGGAGCGACCGACAGATCTTTCCTTCATCGATCCGAACAAAATCAGCGTCGCGTTTTTGGCAAAGACTATTCGTCTGACGGGCGATCAAGTCATCGTCAAGCCGCGCTTGCAGCCGCTGAACATTCCCACCGGCACGAAAGTCGTCGCCGTCGCGCGCATCGAAAGTGACTCAAGAAGCAAACCTTCCTTAGCTAAGAATCAGTCATTCCAAGTAATTCAAGCGGTCACAGAAATGGCCGCGCTCCCGAACGTCTCGGCACTTCAGATAGATTTCGACGCCACGCGTTCTGAACGCGCTTTCTATCGCGACATCGTCACCGCTGTACGATCACATCTGCCGAAGGAAACTGGGTTTTCGATCACTGCGCTGGCGTCGTGGTGCGCGGATGATGACTGGATTTCCGATCTTCCCATCGATGAAGCTGTCCCGATGCTGTTTCGGATGGGGCCGGATCGTGATCAGGTAAGAAGGGTAGTCTCTTCCGGGCAGGATTTCTCAGCTGCGCCATGTCGGTCAAGTTACGGAGTTTCGATTGACGAGCCCCTCGAGAATCTCGATCGCGCGAAACGTCTTTATGTTTTTAATCCCGACGCGTGGACGGCAGAATCGGTCCGCGCAATTCTGGAGTCAAGAAAATGATCCCCTGCAAACTTAAACGCGCGACGGTCGCGCTCGTCGTGATTTCATTTTTCCTTCTACTTCTGCCGAGGCCGGCGCAAGCGTGCGGCCCTTTCTTTACGGATGCAATTTTTGTTTTTGAGAAGCACCCCGATTTTCCGCTTGAGCGCTTCGCGCGTGGCGACATGGGTGTCTTGAGGCCGAGCTACGCGCGATCTTATCTCGTAGCCGCCTATCGAAATCTAACTGGCGAAAAGCTGAGCGACGTTGAGGTCAAGGCGCTGAACAGCCTGTGGGAAGACCGCATAAATCTGAACGAGGATTACGCTTCGGAAGATTGGGTCAAGCGCTGGAACGACGCCCGCGCGAAAGTCACCGGCGCCGGCGCAGCGCTCGACATTCAGGTTTACCGCAATCGTGAAAAGCCACACGAGTACGAAGCGTACTTGAATTGCCAGCAAGACGCTTTCGAAAATGCTGTCGCGACTCTCGCTGATCGGCTGAAGCGCTTCGGCAATGACAGCGCCGACGTGCGCGAATGGCTGAAGGCACAGGATGTCGTTTTCAGTAACTGCGGGGGCGGATCGCAAATTCCGGAAGCGGCTACCAGTCAGGATCAGCTGCTGCGCGCCGATCGTGCTTATCAAATCGCGGCGGCGAATTTCTACGCCGCGCACTTTGACGAAGCTGCGAAACAATTCGACGCAATCGCGCACGATGCGTCATCGCCGTGGCGCGATGTGGCCGGATACCTGGCCGCGCGCGCGGAACTGCGAAAGGGAAGTCTGGCGGACAAAGAGGACGAGGGCGGGCCCGCGCTCGGCGAGGCTGAGAGGCGTTTGAATGCGATTCTCAAGGACAAGTCGCTCGCCCGATCTCATCACGCCGCGACGCGTCTTTTGAACTTGACGCGCCTGCGTCTTCATCCCGACCAGAAGGTGAATGAGCTGGCAGAGATCATCGTGAAGAAAGATCGCACCGACGATTTCAAGCAGGCGGTTTGGGACTACACCGTGCTGCTCGACAAATTCGTGGGCGAAGACGAAGTGAAGATCGAAACGGTGCCGGATGCGCTTAAGACTAACGGCCTTACAGATTGGGTCTTGACGTTTCAGGACGTAAGAGAGAATGCGGCGAAGCACGCCATCGACCGTTGGCATGAAACGAAATCAGTGGCCTGGCTGGTCAGCGCTCTCTCGAAGGCGTCATCGCAAACTTCCGAAGCTGCAGATTTGATGGAGGCTACCGCGCGGGTTAATCCATCGTCGAGTGCGTTTCCTTCTCTGGTCTTTCATCGCGCCAGACTCTTGATGGAAAGCAACCGAGCGGCCGAAGCGCGCGCGCTTCTCGATCGAACTCTCACTGAAAATAAGAAGTCGTTGCCTCCTTCAGCGGTGAATGCGTTGACCAGCCAGCGCATGATGCTGGCGGCAAGCCTCGGCGAATTTCTGGCGACGGCGCAACGGAAACCCGCAGGCTTTAGCGACAACGTTGACGATCGCGAAATTCCTTCTGACGAAAAAGAGTCTGCAACGATCACCAATGGAGCGAAGCTCTTCTTCGATTCAGACGCCGCCTATGCCTTCAACAGTTTGATGCCGGTTTCGATGATTGATGCAGCGGCGCAGAGCAAGGTGCTCGCTGCGAACCTGCACCGCGACGTCACACAGGCGGCGTTCATGCGCGCGGCGCTCCTCGATAACGCGAAGACCGCCAACTCGGTTGCGGCTCAATTGATCGGCGTCTATCCGCAACTCGCCGAGCTCGTCACTTCATATCAGAAAGCTGCAACGCCCGATGCGCGCAAGTTTGCGGCGGCATACATGGCTCTGAAGTTTCCGGGACTTCGGCCTTATGTCAGCGTCGGCATCGGCCGCTACACAGACGTCGGAGAGATGGATGATTACCGCGATAACTGGTGGTGCGCGCAATCGCCGACGACTTCGAAACTCGATTACTCGGGCGGAGAAGAGTCCGAAGGCGCGAAGAAACCGGCGAAGCCTGTGCCGGAGTTTTTGAAGAGCACTCAGGCTCAGGCTGCTCGCGAAGCCGCCGCATTGCAGGCTCTTGGCGCCGGTCCCAACTATCTCTGCCAGACTGTAATCAACTGGGCCAATCGAAATCCGACCGACGCGCGCGTTCCGGAAGCTTTGCACCTCGCGGTGAAATCGACACGCTACGGTTGCACCGACAAGGACAGCGGTCGCTGGTCCAAAGCCGCGTTTGATCTGCTCCATCGCAAATATCCAAACACGAGCTGGGCGAAAGAAACTAAGTACTGGTTCAAAGGTTAGCCGCCGAGTGCAACACGACGTGATTCAACACAAGCACACCAACGCTCTCGTCAGCGAAACCAGTCCGTACCTGCTTCAGCACGCGCATAATCCCGTCGACTGGTATCCGTGGGGTGAAGAAGCTCTTGCCAAGGCACGCGCCGAAGATAAGCCGATCCTTTTGAGCATCGGGTACTCGGCCTGTCATTGGTGCCACGTCATGGAGCGCGAGTCGTTCGAGAATGAAGAGATCGCGAAGTTGATGAACCAAAACTTCGTCAACATTAAAGTTGACCGCGAAGAACGACCGGACCTCGATCAGATCTACATGAACGCGGTGCAGATGATGACCGGGCACGGCGGCTGGCCCATGACGATGTTCCTTACTCCGAATGGCGTTCCGTTCTATGGCGGCACGTATTTTCCACCGACGGATCGCTACAACATGGCCGGCTTTCCGCGGGTTCTGATTAGCGTCGCCGAAGCTTACCGCGCGCAACCGGACCAGGTCGCGCATACCTCAACCGCGATGCTTGGTGAGTTGAGGCGCGTCGGCCTCATCACGGCGTCGCGCGGTGGTCTCGACATTGAACTGCTGGACGCGTCATTTCGCAGAATTACAGCAAACTACGACCAGAAGAATGGCGGATTTGGCGGCGCGCCAAAATTCCCGCCGGCGATGACGCTGGAATTCTTGATGCATACATACGCACGTACACGTTCGGCGGAAGCGTTGGAAATAATCGAACAAACATGTCGCAAGATGGCTGAGGGCGGAATCTATGATCAGTTAGGCGGAGGATTTCATCGCTATTCAACGGATGCAAAATGGCTGGTGCCGCACTTTGAAAAGATGCTCTATGACAACGCATTGCTCGCGCGCGCGTATCTGCACGTTTATCAGCTCACGAAGAGCGATCTCGCCCGGCGCATCGCGGTGGAGACGTTGGATTACGTCGTTCGCGAAATGACAGATTCAAGCGGTGGTTTCTATTCAACGCAGGACGCGGATTCCGAGGGCGAAGAAGGAAAGTTCTTTGTTTGGTCAAAAGCGGAAATTGAAAATGCTCTCGGGCCAAAAGAAGCCGCGCTGTTTTGTGATTACTTCGATGTGACGGACGAAGGGAACTTTGAAGGTCAGAACATTCTGCACGTTACTTCGCCGCTTGAAGATGTTGCCACGCGTCATGGAATGTCGACGGATGACGCTTCCACACTGATTGACCATGCCCGCAAAGAGTTATTTCGAATTCGCGAAAAGCGAGTAAAACCCGCCCGCGATGAAAAAGTACTCACGGCCTGGAATGGATTAATGCTTTCCAGCTTTGCGGAAGCGTCGGCAATCCTTGAGCGACCTGACTATCGCTCGATCGCGGAACGAAACGCTGAGTTCCTTCTCAATAACCTGAAACGCAATGGCCTGCTTCTGCGCACGTGGAAAAACGGCGAAGCAAAGTTGAACGGTTATCTTGAAGACTATGCTTGCCTGATCGAAGGCCTCGTGTCGCTCTACGAAGCGTCGGGTACGCTGCGATGGTTGGAGCACGCGATTGAACTAACCGATCGAATGATCGAAGAATTCTGGGACGAGCAGGACGGAGGATTTTTCTTCACCGGCAAAAGTCACGAGCAGTTGATCGTCCGCTCGAAAGATTTCATGGACAACGCCACGCCTTCCGGAAATTCGGTGGCCGCTTTCGCGCTGCAAAGGCTGGCATTGCTGACCGGCAATGAAAAATATCAGCGCCACGCCGTTACGATCCTGCGTCTGACGGCTGATCAAGTAAGCCGCTACCCTTCAGCGTTCGGTTGGATGCTGTGCGCGGCAGACTTCGAATTGTCAAAGCCGAAAGAAATCGCCGTCATCTCAAACGGCGAAAGCGAACGCTTAACTGAACTGCTCAAAGTTATCTGGACCGCGTATCTCCCCAATCGCGCCATCGCGCTCTCTTCCCGTAATCATGAAGCAGCGGCCGCTGTTGTGCCCCTGGTAGCCGGCAGACCGCCTGAGCCTGAGCCCAAGGTTTTTGTATGCGAAGGGTACACATGCGCAGCTCCAACGACCGAACCAGCCGTCCTCCGACAACAATTATCGTAAAAGGCCTGGATTTTGGCCGGAATAAAGGATTGACGAAAGCTTCCTCACAAAGCTATTCTTAAGAGGCCAACACTGTTGGCCACGTCGAAGCAGTGTTTAGCCCGCCTTTTGGCGGTAACACATCTTGGGTCCGTCCTTCCTGTACTCCAGCTCACGTCAGGTGTAGCCGAATGTCAAAAGAGAAACTGAAACAAATTGCCATCGTCGCCGGCGTTACTTCAGTGGCGGCGGCCGTGCTCATGTACGGCATTTACTCGATCTGGAAATTGCCGCTTCTTGGATGGAGCGGTCTGGGCTCTTTCCTGTTGCTGTTCGCGCTAACGGCATTCACCAGCCGCTTCACTGTTCCCGTAGCAAACGTGGATGGTGGCAATCATACGCACAAGTCCGTGGCCGACGCTTTCATCTTTCTGGCGGTGATGATGTACACGCTGGCGCCAGCCAATAATTTTGGTCCTCCAATCATTCTCGCCGGCGTAGTCGCTTTTGTTGCTTCGTTCGATCGCAAAGATAAGTGGTCGTCAGCCTTGGCGATTAGTCCATCGATTATCGCCACCTTCCTCGCGTCAGTTGTTTATAAGTTATTGGTCGTCGCGCTGGTAGGCAATGGCGTTGCCGGAAATCAGGAAGGTTTGGTGCTGGACCTTGTGCTGTTCCCGTTGTGTGTCTTCGGGGTGATCCATTATGCATTGACGACGCTCGGCACCGTTGTGTTGAGTTCGTTGTCAGGTACGCCGGTTAAAATTTCTCAGGAGAGTTTGGTCTGGACACTCATCACGCAGGTTGCGAATGTGACCTCTGCGGCGATGTTCTACGCCGCGATTCACGACGCCGGCATCCCGTTCCTGTTTGTCGGACTATTGATCGTTTTGTTGGTTCATCTGCTCTACAGGTTCAATGAAAAGCGTGTCACTGAAGTAACGCGCGCACAGGGCGAGAAACTGAAATACACGGAAGAGATCGCCGTGCTTCATATGAACACGATCGAATCGCTGGCCATCGCGATCGACGCTAAAGACCAGACTACGCACGGTCACGTGCGGCGCACGCAAATATACGCTACCGAAATGGGTAAGCTGTTGAAGGTCACTGAGTCAGAGTTGCGGGCATTGGTCGCCGGCGCTCTGCTTCATGACATCGGGAAACTCGCTGTGCCGGAATACATCCTCAACAAGCCGGGCAAGTTAACGGAATCTGAGTTTGCAAAGATGAAGATTCACCCGACCGTAGGCGGTGACATTCTGAAACGCGTCAATTTTCCGTATCCAGTCGAAGACATCGTTCGATTTCACCATGAAAAGTGGGATGGCAGCGGCTATCCGAAGGGCCTGCGCGGAAAAGAGATTCCGCTCGTCGCGCGCATCATTTCGGTAGTCGACTTTTACGACGCGACTCGCTGCGATCGCCCCTATCGCAAAGGCATGAAGCGCGAAGACTCTCTGGCTCTGCTGCAGAAAATGTCGGGCTCCTCGTTCGATCCGAAAGTCGTTGAACTATTTACTCGCAACGTCGCTGAATTCGACAAGTTGATTGACGCGCACGATATCCAGGAGCAGGTGCAGCCCATCATTACCGACATGACAAACGCGCGTCCGGACGCGGGCTTGGCTTCTGACGTCCTCGGCACGCCGGACGATAGTCTTGGCTTCCGCTCAATTACCGAGGCGCAGCGCGAAGTGTTCGCGCTTCATGAAATAGCGCAGACGATCGGTTCTTCTTTGAACATGAACGACACGGTTACCCTAATCGCAAACAAGCTGCACTCGATCGTTCCATTCGACACTTGCGTGATTTTTATTGTCGATGATCGCTTGGGCAAAGCGGTCGCGATTCACGCCGTTGGTGATCATGTTGAACTCTTCCATCGCCGCAGGATGAATATCGGCGATGGCATTACCGGTTGGGTCATCGCTAACGGACGTTCAATGTGCAACTCCTCACCTGAGCTCGATCTGGTGGGCATTGAAGAAGATGTCGCCAAAAACTATCGCGGCGTGCTTGTCTCGCCGCTGATCCGCGAAGACGGCGCCTTCGGCGCGATCACGCTTTATTCGAAGGGACGGACGTCGTACACAAGCGAGCATGTGCGCCTGCTTGAGTCGGTAGCACAGCACGCAGCTTCCGCTCTTAATAACGCACTAACGTTTGAGCGAACCAAAGAAAGTGCATTGACAGATCCTTTGACTGAGCTGCCGAATTCGCGAGGCTTCTACATGATGCTCGAGCAGCGCCTGGCAGAGTGTCAGCGTTTGGGTCGTGAGTCGCTGTCATTGATCTGCATGGATGTGGATGATTTCAAGCAGATTAACGATCAGTGGGGCCACGCGATTGGGGATCGCTTGTTGGCGAGCGTTGCCCGCATAGTTCGAAAAGAGTTGCGGCAGATGGACATTTTGTCTCGTTACGCCGGCGATGAATTCGTCGCGATCATGCCGATGGCGTCGCAGTCTATGGCAGAGGCAGCCGCTGAACGCATACGACTGGCGGTCAGCAAACAGAAATTCGCGGTTCGCACCGGCAAATCTGTCGACGTCGCAATCAGCGCCGGCATCTCCTGTTTCCCGAATGACGGCGAAACGACTGAGGAATTGTTGACTGCCGCCGCGCGCAATATGCAGAAAGACAAACACGCTCGCAAAAACCTTTTGAGTCTTACAAGTTTACCGGCTCCGGCTCGCATCGATCACTACACCTAATCGAGTCTTACTCTTTCAAGCGAATTAATTAAGATCAAGAGCGCACTTGCCTCGGCGGAAGTGTCGCGTATAATCGTGTCTCGCACGTAATTTTGTCGGCCAGCGATTAGCTGGCCGATTCGCACTAGAGCTGAGGATGCGCAGTCAAACAACTCAACGCCAGGAAACCGTGAGCTCAAACACCCCCGGTATAGTCGATCAGCCGACCTCGAAAGAGAAAGCGACTCTCAAAGAAGATCCGGAAACGCTGCGCAAACTATTCCACCAGATGTTGCTGATTCGGCGCTTCGAAGAAAAGTGCGCTGAGTCGTACAGCCTCGGAAAAATTGGCGGCTTCTGTCATCTATATATCGGTCAGGAAGCGGTCGCAGTCGGGTCGATCTCGACTCTTCGTCAGGACGATTACGTCGTCACGAGTTATCGTGAACACGGACAGGCAATCGCCAAAGGTATTTCGCCGGATGCCGTGATGGCTGAGTTGTATGGCAAAGCTACGGGCTGTTCAAAGGGCAAAGGCGGCTCGATGCATCTGTTCGACGCCAAAGTAAATTTCATGGGCGGCCACGCGATCGTGGGCGGTCAAATTCCGCTCGCGACCGGCCTCGCCTTCGCTTCCAAGTACAAAGAAACGGATCAAGTCACTCTTTGTTTCTTTGGCGAAGCCGCCGTGAATCAGGGCGCCTTTCATGAGTCGCTGAACATGGCGCAGCTTTGGAAGCTGCCCTGTATTTACATCTGCGAAAACAACATGTACGGCATGGGCACATCTTTGCAGCGCGCGATGTCCATGAATGAAGTCGCGACGAAGGCTTGTGCGTACGAGTTGGCATCGGAATTTGTCGATGGCATGGATGTCCTTGCGATGCGAGCTACGACGCAGCGCGCAGTCGATCGCGCGCGAAAACAATCGCTCCCCACTTTGATCGAAGCCAGGACCTATCGATACATGGGCCACTCAATGTCTGATCCGGGGAAATATCGAACGCGTGCTGAGATCGAAAAATATCAAGAGCGCGATCCGCTCAAGCTATTCCGCGCGCAGTTGGAAGAGCAGGATCTGCTGACCGAAGACGATGTGAAAGAACTGGAAGCGGAAGTTCGCGAAGAAGTCGAGCATGCCGCGAAGTTTGCTGACGAAAGTCCTTTGCCGGCGCCGGAAGAATTAAGCACGAACGTTTACGCGAATCCGTTAAGCTAACCAAACGATGGCTATCATCACGATGCGCGATGCCTTGAACGACGCTCTCCGCGAGGAGCTTGCGCGCGACACGAATGTCTTTCTCATGGGGGAAGAGGTTGCGGAGTACCAGGGCGCGTACAAAGTTACGAAAGGGTTGCTGGAAGAGTTTGGTGGGAAACGCGTCATCGATACGCCGATTACCGAATTGGGATTTGCCGGTTTGGGAGTGGGAGCGGCCATGGCTGGCTTGCGACCGATCATCGAGTTTATGACGTTCAACTTCTCGATTTTGGCGACTGACCAAATTATTAATTCAGCGGCCAAGATGCTTTACATGTCGGCCGGCCAATTCAAAATTCCGATTGTGTTTCGCGGCCCGGGCGGATCGGCTTATCAGGTTTCGTCGCAGCATTCGCAGGCGCTTGAATCGTGGTTCGCTTATTTTCCCGGTCTAAAAGTTGTTATGCCTTCGACGCCCGCCGACGCGAAGGGCCTTTTGAAGAGCGCGATTCGCGATGACGATCCAGTGATTTTCATCGAACAGGAACGAATGTACGGAATGAAGGGAGAAGTTCCGGAAGACGAGGACTTCACAATTCCGCTCGGCGTTGCTGATGTGAAAAGAGAAGGATCCGACGCAACGATTATCGCGCGCTCGTTGATGGTGCCCGCCGCCTTGAAAGCCGCCGACGAGCTTTCGAAAGAGGGAATCGAGTGCGAGGTGATCGATCCGCGGACGATTCGCCCGCTCGACATTGACACGATCATTCGCTCAGTCGAAAAAACTAATCGCGTCGTCATTGCGGAAGAGTCGCATCCATTCTGCGGTGTGGGCGCCGAAATCAGCGCGGAGATTCACGAGCGCGCATTCGATTACCTGGACGCGCCGGTTAAGCGTGTCTCGGGTGCGGACGTGCCCATGCCTTACGCGAAGAATCTCGAGCAATTGGCAATACCCGACGCTCCGCAAATCATCGCGGCAGTCAAAGAAGTAACTTACGTTTAGTAAATAGTGAATCGTAAATAGTAAATAGAAAACCGCGTCTGCGTCTATTCACGATTCACGATTTACCATTCACCAGTTATGGCTACTCAAGTCGTCATGCCGAAACTTTCGCCCACGATGGAAGAGGGGCAAGTTGCGCGCTGGTTAAAAAAAGAGGGCGACAAGGTCGCGATGGGCGAGCCGCTCGCCGAAATCGACACCGACAAAGCAACGATGGAGATGCAAGCCCTGTCGGCGGGCGTGCTGCGCAAGGTGCTCGTCAAGGAGGGCGAGAGCGCGCCGCTGGGCCAACCGATCGCGATCATTGGGGAGCCTGACGAAGACATCTCAGAATTTTTGAAGGGGGCGAAGGCTCAGCAACCGGCCAAGACCGGAGACGACGAGCCGAAGAAGCAGCCTGAGTCAGAGGCCGCCCCCGCGTCCGAGCAAACTGAAGAAGAAAAATCGGAACGTGCTGCATCGCCCGAACCTGCGCGGAAGGCGGAACCGTCCCATGCAACTCGAACTGATGGAAAAGGACCGGGCGGTCGCATGTTGGTATCGCCAATCGCCGCCCGCATGGCAGCAGAAGGCGGGGTCGATTTGGCAGCGGTGCAGGGAAGCGGCCCCGGCGGCAGAATAATCAAGCGCGACATCGAAGCCGCGATGAAAGAGCCCAAGGCTGCGCCCGCCGGCAAACCGACTCTGCGGCCGATCGCTTTACCCAAAGCGGCATCCGGCGCGACTTACGAATCTTCAGCTTATCGCGATGAGCCGATGAGCGAGATGCGCCGGACGATTGCGCGCCGGCTGGTTACCTCGCTTGGTCCGGTGCCGCATTTCTTTCTCACCACTGAAATTGAAATGGATCGCGCCGCTGATATGCGGCAACAAATCAACACGCTCTATCCGGATGCGAAAGTCAGCATCAATGATGTGATCATTAAAGTTGCCGCCGTAGCTTTGATTCAACATCCACAGGTTAACGCTTCTTTCCAGGATAAGACGGTTCGATTTTACGAACATGCGGACGTTGGCGTCGCGGTTGCGACTGAACATGGATTGATCACTCCCGTAATTCGATCGGCTGATCTAAAATCGCTGCCCGACATCGCTTCTGAAGTGCGCGAGCTTGCCGGACGAGCTCGCGCGCGAAAGCTCAAGCCCGAAGAATATCTGGGCGCGACCTTTTCAATCAGCAATCTTGGCATGTTTGGCATCGATGAATTCACTGCCGTGATCAATCCGCCGGAAGCTGCAATTCTCGCGGTGGGCGCCATGGCTGAAAAGCCGGTCGCGCGAGAAGGCGAAGTTGTTGTGCGACAGATGATGCGCGTGACGATGTCTTGCGATCATCGCGTCGTCGATGGAGCAGTCGGGGCGCAGTTTCTACAAACATTCAAACAGATTCTGGAAAACCCACTCTACTTGTTTCTCGGATCGTAACGGCCGATTTCAGTTTGTTAGTTCAAGAGATCGGGTAGGTACCCGATCTTTTTTTTCGACACAACGCCAGTGAAGCAATCCGACTCTCCGAAAAGTAGCGCCGCTCCGCATGTTGCACTGATTGCGGTACAGGTCATGTTTGCGACGTGGCCAGTGCTCGGCAAGATCGCGCTGAGGACGTTGCCGAGTTTAAGTCTTGTCGGCTTTCGCGTGTTTGGCGCGGCGGTCGCATTAACGGCGATTGGACTCGCGACAGGAAAGCTCGGCCGCATCGCGCGAAATGATTGGCTCTTGTTGGCGGTGTCGAGTTTTCTCGGCGTCGTCTTCAATCAATGGCTGTTTGTGAAAGGTCTCTCGTACACGACTGCCATCAATGCGACTTTGATCGGAACGACGATTCCGGTGTTTACGCTGCTGGTCAGCATTCTGCTGGGAAACGATCGTGGGTCACTGCGCAAGCTCATTGGCATCGTGCTGGCTGGAGCGGGCGTGGTCTACTTAATTGGTCCTGAGCGCGCCAACTTTTCACACGCTTCGGTCATCGGCGATCTGCTCATCGTCGCGAATTCGCTCTGCTACGGAACGTACATCGCCATTTCAAAAGGACTCGTAAGCAGGTACAACGCGCTCACTGTGATCACCTGGATCTTTATTGTTGGTTGCGTACCTGCCGTGCCTGTGGGCGCGTTGAGCTTTTCACGCGTAGCAATAAGTAGCGTGCCGCTGTCCGTCTGGCTCGCCGTCGCGTACATCGTTCTGATTGCGACAGTGGTTTGCTACTACTTGAACTCGTGGGCGCTGTCGCGCGTGCCGCCGAGCACGGTTGCGATTTACATTTACCTTCAACCATTGATCGCGTTCGCGCTGGCCCCGTTGCTGCTGGGTGAGAAAGTGGGGGTGCGGATTATCGTCGCGTCATTGCTTGTCTTCGCCGGCGTCGCCGTGGTCACAATTCGAGGTCGCGCACGCGCGATTGAAGAAGTCTCAGAGCATCCAGAGGCCTTTGGACATTGAAGAGAAAAGGGCTAAAGGTTAAAGGGGAAAAAGGGAACGGGTAAAGGGGAAAGGGTAAAGGGTAAAGGGGCGCTATGCCAATGCATCGATAGTTATTGATTCCAAACTCGGTAATCTGACTTTGGTCGCTAGCCTCTTAACTCTAATCTCTAACCTCTACTTTTATGGGCTGGATTGTCATCACAACGCTGCTTGTTTTCTACGCGCTGGGCGTTTGGGTTTTCCATGCGAACGGGCCCGTACGCGCACTGCCCCTCATCGCCGTTTGCGTCTTGATCGTGGACCGCCTTCTTATTCGCAAATACAAATCTAATTAAGTTCGCAGTGGCGCATCGCACGTTCGACATTTTGATCGCCGTCGAGCATTCAAGGTGTGACACGATGGACAACGCACGTACATCGCCCGCGCGAATAGATGCATGATGATATAGCTGCCGCCGAGAATGGCGACAGCTAAGCCAATGTTAATGAGAGTATCTTTCAGCTAGTTAAGTGGCGACGCTTTTATGCCGCACGTTTCGCGCTCGCGTTCTTATTATCTTCTAGAGAGCGTTGATACGCCTGGCCCCGTTCATAACCGCGACGGAATGCGTCCATCCCGGATTCATTGCCGTACTTTGTGCGCAGGCTTTCGACCGTCGCCTCGAAACCTCGCCCGCGTCGATCCGGATGCAAAGCTGCTTCAAAGCCCAGACGATAAGCCGCTTCATCAAGATTGAAGTTGCCGCCCTGGCTTGAATAGTGCGCTTCCTCTGCGCCTCGCAAACCGATCCACCATTGCTCGCGCGCGGCATCGATCGACTCAGCGCCGGCTCTTTCCAATTCGGTGCGAGCGCGCGCGGCAGACTCATCACTCTCGGTTAAGGCGATCAGAACCGAGCGGCCCCGTCGCAAAGCGTCTTCATACAAGTAAAGCTCGTCCTTTGGCAAGCCGCTCGCGAGGTTATCCTCGATGGCAGATCCGGCAGCCGCTCCTGCCGCCGCGCCACCAATTCCCAGTAGCGCGGCCCCAATCAAGCCCAGCGCGAATACTGGCCCAACGCCCGGTACCAAAGCGGTGGCGGCGACCATGCCGGCTTGCAATCCTCCGGCGACTCCCAGCGCGCCGCCGACCGCGCCACCCACAGCCGTGCCCATTCCCGGCTGTTCGGTCTCGGAAGTGAGTACTTTCGTTTCGATCTCATTTTCAGGTGAGCGCGGCGAAATTACGCTGATTTGATCCTGCTCGATTCCTAATGAGCGCAACATCGCAGCTGCGCGTTTCGCGTCTGCGAACGAATTGAAAATTCCGACAACGGTGTCTTTCCAGCACATTGGGATCCTAAGCTTAGAATTCCACGTGGACAAGTTGTCGCG
>JADMIO010854469.1_pt1 | contig 24828 bp, 22 predicted proteins | sample 8958161 | NCBI WGS metagenome assembly JADMIO01 (sample SAMN16585339, study PRJNA669376) | soil metagenome | isolation source: Crop rotation soil | place: USA: Cullars Rotation, Alabama | collected 2011
CGCGACAACTTGTCCACGTGGAATTCTAAGCTTAGGATCCCAATGTGCTGGAAAGGCGAATTGCATCCCTTGCTGCTCGCGCACGCCACCCACCGTGCGCGCCGAGCGCAGCGCCGTCGAGCCGGTGAGGTTCACCAGCACGGGCCCGAAGGTCTGCTCGAACGCGAGCGCGAACGTGCCCTGGAAGGCGCCCGTGCCGGTCGCGTCGGTGGCGAGCAGGTGCGACGCCGACTCGGGCGCGACGCCCGTCGGCAGCGAGAGGCCCGCGGAGAGCGCGATCCCCGGCACGCGGAGCGAGGAGCCCGGCAGCGTGAGGTCGTAGCGGGCGCCGATCTGGAAATCGCCCGCGCCGGCGCCGATCTCCGAGATCCCCGGCACGCGCCGCCAGGTCTCGACGAGCGGCAGGAGCAGGGAGACCTGCGCGCGGGGGAGCACCCGCACGCTGACCGCGAGGTCTTGCTCGAAGTCGATCTCGGAGGTGCGAGCGCCGACGAAGCGGTGCTTGCCGTCGAACGATCCGTAGATGTCGGTCGCGCGCGCCTGCACGCCCACGAGCACATCCTCGTGAGGCGAGAGCCGCGCGGGCGTGAGCGCGCTCCCGCCGGCACAGCACGACTGCGCCTCGGCCCGGAGCGGGACCCCGAGCGCCAGCGCCGCCGCGAGCGCGGCGCTACGGGATCTGGAGCTCGATGGTCGCACTGTCCTCGAGCGGCCCCGAGAGCTTCGTCTTGAGCTGCCAGGCGCCCGCCATGAAGAGGCCGACCTTCGAGACCAGATAATGCCCCTGCCCCTTGGCCTCGACGACAGGCTTGGTCGAGGTGCCGTGTCCCATCGCGGGCATCCACGGCGAGACCTCGAGGGCGAGATCGTCGAGCCCCTCGCCGCCTTCTCCCTTGATGACGAGCTCGACGTCGATCGCGCCGCGCGAGGGCGGCTGATCCGGCGCCGTGCGCACCTCGATGGCCAGCCCGTTCGCGTCGCTGCGGAGCGTCACGTAGGGATCGGCGGGGAACGTCTCGCCGCCCGCGCCGCCCGACTCGCTCGAGCAGCCGAGCGCGGCGACCGCGATCGAGCAGAGGAGCAGAGTGAGCTTCGATTGCATGGTGTCTCCTTCAGGGCACGTCGACGAAGAAGGCCACGTGGCCGTGCGGCGAGTCCTCCGTGAGGTCGACGCACTCCTCGAAGAGGTGGAATCGCACGGTCCATTTGCCGGGCTTGTCGAAGCGAATCGGCCCGATCTCGTAGGTGCCGGGCGACTTCTCGGACGTCTTCGGATGGCTGTTCGGGGCCGGGTGGACGTCGTCGAGGTACACCTCGGTCTCGGGCCCCGCGCCGACGAGCGGAGTGCCGTCGGTCTTGTTCGTGGCGACGAGGGTGAAGGTGACATCGGTGTTCTCGTAGATGTCGGTCGACGTCCACTTGACGTGGTATTTGCAGTCGTCGTCGTCGCCCTCGGCGTTGAACAGGACGGGAGCCTCCTCCTCGACGGGCGCGCCGCCCGCGCCGCTCGTTCCACCGCCGCCGCCGCCGGTGCCGCCCGCCTCGCATGCGGCCGGGCTGGTCGCCTGCACCTCGCTGCCACAGTGGGTGTCCTTCGCCCCCGAGACCGGCCCGCCGGGCGAGCCCTGGTGTCCGCCACCGGTGCCGCCGCCGCTCGACGAGCAGGACGCGCCCGCGAAGAGCCCGCAAAGCGTCACCGCTGCGAGCGGAAGGGAGAGCCAGCCAAGCGTGCGCGTAAGCATCGAAGACCTCCTGGGGGCGCCGTGCGTGTCGACGTCCGGACCCTAGCGCACGCGCTTCCGCCGAACGATGCGGCATGTTGTCGCAGGCTGCGCGCCGGTTCGCGCGATGGTCGGAGCGCCGCGCCGTGGTACTCTCCGGAAGATCATGAGCTTGCGAGCTTTGGTGACCGGACGCGCGCCGCTCCCGGCCTTCCTCGTCGCGGGCGGCGCGGCGATCGCGCTCGGGTGCGGCCCTTCTGCCCCGGTGTTCGAGTGCGTGAAGGGCCTCGACCTCGCCTGCGCGCCGCTCTACGACCCGACCTTCGATCAGGTGTTCAACCGCACCCTCCACCCGACGTGCGCCCAGCCCGGGAGCAACTGCCACGCTTCCGAGGGTGCCAAGGGAGGCCTCGTCTTCGAGGACGCGAGCGCCTCGTTTGCCCTGCTCATGGGCGACACGGACGGGCGCGCGCGCGTGATCGCGGGCGACGCCGCGTGCAGCCTGATCGTCGAGCGGCTCGCCTCCGCCGATCTCGGGATGCCACCCGGAGGCCCGCTCTCGGACGCCGAGCGATGCGCGATCGTGCAGTGGATCGAGGCGGGAGCGAAGCGATGAGGCGTCTCGCCCTCGGGGTGCTCACCACGACGGTGATCGGCGCGGCGATCGGCGCCGCGAGCTGCGGCACCGGCGGCACCGGCGGCGCGGGAGGAGGCGGCGGAGACCCACCGGCGCTCACCGCCGAGGAGCTGAGAGACCCGCAGGCGTGCGCGACGTGCCACCCCGATCACCACAGGGAGTGGTCCGGCAGCATGCACGCTTATGCGGCCGAAGATCCGGTGTTCCTCGCCATGAACGCGCGCGGCCAGCGCGAGACCAACGGCGCGCTCGGTGCGTTCTGCGTCAACTGCCACGCTCCCATGGCGGTGCGCTCCGGCGCCACCAAAGACGGCTTGAACCTCGCCGATCTCCCCGCCTCGCAGAAGGGCGTGACCTGCTTCTTCTGCCACTCGGTCGACGCGGTGACGGGCACGCACGACGCGGCCCTCACGCTCGCCGGCGACGGCGTCCTGCGCGGCGGCATCCAGGATCCGGTCCACACCACCGCGCATCAGGCCGCCTATTCACCGCTGCTCGACCGCGGCAGCCCCGAGTCGGCCACGCTCTGCGGGAGCTGCCATGACATCGTGAGCCCGCTCGGCGCGCACCTCGAGCGCACCTTCGAGGAGTGGAAAGGCACGCTCTTCTCGCACGGCTCGACCGAGCTCACCTGCGGTAACTGCCACATGGCGGGCCGGGACGGCCTCGCCGCGCAGGCCAACGGCGTCAAGCTGCGGCGCGTGCACGCGCACACGTTCCCGGGCGTCGACACCGCCCTCACCGCCTTTCCCGAGGCCGAGGCGCAGCGCGAGGCGGTGCAGCAAGCGCTCGATTTCACGCTCCAGGCCGAGATCTGCGTGAAGGGTTTGCCGGGGAATGCCACGATCCAGGTCATCCTCGACAACGTGGGAGCCGGGCACCTCTGGCCGAGCGGCGCCACGCAGGACCGGCGCGCCTGGGTCGAGGTCGTCGCGTCCGCGGCCGGGCAGGTGGTCTATCAGAGCGGCGTCGTCCCCGAGGGGACGGCCATCACTACGCTGAACGACCCGGATCTGTGGCTGATCCGCGATTGCATCTTCGACGGGCAGGGCAAGCAAGTGCACATGTTCTGGGAGGCGGCCAGCGTCGACTCGAACCAGCTCCCGGGCCCGACCACCAACGTGCCCACCGATCCGGCCTTCTTCCTCACCCACGTGATCAGGAAGTATCCACTCGCCACCTCGGTCCCGCCGACCATCGCGACGTTCCCCGACAAGGTGACGATGCGCATGCGCCTCGAGCCCATCGGGCTCGACGTGCTCGACGACCTGATCGCGAGCGGCGATCTCGACGCCTCCGTCCGCGAGAAGATGCGCGTGCTCACGCTCGCCGGCACCGTGCTCGAGTGGACCAAGGAGGCCGCCGCGGGCATCCAGTTCATCGAGCAGGGATTGCCTGTCTCGTGCGTGTCGGGCGGGCTGACGACGGGCACCACGAACCCCGCGCCGGAGCACGCGAAGTGCCCCTGACGCGCTATCCCTCGACGCAGAACGTGAACATCACGGAGTCCGGGTCGCCCTGCGCGGGCTGCACCGTGAAGGTGATCTGCCAGATCCCCGGCATCTGCAGGTAAACAGGCGTGATCTCGTAGGTGCCGTCCGAGGCCTTGGGCTTCGAAGGAGGCTTGATGTGGCTGTAGTGCCCGTGATCGGGCATGTACGACACCGTGGTGATGGTGGCGCCCTCTACCGGCTTGTCCGATCCGTCGAGGACCTGAATCGTGAACGTGTTGCTGTCGATCGACGGCGGCGCGGGATTCGCATCCTTGAACCGGATCTTCATCGCCTTGTCGGCGGCGATGCCCTCGAGGCCGACGGCGTAGACCTGGGCGCGCGGATCGGCCGCGCACACGGCCCCGGAGGAGGTGCCGCTCGAGTCCCCGCCCGCGCTCGACGACGCATTTCCGCCCGTTCCGCCGCTCGATTCGCCCTTGCAGCCGGCCATGATCGACAGGGCCAAGGCCGCCTCCAGAACCGCCGCCCCGAACCAGCGCGCCGGCCTTCGTCTCGTGCTCGTCATCGCGATCGGTTCTCCTCTCTCGAGCATACGCCATCCGCGCCGAGATGCTCTACGCCGCGCGGCCGCGCCGGTTTCGGTGCTGGACGCGGGGCGTTCGCGCCGGCATGAGGAGCTCGCCGATGCCCGCGACCCCAACGGCACAATCTGCCCACCACGCGTCGGACGTAGCCTCCCGGGCCGCGCGGAGGACCCTGATGGCGCTGCTCCTCGGCCCGCTGCTCGGAGCCGCGCTGCCCGAGCTCGGGGCGCGGACGAGCCACCGCTTCTGGTCTGCCATGGTCGACGACGAGGTGCTCGACGCGCAGCGCGCCGACGGGTTGATCGGGCTCGCTCGGCCCGGCGACGTCGACGTCGTCATCGTCGGCAGCAGCATCGCGCACAGCGGCGTCGACGAGCGGCTCCTCGAGGAGCGCCTCCGGCCGCGCAGGATCCGCGCGCTGCACCTGGCGGTGGCGGCCGCCTCCCCCGCGAGCGTGGCCATGATGCAGACTCGGCTCCTCGCCCTCCGGCCGCGCGCCATCGTCTATCTGGTGAGCCGCGCCGAGCTCTCGCGGCACGATCTCGAGGCGCGGACGCGCTTCTACGATCCGCGCGCCGCAGCGCGGATCTTCCGCCCCGACGAGCTCGCGCGCGACCACGAGCTTCACGTCAGGGGCGTGATCGAGTGGGCCAGCGTCCTCCGGCGGCGCGGCCCCAGCTTCGTCGCCGCGTCGCTCGTGCCGGATCGACCACCGCAGCTCACCGTCAGCATGCGTGACGCCATGCCGGCCCCGCCGGCCCGCATGAGGCGCTCGATCGAGGAGGCCGCGGCCTCCATCGACCGAGGCCCGGTGAACGACGAGGCGCTCTTCGCGCGCGCCCTCGCGGAGATGGCCGAGAGCGCCGCGAAGGCGGGGATACCCCTGCTCTTCGCGCAAAGCCCGCTCCACGAGGATCTGCGGCGGCCGGACTGGATCCACGGAAACTTCAGCGGAGCGCTCGAGGACGTGCTCGATCGCCTGGCGCAGCGACGCGGCGTCCTGCGGGTCCGGGCCGAGCAACTCGGCCCCTTCCAGCGCGAGCAGTTCCGCGACGGAACGCACGTCGGCCCAATCGGCCGCGGTCGAATCACCGTGGCGATCGCCGCCGCCCTCGCTCCGGCCCTGCGCGACGACGATGGTCTTCAATAGCCTCCCGTTCGTCCTGCTCCTCGCGGTCACGTTCCTGGCCTGGAGCGCGGCGAAAGGGCGGGCGCGCACGCTCATCCTGCTCGTGATGAGCTACGTGTTCTACGCCGGTTGGGACCCGCGCTACGTGCCTCTCCTGATGTTCTCGACCGTGCTCGACTTCGCCGTCGGGAGGGCGCTCGATCGCACGGAGGCGCCCGCCGCGCGCAAGGCGTTGCTCGCGGCCAGCCTCGCGGGCAACCTCGGGCTGCTCGTCTATTTCAAATACTGGCTCTTCTTCCTCGGCGCCCTCGGCCTCTCGGCCACGCCCGCCGCCCACCTGCGACAGGCCTTCAGCGCCTCTCCCACCGTACCCGCCGGGCTCTCGTTCTACACGTTCCAGACGCTCGGCTACGCGATCGACGTCTATCGGCGCAAGACGCCCGCGTGCAAGAGCCTCGTCGAGTTCTCGCTCTTCGTCTCGTTCTTTCCCCACCTCATGGCGGGACCGATCATGAGGGCCGACGACCTCCTGCCCCAGCTCCGCGCCAACCGCACGCCGGCCCCGGCGGAGGTGGTGAGAGGCGTCGAGCTGTTCATGCTCGGCATGGTGAAGAAGGTCTTCATCGCCGACAACCTCGGCCTCCTCGTCGACGCGGTCTACGCGGATCCGACCCGGTGGAGCGGGGCGACCATCGCGCTCGCCGGCGCCCTCTTCTCGGTGCAGGTCTATTGCGACTTCTCCGGCTACAGCACCATGGCCATCGGCCTCGGCCGCCTCTTCGGCTTCGAGCTGCCGCAGAACTTCCGGTATCCGCTCCTCGCCACCGATCCGCTCGAGTACCGCCGCCGCTGGCACATCACCATGAGCGAGTGGTTCCGCGAGAACGTCTTCCACCCGCTCGGCGGCAGCCGGAGAGGGCCTGTCCGCGGCGCGCTCAACCTCATGGTGGTGTGGGTGGCCTTCGGACTCTGGCACGGCGCGGCGTGGACCTTCGTGTGGTGGGGGCTCTACAACGGCGTGATCCAGACCATCAACCGCGAGCGGCTGCGGCGGGGGCTCGTGCTCCCGGAGTTCTCCGGCAAACCCGTGCTCGGATGGCTCCTCACCTTCGGCCTCTGCGTCCCTTCGTCTCTCATGTTCCGCGCGGGGAGCCTGCGGCAGGGGCTCGACCTCACGCGACGTGCCCTGACGCTCGACTCCGGTGCTCCGGCGCCGCTGCTCTGGGGGATCATCGCGGCGGGGCTGCTCGCGGTGCACCTGGCCAGCCATCGGCTCTACGACGAGGACCTGCTGGTCAAGCTGCCCTGGGCCGCGCGCGTGGCGATCCTGGGCCTCGCGACGACGCTGATCCTCGTGGGGAGCGCAGGGCGCCGGCCGTTCGTGTATTTCCAGTTCTGAGGGTGCTCCGCGCGTAGAACGCGACGAGTTGGGATATGTTGGCGTCTTGTCATGACGCCGACCTCGCGCCGAGTCGCCCCCGCTGCCCTGATCGCAACCCTGCTCGCCGTGCCCGCCGCCCGCGCCGACGGGCCGGGGTTGCCGAACCTGAGCTACGACCCGGCCGAGGTGCTCACGGTCATCGGCCACATCGGCGCCGAGAACGGGTCGCCGCGCGGCCACGGCACGCTCTCGTTCCACCGCGGATACCTCACCGTCATCTTCTCGCGCGACAGCGGCAAGGGCGACGGCGGGTTCGCGTTCTACGACGTCGCGGATCCGCGCCACCCGATGCTCGTCTCCGCGAAGGACGACGACGAGACCGAGGATCTCCGCGAGTCGCACGGATACGGCTTCTGGGGCGACTACGTGGTGCTGCAGGCGTCCTTCGGCGTGCAGTTCTGGGACTGGTCGGACGTGATGAATCCCAAGCTCGTCAGCTACCTGAAGCTGCCGGGCATCGTGGCCTCCGACTACATCGCCGGTGCGTGGTGGGCCTTCTGGCAGGCGCCCTACGTGTACGTCGGCGGGTCGCAGAACGGGCTCTTCATCCTCGACGCGACCGACGTCGCCAACCCCACGATCGTCGACCGCGGCGACGAGCGCCCCAATCCAATCCCGACCCAGACGCTCGGCGGCTTCCGCGTCGGGCCGGTGTTCGCGGTCGGCAACACGCTCGCGATCTCGGGCATGGATGATCCCGGCTACGCGATGCTCGACATCCGCGACCCGAGGAACCCGATCGTCCTCAGCACCCGGCGGATCGGGATGCCGAAGGTGTACAGCGCGCTCTTCAACGGCGGCCGCATCTACGGCCCCGGAGACGACACGCGCGTGCACGTGCACGACGTGTCGGACCCGTTCCACATCGTGGAGCTGGGCGCGTCCGACGCCTGCGCCGACAAGGGCGGGTATCTCTCGATTCAGGACGGCTTCGCCCACACCGGCGCTTCGAAGGAGTACGCGAAGGTCGACATCTCCGGCACGAGCGCCTTCCCGATCGTCGCCAGGACCTCGAGCAACGTCCCCGGGCGCGACGAGGACTTCGGCACCGTGCTCGGCAACCTCGTCGCCATCAGCGACGACCACGGCAACGGTAGCTGGCTCGTGCCGCACCAGGGCGCGCCCGATACCACGCCGCCGGCCGTGAATTTCGTGAGCCCGCCGAGCGGCGCCACCGGCGTGGCGCGGACGGCGCGCGTCGGGATGACGTTCACGGATCAAATCGATCGGCGCTACGCGGACACGACCACCTTCCTGGTGAGGCCCGTCGGCGGCGTCGCGCTGCCGGGACGGTACAGCTACCAGACCAACATCCTGAACTTCTCGCCCGACGCCGAGCTCGCGCCGAGCACGACGTACGAGATCGTCCTGCCGAAGGGCGGCCTGCGCGACCTCGCCGGAAACGCGCTCTCCGAAGCGTTCGTGAGCTACTTCTCGACGGGCAACGCAATCGACAACCCGCTCTGCAAGGCCACCACGTCGGGTCCCGTGGTGCCGGGCGCGGAGGCATCGTTCTCGGCCACCGCGAAGGCGACTGGCAACCTCACGTTCGCCTGGGACTTCGGCGACGGCTCGGCGACGACCGCGCCCGCGAAGGAGACCGCCGCGAAGCACGCTTATGCCAAGGCCGGCCATTACACGGTGAACGTGCTCGTGCGCGACGCCGGCGATCTCCTCACCACCTGCTCGTTCGGGCAGACGGTGCACCGCCCGCTCACGCCCGCTCGCCCGACGCGATCGTCGACCGTGCTCGTCGACGACGCGGCCTCGCGCGTGTGGGTCGTGAACCCGGACAGCGGCTCGGCGAGCGCGTTCGACACAGCGCCGCTCGCGCGCCGCTTCGAGGTGCCCGTGGGCCGGAAGCCGCGCGCCGTCGCGAAGGCGAAGGACGGCACCGTGTGGATCGCGGTCGAGCGCGACGCCCGCATCGCCGTGCTCGACGCGGGCGATGGGCACGAGGTCGCGTCGATCGCGCTGCCGCGCGGATCGCGCCCATTCGGCCTCTCGTTCTCGCCGGACGGGGCGCGGGCCTACGCGTCGCTGCAAGGCACGGGCGAGCTGGTCGAGATCGATCCCGAGGCGCGCGCCGTCACGCGCAAGCTGGCGGTGGGCCCGACGCCGCGCGGCCTCGCGGTGTCGGCCGACGGGTCGCGGGTGCTCGTCACGCGCTTCCTCTCCGCGGACGATCGCGGCGAGGTCTTCGAGGTCGACGCCGCGTCGTTCACGCCCGCCCTCACCTATGCGCTCGAGCTCGACCAGACGCCGGACTCGGAGTCGAACGGATCGGGGCTGCTCAATTACCTCCGCAGCGTGGCCATCTCGCCCGACGGCGCGACCGCGTGGGTGACGGCGAAGAAGGACAATATCGGCCGAGGCGCGTGGCAATCGGGCCAGCCATTGACGTTCGAGAACAGCGTGCGCACCGTGGTCGCGTCGCTCGATCTGTCCGCGGGCGCGGAGGCGATCGAGGCGCGGCACGACTTCAACGATCGAGCGCTCCCCTCGGCGGTGGAGCCGAGCCCGCTCGGAGACTACGTGTTCGTGGCGACGGAGGGCACGAACACGGTGGAGGTCATCGATGCTTACGACTCCCACCTCGTCGGCGGGGCGGAGGACGTGGGCAAGGCGCCGGACGGCCTCGCGATCGACGCGGCGGGGAAGACGCTCTACGTGCACTCGTTCGTGTCGCGCTCGCTCCACGCGATCGACGTGTCCGCGCTCCTCGCGGGGACGAGCACCCAGATCGCCGAGGCGGCGAAGGCGACGACGATCGCGAAGGAGCCGCTCGCGCCCGAGGTGCTGCTGGGCAAGCAGGTCTTCTACGACGCGCGCGACCGCCGGATGAGCCGCGACGGATACATCTCGTGCGCCGTATGCCACCTCGACGGCGAGCACGACGGCAGGACGTGGGACTTCACCGATCGCGGCGAGGGGCTGCGCAACACGACGACGCTGATGGGCAAGCGAGGCACGGGCCAGGGGCGGCTGCACTGGACGGCGAATTTCGACGAGGTGCAGGACTTCGAGCACGACATCCGCAACGCGTTCGCCGGGAAGGGCTTCCTGCCGGACGACGTGTTCCACGCCGAGGGCCGCGACGAGACGCTGGGCGGCAAGAAAGCAGGCCTGAGCCCCGAGCTCGACGCGCTCGACGCCTATCTGTCGTCGCTCACCGAGGTGAGCCCGAGCCCGTTCCGGAGCCCGGACGGGACGATGACGGACGACGGGCGCGCGGGGGAGGCCATTTTCGCCCGGCTCGCGTGCGACGAGTGCCACTCTGGAAAAGACATGACGGACAGCGGGAGAGGCCTGCTCCACGACGTCGGGACGATCGGGGCCGCGTCCGGGCACCGGCTCGGTGAACCGCTCACGGGGCTCGACACACCGACGCTCGTGGGGCTCTGGGACACCGCACCTTATCTGCACGACGGCTCCGCGGCGACGCTCGCGGCGGTGCTCGACAAGGCCGCGGAGAGCGGTCACGCGCACGGCGACGTGGCGAAGCTCTCGGCGAAGGAGCGCGATCAGCTCGTCGCGTATCTGTTGCAGCTCGACGGGACGACGCCCGACGTGAAGACCCCGGAGGCCGCGGGCTGCGGGTGCCGGACCCGAGGCGAGCCCGCCGGTGCTGGGCCGATCGCGGCGTTGGCGCTCGCGGCGGCCGCGGCGCTGCGCCGGCGGCGGCGCTGATCGCCAATCGCCAATCGCGACTCCGGAGCACGGGTGTTGACGCGCGGCGCCCAGGCCGGATAGCCTGGGTAGAATGCGCCCATTCTAACGAATCTGGAGGCATCATGACTCGTCGACGCATGAGAGTCCGTGAGCTCGATACACGCGTGCTCCTCCCGCTGATGACGGCCCTCATCGCCCTGCTGCTCGTTCCGGCGCTCGCCGCCGGGTGCGGCGGCGACGGCGACCCGGGTGGGGAGGGTGGCAATCGCCTCGGCACCGCCGAACAGGCGGTCGAAGGCCTCCGCCCGAGCTGCCCGGCCGGCGGGACCGTCGTCGTCCACCAGCCGGGCTCTCCGGTCCACGAGCCGGGGAGCTGCGCGAGCGGGGCGGGATACTCGCTCGCGGACGCGGTCGCCTCCTGCGGCGGCGACGTGAAGTACTTCTCGTACAACTGCTCCGACTTCCCGGCGAGCCCGCCCTACGCCCTCGACGCCGCGCGCTCCTGGACGGCCTATTTCGCCTGCTGCGGCGGCGGCTCCGGCACGAGCTCGTCCGCCGACTCCACCGCGAGCAGCTCGTCCTCGAGCTCCAGCGCGGCCAGCTCGTCCTCCAGCTCGAGCAGCTCGTCCTCCAGCTCGAGCGGCGGCGGGAGCTCGCATTTCGATCCCTCGTGCCAGAGCGCCGGGGGCCAATTCACCTTCCGCAACCTGGACTCTCCGTTGCACGAGCTCGGGACCTGCGCGGACGGCGAAGGCTTCGTCTTCGGCGACGCCGTCGGGGAGTGCGGCGGCAAGGTCAAATACTTCTCGTACACGTGCTCCGATTTCCCGGCCCAGCCGCCGTATCGGCCCAAGGCGGAGCGCTCCTGGACGGCCTATGTCGGCTGCTGCGCCGGCCCCCGGTGCAACGACGAGGTGAAGAATGGTGGAGAGTCCGACGTCGACTGCGGCGGATCGCTCTGCGATCCCTGCCCGTCCGGCCTCGGCTGCGCCGTCGGCTCGGACTGCGCGAGCGGGTATTGCGCCGACGGCTTCTGCCAGCCTCCTCCCACGTGCGAAGACGGCGTGACGAACGGCGACGAGACGGGGATGGACTGCGGCGGCTCGTTCTGCGATTCGTGCGACCCTGGAGGCGGCTGCACCAAGCCGTCCGACTGCGCGAGCCACGTTTGCACGGGCGGCGTCTGCCAGTCGTCGTCGTGCGGTGACAACGTGCAGAACGGCGAGGAGACCGACGTCGACTGCGGCGGGTCGAGCTGCGTCCCCTGCCCCACGGGCGGGAGCTGCGACTTCGACTCCGACTGCGAGAGCAACGATTGCGAGGAGCACGGGTTCTGCAGCGTCCTCGCGGCGCCGCCTCCCCCGCCTCCGGCGTGCGACTGCAACACGTGCGAGACCATCAAGAACAACGCCGGCAAGCTGCCGAACGCGGTGAAGTGCAAGCCTCCGGCGAACAAGGACGACCCGCTCCCGCCGGAGTGCAACGGCTGGAAGCCGTCGGGCACGCTCGACAACCCTCCTGCCGGAGACATCAGCGGCGCGCAGCTCAACAAAGCCTCGCACTTCGTCAAGGACTTCTCGACGCCCTGCGGCGACTTCACGTGCACGTACCTGGCCCGCTGGCAGGTCGCGCCGCCGCGGAGGGACAAGATGCTGCACGGCCTGTTGTGCTTCAGCAAGTCGGGCTGCAACGCCTGCGCCTACGACCTCGACAAGGATCCCGACGCGCCCGACCGGGCCAGGAACTTCAAGGATCTGTGGATCCAGAGAGGGGGCCAGCGGAGTCACGCCAAGCGCAACGACGCGCCCGCGCAGCCTCCGCCTTACAACACGGTCAAGTGCGCTGGGTGCCACCGGCCCGGACCGGTGCTGCCGAAAGGCGATATGTGGGCCGACGCGCGGAAGGATCTGCAAGCCCTGAATCAGGAGTGCACGCGCACGGGTGGGCCGAGCTGGCTCTGCTTCCCGCCCGACGCGGACTGGCCGGCGCCGGCGGCGGGCAACCTCGTGAAGCCCGACGACGTGAGCAACGCGATGAAGAACACCTGCTCGAAGGGCGCGAGCTGCCACACGGAGGGCTTCGTCAAGAAGTCGAACAACGCCCGGTACTGCGGCCTCGCCAGGGCGGCCTTCCTGCCCGGCGGCGCGATGAACAGCAGGGGCTTCAAGTTCCCCAGCAGGGCCGATTGCATCGCCTGGATGCAGAAGATGGATTGCGACCCCCCGAGCTCGCTGGCGTTCTGCTCGATGCCGGCGGTCGCCGTTCAGCCTTGAGATAGGCTCGACCCGAGGGCGGACAGCCGCCCTCGGGGCTCACTCCGGAATGGCAACCTGGCAATCCTTGGCCGGCGTGAGCCACTTGATGGCGTTCAGCCAGAAGAGCTCGACCTGGTAGTCGGGGTGCCCGCTCCACTCGCTGTCGTAGGTGATCCACTCGTCACCCCACAGCAGAACGTGGCCCTCCGAGACCTCCTGCGCCTTCAAGACGTCGACCCCCTGCTCGCTGGCGAGCGTGGTCCCCGCGCCCTGGACCGGATAGCCATTATCGACGCCGATGGCGCTCACGCCTTGCGTGACCGGGTGGGGGACCCAGCCCTTCACGGGGAGGGTGCCGCCGGACCCCGAGAGGACCTGCTGCGATCCGTAGCTCATCCCGAAGGACGCCAGCAGCGTGTTGACGTTCGTGATCTCGCTCGAGTCGGCATACCCGATGAGCGTCATGAAGCCTCCGCCGGCCTTCACCCATTCCGCGAGGGCGCTCACCTCCGCGGCAGAGTAGGTCCGATTCAGCTTGGAGAGGTCCTCCGCGACGATGACCTGGAATTGATCGAGGAGCTGCTTGGTGAGGACCTGATCGTTCAACGCGGTCGCGCCGAGGTTGCTCCGGCTGTCGAGCCACGCGGTGAAGACGTCGCCTTGCCCCCACATGCCCGGCAGGCCGAGCGTCGCGATTCGCAGGCAGTCGCACACCCCGTCGTGCCCGACGTCGACGTCGTCCACGATACCGTTGCCGTCGTTGTCGATCCCATCGCAGACCTCCGGCGATCCGGCGCCGCCTCCGCTCCCGTGGAGGCTGCCCGTCGAGCCGCTGAGGCCCAGATCACCGCCCTCGCTCGACGATCCTGCGCTCCCGGCGCCGGTCCCCTGGGTCGAGAGGCCGGAGAAGTCGGCCCCGCTGCACGCGAGAGACCGGAGGGCGAGGGCGAACGCGAGGCCGGCGAACGTGGAGAAGCGCATGAGCCTACCGTAGCGCCTTCGATTGGCAGTGGACAGAGCGCGATCCCGCCGGTCGCTCGTCGGCCAGAGCACGCTCGAGAACGCGGGCGATCTCTTTGAGCGGATCGTCGATGGGGACGAGTGCCCGCGCGAATTCGATCTAAGCTCCCACCTTCTCCGAGGCGCATGGCAGGCATGGTGGGCAAGCAGATCAAGGGCCGGATGGTCATCTCCGGCCGGAAGTTCATCCGGGACCGGGCCGCCGGGCGCGACCTCGACAAGGCGATCGCGGGGCTCGGCGCCGAGGCGCGCGAGATGATGACGACGCGGCTCAGCCCGAGCGCCTGGTACTCGACGGCCGCGGCCGACGAGGTGCTCCGGGCGTGCGCCGAGGCGCTCGGCGAGGACCCGCGATCGTTCGCGCGCGACCTCGGGTGGACCGCCGCCTACGACACCGCCGGTGCGATCGGGCGCACGTTCGTCTCTCTCTTCGGCTCGCCCGCTCGAATGGCGAAGTACATCGGCACGGCGCGCGAGCAAATCTACGACTCGGGCACCACGACGGCCACGTACGACGAGGCCGGCGGCAGGGTGCAGATCGAGGTGCGCGGCTGGCTCGGTCACACCGAGCACGGCTGTCTGAACATGCTCGGTCTGCTCGACCGCTATGCCAACCTCATGCGCGCCTCCGCGTCCGTGGAGGTGGCGCAGACGCGCTGTTTGTCGCGCGGGAACGACGCCTGCGTGTTCGAGCTTCGCTTCCGATGACGGCCCTCCCGGCGCACGCGCGCGCGATCAGTTATTGACGACGACGCCGACCGAGAGGTTCTGCTGCCCGTCGAGCTCCGATTGCAGGACGAAGGCCTCGCCGCCGAGGTTCTTGTTGGCCTTGAGCACGGTGATCGTGAGCTTGACGATATCGCCGCTCTGCCCGGACGTCTTGTCGAGCGAGAGCTGGAGTCGCGGGTTGCCGAGCCCGTAATACTCGTTGAAATCCCGAGCCTTGATCGTCCAAGGCCCCGAGGTGGGCGCCTCGCTGTAGAGCTGGACATCGATGGTCGCGGACTGGCCCACGGCGATCTTCACGCCCTTGGTCTGCACGGGCTGGCCATAGTTCGGGAGGGTCACCGAGGTCTGCACGGGGATGCTGTTGAAGTAGGGCGCGGCCGTGCTCACCGGGACGCACGGGTTCTTGCCGGCCCGCGCGGCCGCGTTCGACCAGCTCCGCTGGATCATGTAGGTCGCGCCGGCAGGGACGAAGTTGGCGTCCTTGTTTTCGTCGCACATGTCCGAGACCTCACCGCCGGTGAGATCGGTCCAGAGGATGTGATCGTCGTCGGTCTGCGCGTACGCTGGGTCGCTGTCGGAGAAGGGATCGGTCGCCGCCTCGGCCAGCTCGTGGATCACGGTGGTCGTCACGTACTCGAGCGGAGTGAGCTTGTCTCCCGCCAGAGGAGCGCAGTCGCACACGACGGCATAAGGCACCTCGATCGCGCCGACCGCCACCTGCCCGTGGTAGCCGAGGAAGTCGACGCAGCAGCTTCCGCCGGAGAGCACGTCGGTGCCGACGGGCATGAGGAGCAGGTAGATCGTGCTCGCGTCGGCCGCGCCCCACGCCGGGTTGGGCCCCGAGAGCTGCTGCGCGATCTTCTTCTGGAGCGGGGTGACGTTCCCCGTATCGTCATCCAGGCTCACGGGGGGCGTGCCGGCGATCGCAATGGTGGGCAGCGCCGTGAAGGCCCCCACGCCGTACTCCGCCGTCTGCGCGCTCCAGGTCGGCGTCGCGCCGAGCTCCACGAGGAACGCCTCGACATCGGGCAGCGTGGGATCGCTCGCGTAAGCGATGAGCTGCACCCTGGGTGACGCCAGCACGGTGCCGCCGAGATCGACGACCTGCGGCGCGTCGGTCGCGGGGTCGTAGGGCGGGTGGGCGCCGCCCGATCCTCCGAAACCACCGCTGCCGCCCGCGCCGATGGTCACGTCGGCGGTGCCACCCGTGCCGGTGGTCACGTCCGCGGCGCCGCCCGTTCCCGTCGCGCCGACGGCCGCGCCGGTGGCGTCCGTCGAGGCGCCGGAGCAGGCGGCGAGGACGATTGCGGCGGCGAGCGCGCCGCCGGCGAGGGCGGTCCGGGGAGAGAGCATCGCCGATGCTAGATCGACGGGAAAGGGCTGGCGAGCGCAATGGCGCGACCGCGCTTACCCGGGCGGTGGGGCCTTTGCCGGGGCGTCGGTGCCGGCGAGCCGGCGCTTCGTCCGCGGACCAGCTCAGCGAGGAATCGCCGCAAGAACTCCGGATCCCCGAGAGGGCGTCGCCGGCCGTGACGGATCGAGAGGATCAGCACGACCTCGGGGTCACTCTGGAGCTTCACTGGAAACGCATAACGGATGGTGAAGCCGACAGCGTGGGTCTTTCGCCCCTGCGCCGCTGGCCCGAGGAGCAAGGGAGGCGTGGATGGATCGACGGGGGACGATTCGGGGAACCTGGCCAATCGCTCCACACAGGCATCGATCGCATCGAGGATCTTCCCGGCCGCGCCCGCGCTGCGTGCCTCGACGTCGTCGAGGGCCTCGCCGAGCTCGCGTGCGGCGGTCTGCCCGATGACGACGCGGCGCCGCCGGCGAGACCTCATCGCCGATAGCGGTCGCGCAGCTCGGCGACGGCATCACTCCAGTCCTCGACGGCCCCGCTCGACAGATCGCGTGACGCACGCGCCGCGTCCTCCAGCCAGAGCGCCCGCTCCACCGCCTCTTCGAGCTCCTGGAACGAGGCCAGATCGTCGGGCGAGATCAGCGCGGCGACCAGCCGGCCATACCGCGTGATTCCCACCGGAGCCTCGCCCGCCTCCTGGACGAGCTGGGGTGCGCGATCCTGGAGCTCGCTGATGGCGTGCCGGTTCGTGTGGTCCATCGGGCGTGTTATGTCAGATTTGGGGTAACATTGCCAGGCCGGAGCGTGAGCGGGCTACACGGCGGAGTAGCCGGGCTGACATGTGTCACTCGCCACGTATGCCGCGGTCACCGCCGAGGCGCTGCGTCCTCGACGTCCACGCGCTCGAACGTCGCGGTCGTCAGCCCGAGCTGCGAGATCCGCGACGCGAACGTGAAGCGATCCAGCCCGGCGAGCTCGGCCACGTTCGCGCGCGACACACGACCTTCCTCATGGAGCCGAAATGGAGCCGAACCGCGGCAGCGAACGCGACCTCCGACGCGAGGCGCTCCGGCGGCACGTCGAGGGCGGCGCTGAGGTCGTCCAGTACAGTGAACGCCACGGTGTTTACGCGGCTCGCCAGCGCGTCAGCCCTGGTGAAGCGGATGCATCCGCACAGCAACCCAGGCGCGCACGTCCTCGAACGTGGCAGTGCGATACATGATGCCCGAGAAAAGAGCATCGTACTCGGCGCGAGGCGCCTCGAGCTCGTAGCCCAGCGAGCGAGCATGCTGCGCGGCTATCGCGTGCGCCATGAAGCTCCACGCTCCGGGAAACGCGCGACGGTACGAGGCGAACGCGAAAAGCAGGGACGCGGGTTCGGCCAGCTCCTCGCGCGCAAGAGCGCGAGCCGCTTCCAAGGCGGCGCGCACTGCCCGCTGGCTCGCGGGCGGTGCGCCGCGGCTCTTCCGAACAAACTCGTAGGCTTCGAGGATCGACTCCGCGGACGGGATCACGCGGCGGATTCTTCGTCGCGAGCCCGCTCCGTTTCGGCCTCGAGCTCCAGCCGATCGCGCTCGGCGAGATGCTCCGCCACGTCTTCCTGTTCCGGCGTCATCGTCTGCCAGAACGCGATAAGCGGATTGTCGGCGAGCTCCTTCGGAGCGTCGGCGGCGGAGTCGCGGATCGTGGGCCGCTCGGACGTCATGACCAACAGGCTAGCAGAAGCCGCGGAGCCCGACGAGATGGCGCGCGAGGGCGGAAGAAATCCGCGATATGCGATCGAAAATGCGCCAACAGCGCTCGATCGTCGTGCGACTCCACATCTCGCCTCGATCACCTCGCGCCGACCGGTTGCATCAGCCCCCGTCGCTCGTCCTGCTCCACCAGCTCTTGCACCGCCACCGAGGTCGGGAAGCCGAGCCAGTCGACCTGGGTCGGATCCGAGAACACCCGCCCGGAGCGGTGCTCGACGACCGTGCAGCCCGGGGTCGCGTTGCCGCGTCGCCAGCACCAGAGCGCGGCCAGGCGCACGGGGCCGGTCAGCGTCGTGATGAGAGCAGGGCCCTCCACCTCGATGCGGAGCACCACCCAGGGCGTCAGAGCCGGTGCGGTCATGATCGCTCATCGTGGACTTCTTTCGTCTCGGATGGAAGCGCGCTCCACCGCAATCGACCTCGGGGGGTGCCAGATCGCTGACGCCGGCCGCGGAGCGTGCGAGGTTTGGAGGCATGGTATCGGCGCGAGCATGGGGGTGCCTCGCGGCCCTCGTCTGGGGGCTGTTCGCTGTTGGCTGCGGGAAGCACGCGGCGCCCGAAGCGACCGTGACGCTCGCGGCCGCGGCGAGCCTGCGAAACGTCGTGCCCGCGCTCGTCGAGGCCTATGCGACAAGCCATCCCGGGACACACATCGTCGCCACCTACGGATCGTCGGGCGACCTCCGCAGGCAAGTGGAGGCCGGCGCGCCGATCGACGGTGTGCTCTTCGCCAGCGCCGAGCCGGTCGATCGGCTCATCGCCGAGGGGCGCGCCGAGGCCGCGAGTCGGCGCGTGGTCGCGCACAATCGGCTCGTGCTCGTCGGGCCCGTGGGCGGTCCGCGGGTCACCTTCGCGACGCTCGGCGCGCTGCCCGCGGGAGACAAGGTGGCGATCGGCGATCCCGGCGCGGTGCCCGCGGGGCAGTACGCGCGCGATTACCTGCGAAAGCTCGGCGCGTGGGACGCGTTGCAAGGCCGGCTCGTGCTGGGCGGCGACGTCGGAGCGGTGCTCGCGTACGCGCGGCGCGGCGAGGTGTCGGCGGCGATCGTGTATCGCACCGATGCGCGCGGGATTGGCGACGTGGTGGTGCTCGACGAGGCGACGGGCGAGGCCGCGCCGCGCCCCGAGGTCGTGGTCGCGGTCGTGAGCGCCGGACACGCCGCCGCACAGGCGCGCGAGTTTCTGGCGTTCACGGGCTCGCCGGAGGGGCAGCGCATCTTCGCCGATCTCGGCTTCGATCCGCCGTAGCCGCCTACCGCACCTCGACGAGCACCGCCGTGATGTTGTCGCGCCCGCCGCGCGCATTGGCGATCTCGATGAAGCGCTCCACCGCCCGATCGCCGCCGAGCTCGACGATCGCAGGGATCTCGTCGACCTCGATGTAACCGTGCAGGCCGTCGGAGCAGAGCAGATAAGCGTCGCCCGACTCGATCGCCACCACCGAGGTGTCGACCTCGACGTACTCGCGGTTGCCCACGGCGCGCGTGATCACGTTGCGGTGCGGCGAGGTCTTCGCCTCGTCGGCGGAGATGATGCCTTGCTTGAGCTGCCAGGCGATGAGCGTGTGATCCTCGGTGATCTGCTCGGCGCGGCCGCCGCGGATCTGGTAGATGCGGCTGTCGCCGACCTGCCCGGTGACGAGCGAGCCGCCCAGCACCAGCGCCGCGCTCAACGTGGTGCCCATGCCGGTCTTGTCGCGCTCGACCTCGGCCATCGCATAGAGCATGTAAGTCGCGGCCTGGATCGAGCCCTCGAGGAGCCGGCACGCGCGCACCTCGTCGAGCGGCGGCACGTCGGGGACGACGAGGCCGCGCTTGATCATCCCGTGCACGGTGTCGACGGCCTCGGCGCTCGCGACCTCGCCCGCGGCGTGCCCGCCCATGCCGTCGGCGACGACGTAGAGCTTGAGCTCGTCGTCGCGAAAGAACGCGTCCTGGTTGGAGCGTCGATGACGCCCCACGTCGGTCCGACCCGCCGAGCACAACGTAAGCGTCGGGCGTGACGCGGTCGCGCGCGGGTTGGGCGCCGGAGGGAGAGGGCTCGTGGGAATCAGATCATCGAACACTAGGGCCTCGCGCGCGCCTTGTCCATCGGCTCGACCGCCGCGATCGCGGGCCTCCGCCGGGGTATGGTTTTGCCCCGTCAAGCGCTACAATCGCCCTCCTCCATGTCGGCCCGCAGCTTCTTCATCACGGCCCCGACCACCGATGGGCTCTCCCGGCCGCTCGCCGCGGTGCGCGGCGACGTGAGCTCTCCCGCGGGGGGCCTCGTCTTCGTTTCGGGCGCGCTCACGCAGGATCTCGAGCGCATCGCCGCGGAGGTCCGCGCGGTCTGGCGCGGCGTCACGACGTGCATCGTGCCGGGAGCGGGCGTGCTCACCGAGCGCGGCGAGGTCGAGGGCGCGTCGGCGGTGAGCGGGCTGCTCTGGTCGGGCGGCAAGGTCGCGCCCTTGTCGCTCGGCGAGAACGGCTCGCCCGCCGCGCTGCGCGAGGCGATCGTGACCGCGGCAGGCGGCCGAGCAGCCACGGTGCTGCTCTTCCCGCGCTCCGATTTCTCTCCGGAGATGCTCCAGGGCACGAGCGCGCCCAACGTCTGCCTCTTCGGCGCGGGCACGGTCGGCGCCGCGGCCGTCGTGGTCACGGCCTCCGGCGAGATCATCCAGGGGCGCGCGGCCGGCCTCGTGATCGGCAACACCGCGCCGCCGATCGTCGAGTCGACGCCCGCGTGTCGTCTGCTCACGCCGTTCCGTCGCATCGACGAGGTCGCCGGCGGCCTCGTGCTCCGCGTCGAGGAGCAGTCCGCGCTCGAGCTGCTCTCCTCGTGCGTCCCCGAGATCCGCGGCGCGGCGGCGTCCGGCACACCGCAGCCGCAGCCCGTGGTGTTCGCGGCGCTCGCCGACGCGGGGGCGAGCGATCGCTACGTGGTGCGCCCGGTGCGCGGCATCGACGCCGCGCGCGGAGGCGTGATGGTGGGCGCCGAGGCGCGGCCCGGCGTGAGGCTCGCGTTCGCCGTGCGCGACGCGGCCGCAGCGCGCAGCGGGCTCGAGGCGGCGGCGCGCACGGTGTCGCAACAAGCCCTCGGCTCGGCCCCGCGCTTCGCGGTTTACCTGAGCTGCGCCGGGCGCGGACAGGGCCTCTACGGCGCGCCCGACGTCGAGTCGCGCATCCTCAAGCAGCGCTTCGGCGACCTGCCAATCGCGGGGATGCACTCCGCGTTCGAGATCGCGCCGTGGGGGGCCGGGGAGGCGCGGATCGCGCTGTACACCGGCGTGCTCGCGCTGTTTCGATCGCCGAGCTGACGCGGCTCAAGGCGCGCGATAGGCCGCGAGGATGGCGTCGGCGCTGCGCTTCACCCGCGCGTGCGCGGCCTCGTAGCGAGGATCACTCCGCACCCCATCGAAGAGCGGACAGCGCTCGAGCCAGCAGAGGTCGATGAGCCCCGCCTCCGCGCCTCGCCCGATCGCGTCGAGGGCGACGTCCGTTTGCCCGAGAAATGCCGCGATCTCCGCCTCGATCTGCATGAAGAAGACGCGCCTCCGCATCACCACGTCGGGGGTCTGGTGCACGGTGACGAACTGGGCGGCGCCCTCGGGGATCTCGGCGGTGGCGACGAGCGTGAGCAGCAGCCTCGTGGTGAGCTGATCCGGCGCGTCGGGCACCACCTCCAGATACGCCGCCGCGGCGGCGCGATCGCTGCGCCAGAGCACCATGCGCGCGGCGACCGACCAGTAGCCGACCTCGCCGGAGCGCGCGCGATCCTCGTCGAGGAGCGCGTGGCACGCGTCCCAGCGGCGCTCGAACGCGTACGCCCGCGCGAGCGCGGTGACCGCGAGCGGGGCGTCGGGATCGAGCGCGATGGCGGCCTCGAGGCGGCGCACGGCCTCGTCGAACGCGCCGGCCTCGAGGAGCAGCCGCCCGAGCGCGGAGTGAGCCTCGGCGAGCCCCGGGTTGCGCGTGATGGCGAGGCGCAGCTCGCGCGCCGCGAGGGTCGACTCGCCCGCCTGGACGAGCACCGATCCGAGCGCGAAGCGGGCCTCTCCGAGCGCGGGCGCCGCGGTGACGGCGCGCTGCGCGGCCTCGCGAGCGGCCGCGATCGTGGCGGCGCCCTCGAAGAACGAGAGCCGCGCGAGCGCCGTCGCCTTGCCGGCGAGGATCATCGGATCGTCGGGCGCCAGCGCGAGCGCCTGATCGAAGAGCGCGTTGGCGCGCTGCTGGTGCTCGGGCCAGAACTGCCGGTACTCGTGCCGCGCGCGCAGGTAGAGATCGATCGCGCGCGGATCGCTCGGGGCCGCGCGCGTGAAGGCGTCTCGGTCGAGCGTCAACGCCTCGGCGATCGCGCGGGCGGCGTCGTCGTTGATGGAGAGCACGTCGCCCTCGGGACGATCGAAGCGCTTCGCCCAGAGCTGGAAGCCGTCGGCGACGCCGATGAGCCGCGCGCTGATCCGCACGTGCCCGGCCGCGCGCCGCACCGATCCGTCGACCACCACCTGCACGCCGAGCTCACGGCCGATCTCGCGCGGATCGAGCTCTTTTCCGCGGTATTTATGCACCGCGCCGCGCGATCGCACCTTGAGCCCGCGGGTCATCGAGAGCGCGTCGATGAGGTCGTCGGTGAGCTCCTCGGCGAGGTAGCCATCGCCCTCCGGGCCCGCGTTCCGGAACGACAGCACGGCGACGGTCTTGTCGCCCGGCTGCGCCTCCGGAGGCATCGGCGCGGAGGTCGCCTCGGGGATCACGAAGGGCCGCGGCGTCGGCATGGCGGGGATGGTCAGCGACGCGAGCGCGCCGCCGACGGCCTCGATCGACGGCGGCCGATCCTCCGCGCGGCGCGCCATGCACGCCAGCACGAGCTCGGCATAACCCGTCGGGAGATCGGCCCGGCGCGCCCTCGGATCGGGGGGCGGCGACACCAGCCTCGCCACCGCGACCGCGAGCGGCGAGTCGCCGCCCCACGCCCGCGCGCCGGTTCCAACCTCGTAGAGCAGCGCTCCAAACGCGTAGATGTCGGCGCGGGCGTCGACGTCCTCGCGGCCCTCGACCTGCTCGGGCGCCATGTACGCCGGGGTCCCGAGCAGGATGCCCGCCGTCTTCACCGCGCCGCCCGCCTCGGCGAACGCGCGGGCGATGCCGAAGTCGGTGAGCACGACCCGCCCGTCGGCGGCGAGCAGCACGTTGTCGGGCTTGAGGTCGCGGTGCACGACGCCGGCCGCGTGCGCGCTCGCGAGCCCCGCCGAGATGCCCGAGGCGATCTCGATGGCGCGCGCGATCGTGAGCGCCCCCTCGCGCGCGAGGAGCGCGGCGAGCGACTCGCCGTCGACGAGCTCCATCGTCAAGAACTTCTCGCCCTCGTGCTCGCCGATGTCGAACACGCGCGCGACGTTGGTGTGGGTGACGCGCCGCGCGAGCTTCGCCTCGCGCCGAAAGCGATCGAGGATGCCCGGCGTGTCGACGAGCTCGCGGCGCAGCACCTTGAGGGCGACGAGCTCGTCGAGCTCGCGATCGCGGGCGCGGTAGACGGTTCCCATCCCGCCCGATCCGAGCAGGCCGAGGATCTCGTAGCGCCCCGCGACCAGCGTCCCCGACACGCTCGACGACGGCGCGATCGAGCCTCGCGCGCTCGAGAACGGGGTGCTCTCCGCGACCACGGTCGCGCCCGCGTGGTCGACGCGCACCGCGACGGGATCGCCCGCGATCACGCGCCGCGCCGGAGGATCGTCGCCCGCCACCGGGCGGAGGGTACCCGAATCGGGCGCGCGCGGCGACGTCGCCGCGGCAGCGCGGTGCTAGCCTGCGCCCGAACATGACGCCCGCGGTCGAGGTGCGACGGCTCTGCAAGACGTACCAGGTCCACGAGCGCGAACCGGGCGTCGCGGCCGCCCTCCGCTCGGTGTTTCGCCGGCGCTACAAGACGGTCGCCGCCGTCGCCGATCTCTCGTTCACGGTCGAGCCGGGCGAGCGCGTCGGCTTCCTCGGCCCCAACGGCGCCGGCAAGACCACGACGCTCAAGATGCTCGCCGGCCTCCTCCATCCGACCTCGGGGACGGCGCACGTGTCGAGCTTCGTTCCGCAGCGGCGCGAGGCCGCGTTCTTGAAGAGCATCACGCTCGTGATGGGTCAGAAGCAACAGCTCCTCTGGGATCTCCCGCCGGGCGACACCTTCGCTCTCAACCGGGCCGTCTACGACGTGCCAGCGGTGGAGTTCGAGGCGACGCTGGCCGAGCTCGTCGAGCTGCTCGACATCGGCGACGTCTCGCGGAAGCCGACACGGCAGCTCTCGCTCGGCGAGCGGATGAAATGCGAGCTCGCGGCGGCGCTGCTGCACCGGCCCAAGGTGCTCTTCCTCGACGAGCCGACGATCGGCCTCGACGTGGCCATGCAGCTCGCCGTGCGCGAGTTCATCCGCCGCTACAACGAGCGGAGCGGCGCCACGGTGCTCCTGACGTCGCACTACATGGATGACGTCGCCTCCCTGTGCGATCGGGTGATCGTGATCGACCAAGGCCGCCTCCGCTACGACGGCGATCTGCCCTCGCTCGTGCGCTCGGTGCGCCCCGAGAAGCGCATCGCGCTCCGGCTCTCGACGCCGCCCGATCGCGCCGCGCTCGAGCGGGTCGGCGCGGTCGTCGAGATCGACGCGACGCGCGCCGTCCTCACGGTCGACAAAGGCAACCTGCGCGAGGCGGTGGCACACCTGCTCTCCGATCCAGCGGTGATCGATCTCACCATCGAAGATCCGCCCCTCGAAGAGGTGATGCGCGAGCTCTTCGCCCGCAACACCGAGCCTGTCAATCCCGCCAATCCCACCGATCCCGAGCGCGCGTGACGATGACCTCGAGCGATCTCACGCGGGCGATCCGCGCCTATCCCACGCTCCTCCGCGTGGGCCTCGCCGAGGCGGTCGCCTACCGCGCCGAGATGCTCATCTGGATGCTCACGACGACGATGCCGCTCGTGAGCCTCGCGCTCTGGTCGGCCGTCGCCGAGGTCGCGCCCGTGGGCCGCTTCACCCAGCAGAGCTTCCTTTCCAGCACAGTGGGATCCGAAGCTTGGAATTCACGTGACTTGAAGTCGCG